>Ga0209490_10004657_pt1 | contig 12591 bp, 12 predicted proteins | sample MAT06_FD_187209 | JGI IMG/M metagenome (GOLD analysis project Ga0209490, IMG submission 187209) | Freshwater microbial communities from Lake Fryxell liftoff mats and glacier meltwater in Antarctica - MAT-06 (SPAdes) (version 2) | ecosystem: Environmental > Aquatic > Freshwater > Ice > Liftoff...
GCAGAGCTTTTGTTTTTTAAGAACTTCAGGAAAAATCTATATTGTCTATGACTAAGTTGCAACTTTTTTTATTGCTCCTTTTCTTGTTTAACTTGAGCATTTCAGCGCAAAACTCATCCCTTGTTATTAAAACAAATAGTGATGCGTTTAAGGGAGGAGATACCATTTTCTTTACTATTAAAGATCCTTCGCTTTCAGTTAATAACAACGCAATCATACAAGTTGAATTATTAAATGATGAGGGGGGTGTAATTTCACTTCAATATTTACAATTGAGTGATAGTAAAGCTTGTGGATTTTTTGAAAATAAAAAAGTAAATAAAGGTATTTTATTGTTACGTGCATTTACAACTCATAAAGGGGAAGTGCAAAATCTTGCAACACAAGTTGCATTTGTAAATGCAGAAGCTAAAATGCCTGCTCAAATACCATTTGAAACAAAAGATGAGCAAATTCACTTAAGCATTTTTCCAGAAGGTAATCATTTGCTAGGTGGGTTTCGAAATAGGATTCTAATAAAAACGGAGGACAAAATATATCGGCAGGCTATTTCAACTTCATTTGAAATATATTCTTCAGATAATAAACGCCTAACTACATTAACTACAGATTTACATGGGTTGCTGGTTCTAGATTTAGGTATACCAGAAGAAGGGCTTATTTATATTAAATCTATTGGAGGCCTTCCTTTAATTACTTTAAACGGAAATAAAAATGGATATACAATCCGATGTACTCCTAAAGGGGATTGCATAGTTGTTGAAGTTAATAGAGGCCTTGGCGAGCAAGCAGGTAATTTGCAATTAGAAATGTTCTACAAGGGCAAGTTAATTAATAGCGCTGATATTGTTTTTGACGATGATATATTTGTTGTTGAAACTTCCATGTATGTTGGAGAAATTAGTACAGGGATTGTAGATTTTCAATTAAAGAATAAGGAAGGCCAGATTTTTGCAACAAGACATTTACTAATGGATGAAGTATTTAATTTAAAGAAACAAAATTGGCCCTATGGCAATAAGTCTAATTTGTTAGCCGACAGTGTAATAAATTTAAAATATTTTATAAAAGATCCTTATAATTCAGATATTGAATATCAAATTACTGATTCAGTAGGTAGATTATTAGTAGTTGATAAAGCCGAACGAGTTAATGATACTTTAATTCAAATAAATGATATTCCATTATCTGGAAAAGGAAATATTAAATTTTATGCTGGTAAAAATTATAGTGATAAGCAAGGATTTATTATTCGTAAAATGGCTGATAGTCCAACTTCATTAAATGAATTAGATAAATTGACTAGGATGATTATTGCAAATGCAAAAAAATCAATTAATATAAATTCTAATAATGAGATTATTGTAGCTCAAAAAAGTTCTAAAATAACCGATTTGTCACAATTGGGTGATATTATTGTAGAAACTAAAATTAGATCTCGAATTCAAGATTTAGAGAATAATTATATTAGCTCCGCTTACTTTAAAACTTTATTTAGTCAATCATTTAATGTAGTGGATGACCCCAATGCACTGAATATGAGTATTTATGATTACATAGCAATGAGGATTCCTAGTTTAACAAAAAGAGGAACCAATACTTTACTTTTTAGAAATGGAATGGTTGATTATTGGCTAGATGAAACTAGAATGGATGATTTAGACATGATTAATATCCGCGATGTTGCACTAATTGTTTTTTCAAAGCAACCCGTTAGCGGACTTAATAGGGGAGGTGGAGCATTATTGGGAAGAAATACTCCAATAGCAGGTACAAATGGATCTATTGCAGTATATTCCAAAAAGGGAAATGATCTTGATTTAAATATTCCCCGAAAACAAGTTACCCTTCCTATTAAAGGAACTGAGAATTGTACTTGTTACTAGTTGAGATAACTTTCTTCAATTATTTTTTTATGATGTAGAAGATGCCCGAAAATGATAAAACCAATAGCATTGGCTGTAGTTCTTTGACCACTTGCGGTTCCTGCATTATTAAGTTGTACTTGAGTTAATGATTCTAATAATAAATCTGTAGATTTTCTTAATGCTTGTAATTCCATTTTTAAAGAATCAAATGTTCTTTCACCTGCTTTTGCATTAACTGCATAATTATTTTCTTCAAATCCTGGTAATGGAGTTTGGTCGTTTCTTGCAATTCTCAAAAGTCTGTAACTCATTATTCTCTCTGTATCAATTAAATGCTGTAACAAATCCTTTAAGCTCCATTTGTTTGGGGCATAACTATAATCAGCTTTTTCATGAGGCAGATTTACAAAAAAAGAAGTAAGTGTTTGAGAATAAATATTAACTGCTTCATGTAAATTTTTAAAGTTAACCTTACTTACATATCCTTCATAAAAAGCACCATAATCTTCTTTATTTGGTTTAGCCATTATTGTATTTATTTATTGATAGTAGGAGAGGAATTGATTTTTGTAGATGAAAATATTTTTTTACTTTCACTAGCTGCTTTAACTGCATTGTATGCATTGATAATTCCACCTGATCTACATAAAAAGTTAAATGAAATCTTTTTGTTTTTATCACCCGGTAAAGTACAATTAATTAATGAATCAGGCTTTGAAACTGAAGACTCAATAATCCTTTTAATTTCAGGAGCATTAAGTTCTGGATAATAAGATCTTAATAATGCTGCAAGGCCAGCAACTACTGGTGAAGCCATGCTGGTTCCATTTAAATTTCCATACTGATTACCTCCGGGTATAGTTGAATAGATTTTTACACCTGGTGCAAAAACATCAACCATTTCTTTTCCATAATTACTAAAATCTGCAGCTATAGATTTTTCAATTCTAATATCACTACTAGCTCCTACAGTAATAAAATTATTAGCCTTTGAATGCCATTGTGTTAATAATGGATTAGGATAGTTTTCTTTTTCATCCACATTTTCTCCTTCATTGCCTGAGGCATGAACTATTAAAACATCTTTTAATTCAGCATATCGGACTGCGCTATCTACCCACTTTTTTTCTGGTGAGAAAGATTTCCCAAAACTCATATTAATTACTTTTGCTCCCTGATCAACAGCATACTTAATTGCTAATGCAACGTCTTTATCATATTCGTCTCCATCTGGAATTACTCTCAAAGTCAAAATGCGAACATGATCTGCTACCCCATCAACCCCTAATCCATTATTTCTTTGTGCTGCAATTATACCAGTAACATGAGTGCCATGCATTGGCCCTGGGCCCATTACATCATTGTTGCCATAAAATCTATCGGAAAAGTCAGCATAATTATCTTTAATAATTTCTTCTCTATAATTAATTGGGGCTTTGTCTTTTGACTCAAAACTTTCTTTCTTTCCTTCAATATAATTAGTTAATTCATTAAGGGTAAAAGTATTTTTTTCTTCTGAATCTATACCCATCATTTTTAAACAAGTGAGGTATCCGATTTTGGCATCCTTACCTAGTTTAGTTAATGGTTCAAATTTTTCTAATTGCTCATAAGTATATTCTTCTGTAGCCATTTCTTGTCTGATAACTTTATCGTGGCGTTTCATGGCTTTTGCAGTGAGCTCTATATATAAAACATCCATTTGTTCTTCTTGACTGAAATTAAGTTGTTCAGCAGCTTTTTTCCAAATAGTATAATGTTCTTTATCAAAAGTACTTAGCTGATTGGTATCAATTATTTTACCTAAATATTGATCTTTCCAACGATGATAAACCCTTGATCTTTCATCTGCAGCTTTTTTTAGACTCCTTCCGTCTTTTCCGCCTATAAAATTCCAACCATATACATCATCTATATATCCGTTTTTATCGTCATCTATTCCATTTCCAGCAATTTCTTTAGGATTTTTCCAAAGTCTATTTTTAAGATCTTCATGAGTTGTATCAACTCCAGAATCAATTACTGCAACAATTACAGTTTGTGGGTTTTTATTTTTTGATTGAAGAAATTGGTATGCTTTGTTTAAGCTAATTCCATAAAAAGAATCTTGAGTTGAATCCATTAAATGCCATCCCTTTGGAATGCTAAGTTGGGCATCAATTCTATTGTGAATGGATAGAACTATTGAAATATAAAATATAAGGCAGCGAATCATTAAATAGTAATTTTTTTGCTAAACAAATTTCCTAAATCTTTTGGAAATTTAATACTTCATTATATGATATTGTGAAACAATTATGTAAATACATTCTGATAAAGCCAAAGAATTGTTAAATAGCTGCCTATCAAACCATTTCTTTAAGATATTGCTTCTCTTCTTTAAAAGCGGTTCTTGGTTTTAATCCAAGCAAATTAAACATTGCATTGTCTTCATCAAAACTTGGATTTGGTGTAGTTAATAATTTATCTCCAGCAAAAATAGAATTAGCTCCGGCCATAAAACACAAAGCCTGTTCTGCAATACTCATTTCGGTTCTTCCAGCACTTAATCGAACCATTGTTTTTGGCATTAAAATTCTAGCAGTAGCAATCATTCTTACCATATCCCAAATATCTACTTTAGGGTTATTGGCAAGAGGGGTTCCTTTAATTGCAACTAGTGCATTAATAGGCACACTTTCAGGATGCTCAACCATGGTAGCTAAAGTATGCAACATCTTTATTCTATCGTCATGTGTTTCTCCTAGTCCAATAATTCCACCACAACATACAGAAACTCCTGCTTTTCTAACATTTTCAATTGTTTCTAATCTATCATCATATGTTCTTGTGGTAATGATTTCTGAATAATGTTCTTTGCTGGTATCTAAATTATGGTTGTAGGCATATAGGCCAGCTTCAGCCAATTTATTAGCTTGATCTTCCGTTAACATTCCAAGTGTACAGCAAACTTCCATTCCCATTTGGTTTACCCCTTTTACCATATCCAATACACTATCAAAATCTCTATTATTTCTCACTTCTCTCCAAGCAGCACCCATGCAAAATCTTGTACTGCCAGCATTTTTGGCTTTTAGCGCATATGCTAAAACATCATCCTTTTTCATTAATGCCTGTACTTCAACATCTGTTGTATATCGGGCAGCTTGCGGACAGTAAGAACAGTCTTCACTACATCCACCTGTCTTTATACTAAGTAGTGTACAAACTTGTACTTCGGCAGTATCATTGTATTTTTTGTGTAAGATGGCAGCATTAAATACAAGCTCTAATACAGGGCTATTATAAATTGTTTCGATTTCTGTAAGCGACCAATTATTTCGAATATCAGTTTGCATTGATAATAGTTGAGTCACAAATATAAGAAAGGGGACGAATAAATATAATCAATCTTCATTACGATGTTGACTATAATTCCTCCATTTTTCAATTACATTAAACATGTCTTGCGGTAAAGGAGATTCAAAGAAAACTTCTTTTTGTGTTATTGGGTGAATAAAACCTAATGTTTTTGCATGAAGCGCACATCGGTTGCAAATTTCAAAACAGTTATCTACAAATTGTTTGTATTTGGTATAGATTGTACCTTTTAAAATTTTATCTCCACCGTATTCCCAATCGTTAAAGAGGGTATGCCCTAAATGTTTCATATGAACCCTTATCTGATGTGTTCTACCTGTTTCCAAAATACATTCAACCAATGTAACATAATTGAAATTTTCAATTATGTTATAATGGGTAATTGCATGTTTTCCTGTTTCACCATCGGGGTAGGCATCAAACATTTTTCTGTTTTGCTTGTGCCGTGCAATGTGTGCTACAACTGTACCTTCTTTCTCTTCAAAATTTCCCCAAACCAATGCCACATAGTTTCTTTTTACTGTATGGTTAAAAAATTGTTTTGCCAAATGCGCGGCAGCTTCACTTGTTTTTGCAACTACAATTAGCCCAGTTGTATTTTTATCAATTCTATGAACAAGACCAAAGCGTGGTAAATTTTCTTCGTCAATATTTGGGTTCTGATTTCTTAAATAATACGCTACACCATTCAGCATCGTGCCGCTAAAATTGCCAACTCCAGGATGTACAACCATATTGGATGGTTTGTTAATTACCAATATAGCTTCATCTTCATAAACAATATTCAAAGAAATATTTTCTTCTTTTAAAATAGTGTGATCTGGATTGATCAGGCTCATGACCACTATTTCATCTGCTGGTCTAATTTTATAATTACTTTTAACTGGTTTGCCATTTACAGTTACAAAACCAGCTTCTATACTTTGTTGAACTTTATTTCGGGTAGAACCTTCAACATGCATTTGAATCCACTTATCTATCCGAAAAGGTTCCTGACCCTTATCTATAACAAAAGTCTTCCTTTCATATAGATTTTCTGATTGTTCATCGGAAAGTAATTCAGTATCTACCTGCATGTTACAAAAGTATAGTTCATTGTTCGTAGTTCAAAAAAAGCATTCTATTAGAAATATAAACCATCAGGCGAATTGTTTACTTTTGAATATGCAACAGCAAGTAGTATTCGAAGATTTAGGAATTAAACCATACAAAGAAGTATGGGATTATCAAGAACAGTTATTGAAAAAAAATGCGGATATAAAAGTATTGTTTCGATATACCGATGGTGTTAAATTATCTGAAACTGAGCTTCCTACTTCTAACCATTTGTTGTTTGTAGAACATAGGCCTGTATATACTTTAGGAAAAAATGGGAAAGAATCTCATGTTCTAATTAGTAATGAGGATAGAATTAAAAACGGAATTGAATATTATCATATTAATAGAGGAGGTGATATTACTTTTCACGGGCTCGGGCAACTTGTAGGCTATCCAATTCTGGATTTAGAAAAATTTAAGACAGATCTGGGATGGTATTTGAGAACATTGGAAGAAGTAATTATACAGACTTTGGCCGAATATGGAATTAAAGGGGAGAGGAGTATTGGCGAAACTGGAGTATGGATTGATGCACATTTAAAAGGGCAAGAACGTAAAATTTGTGCCATGGGAATTAAATGTAGTAGATGGATTACAATGCATGGTTTTGCGTTTAATGTAAATACCGATTTAAAATACTTTAATCATATTATTCCCTGTGGTATAGAGAATAAAGCTGTAACCTCATTAGAGCAAGAATTAGGCAAACTAGTTCCAATGGATGAAGTTAAGTATAAGGTAAAAAAGAATTTCGAAAAATTATTCAATTGTGAGTTGTTAGCCAATTAATTTTTTTCGATCTTAAACTGATTTTTTTGAATTAATTTCCCTTCTTCATATAATTCATATTTGAACCATCCTGTATGTAAAAAATTATTTTTCTCTAAAATAATTTCAACTTCTGTAATTTTTTCTATTGTAAATAAAGTACTATTGTCTGTATCAAAAAAAACTAGTTTATACTTTAATAGTTTGGCTTTAGGTAGATTAATATAAATATTTCCGTTTTCACCTATTGATAAGTATTTAAATGTTTTTTTTTCTTTAGAGTATTTTTTAAGCCTGCTTTTTTTTTTCTTTTTTGATGGTAATTTCGTTTGTTCATTTGCTATGCTTGCACTAACAACTTTAGAGAAATAATAGTCACCTCCTTTTAATGTATAAAAAATTCGATAATATACTTTGCTATTAACAGGGACTTTCTTATCTATAAACCCATTTTCGGTTAATTCTGGTGAATGGGCTGAAAGGATGGTTCTGAAATTGTTGATACTATCTGTAGACCGTTGTACTGCAAGTTGAGTGCAAGTTTTATAAGGGTTATTCCAACTTACTTTGTTATTCCCTTTCGTAATTTCTACAACAGAAAAGTTAGGAAGATATTTTTGAGCCTCAACTTTTTTTTGAAAAAGGCAAATAGGAATTAAAAAAAGTACTAACGGCGAAAACTTCATTAGCTCAAAGATAATAATAGCAGTGTTAAAAAAATAATTGTCCTTTTGTTAATGAAGAATTCCCTTGTAAACCACCACTGTGAATGATAAGTAGATTGCTTTTTGGTTTAAAATAATTGCTATTAATTAGTTCAGTTGTTGCAAACAGTAGTTTGCCTGTGTAAACTATATCTGTAGGAAGCTGTTCTGTTTTCCATAGATTATTCATAAAATTGATAAGAAGCTCAGTATGTTTTGCGTACCCTCCAAAATGATAGTCGTGATTTATTAAATAATTCTTCTTTTTGTCTGTTTCTGTTAGCAGGGCTTCAATTTCAGTTTGGATAGAAAAATTATTTTTTAATGCGCTAATACCAATAATTTGTTGGGTTTCATTAGTTTTTTTAATGATACCAGCAATCATAGTTCCAGTTCCAACAGAGCAAATGATATTTGAAAAGCTATTTTGTTCAAATAATTCAGTAATAGTTGCTGCCCCATCTGCGCCGAGTGTTCCATATCCACCCTCATTTACCCAAAGCCAGTTAGAGTTTTCATATTCATCTATTAGTTTTGTTTTAGAAATATACATTTCACGACTTATAAAATGTAGCTCCATCCCATAAGAAGCTGCTGCAATTAAGGTTGGAGATAACTTTGCGGGTTTTTCACCTCTGATAAAACCAATAGATTTTAGTCCGCTTTTATTACATGCATACGATAATGCAACAATATGATTTGAGTAAGCTCCTCCAAAACTTACGATACCATGTTTATTGTATTTTATAGCTTCTTCAATATAAAATTTTAGTTTAAACAATTTATTACCACTTACTATATGATGGACCAAATCTAGCCTTAAAATGGATGTTTCAACATCATTAATAGATAGTGAATGTAGTTTTTGAATGGGTATATCTGTAATATTAAGGTTCATACAGTTTATGGCTAATAATTAATTATCATTTAACTTTGCGTTTTTGTAAAATTACGTTATGAAACCTACCCTTGTGATTTTGGCTGCTGGAATGGCTAGTAGATATGGAAGTATGAAGCAAATTCAATCTTTTGGACCTGCAGGAGAAACAATTATGGACTATTCTATTTATGATGCCATTCTGGCCGGATTTGGAAAAGTTGTTTTTATTATTAGGGAAGAGTTTGCAGATCAGTTCAAAGCCATATTCGAACCCAAATTAAAAGGCAGGATTGAAACTGATTATGTTTATCAGAATTTATTAGATCATACAGAAGAATTTGCAGTTCCATCAGATAGGGTAAAACCTTGGGGTACAGCACATGCTGTTTTGTGTTGCAAAGGAAAAGTGAATGAACCTTTTACTGTAATTAATGCAGATGATTATTATGGAAGAGATGCTTTTGTAAAAGCTTATGCATTTTTAACACAAAAATGCAATGAAAGCACTTATGCTTTAATTGGATATGAGTTACAGAAAACGCTAAGTGAAAATGGAAGTGTTAGTAGAGGCGTTTGCACTTCAGATAATGAACAAAACCTTACCAATATTTCGGAACGTACTAAAATTTATAGAAAAGATGAAGGTGTTGTTTATGAAGATGAAACTGGCATACATCAAGTAGCTCTGAATAGTTTAGTAAGCATGAATTTTTTCTGTTTTGCACCAGGGTTTATTAATTTTTGCGAGAAATTATTTCCAACTTTCTTAACTGAAAAAGGGAATCAATTAAAGTCTGAATTTTTTATTCCTTTTGTAGCTAATGAGTTTATAAATTCTGGCAAAGGGGTATTAAAAGTTATTCCAACATCTTCAAAATGGTTTGGAGTAACTTATAAAGAAGATGCAGAAGGTGTTCAATCTTCTATTAATATATTAGTTGAAAAAGGAGTATATCCTAATAGTTTATGGAATTGATCTTGTAATTATTTTCCGTAAGCCTTAACATAGTACACAAAATCTTCTACTTTACTGATTTGAGATTTTCGCTCAACATTTTTCAATGTTGTTTTAGATGGGAGCTTTACTTTTCTAAAAGATGAGTCGCTTTCTTTAAGACTTTCAACTATTGAATAGATATTTTTAGATTTTACTGCAAATGTAACTCCGTCTGCTTGCGCTTGTCGAGTACTTAAAACGCCTATTACATCTCCATTCTTATTAAATACTGGCGCACCTGAGTTACCAGGGTTGGCACTTATTTGTATTTGATAAGAAAGAGAATCACCATTGAAACCTGTTTTAGCACTAAGATACCCCATGCCATACACAATTTCATTTCTTGGATAACCCAAAGTAAAAATCTCTTCTCCTAATTCGGCATTGTTTTTTTGTATACTGTAAGGAATAGATTTTGCTGAAATATATTCAGCATCTGTAATTTTTAAAATTGCAAGATCTTTTTCTTGATCAATAAATACAATTGATGAATTAAATTCTTGTCCTTTACTATTTACAACAATTGCACCTGTGCCTCTAAGAATATGTGCATTTGTAACAATAAATCCTTTTGTATCTATAAGAAAACCAGATCCACCACTTAATAAACGAGCATTTAAAGGGATTTTGCTTTTTACTTCGTTTATAATGTTTCCTTGATATTGTTGACTCCTTTTAACTGCTTCTAAATCTTTTCCTAATTGTTGCAATTTAGGATCGTTAACAGTAGTTGAAAAATATAGTGCCAAACCACTTGTAAATAAAGCAATCACACCGCCTACAGAAGCAGCAATTGCAGTTACTCTTTTATATTTATTCCAAAACTGTATTACTTTACCCCTTGTTGGTAATTCACCACCTTCGTTAATATCTCCTTTATCTAATAATTCTAAATGTACCTCGTGTAGAGTGTGTTTAATATTTCTATTAACTGCATAATATTCCATTTGGTGTAAAAACATATTATGTTCTACAACCATTTGGTCTATTTCAGGTGTTTTCTTTCGAAGTACCTCAAAATAAGTACGCTCTTCGGCATTCATATCACCGTTGAGGTATCTTTCAATTGCTTCTAATAATAAAATATCATCCATAAAAATTACTCTCCAATATTATATTGCGAAAAAAACAACTTTTTTAATCGCATCAAACATTTATACTTCTGGTTTTTGGCATTGTCTGCATTGGTGTATCCAAATTCATGGGCTAACGCATTCATATCCATTTTTTTCAAATAAAACCCCTCTAATAAACTTTTGCAAGGCTCTCCAAGGCTACTTAATGCCCGGTGCATTATCGCAAACTCCGCATTTCTTTGTTTGTGAGCTTCTAAATCCTCTTCAACCGCTATTGTCTCTTCAATGCTATCATTTTGCTGGGAATAGCGGCCCAGTTGTTGTAATCGTTTAAGCCAAAGACGCCTGCAAATTGAAAAAACATATGTTTTAATTTGACAAGTGAGCACAAATGATTCAGTTTGTGCCTTTTCATACAATGCTATCATTGCTTCCTGAAAAATATCTCTTGCTTCATCATAAGAACCATTATTATTTAAAATATAGGTTTGAACCATACTAAAGTTGTCTTTATATATGGTTTCGATGGCTTTCGATTCGTTGTTGGCCAATCCTTTTAATAATGCTTGTTCGTTTGTGTCGCCTTTCACTATCTGTGCTTTTAATACACTGGGGGTGGCAAAAGTAACCCAAAATAGCCCCAAATTATTTTTTCTTGAAAAATCTGTATTGATTGGGTTACCTTTTTTCCGTCTGTGTATTAACAAGTAATCATTCAAACTAAAAAACAAAAAAATGAAAAAATTATTATTCGTGTTGGTAATTGGTGCTTTCACTGCTTGCGCTGGTGAAACTAAAGAAGTAAGTGTTGATTCAGCTGCTGTTGCAATTGATTCAGCTGCTGTTGCAATTGATTCAGCTGCTGTTGCAATTGATTCTGCTGCTGCAAAAGTTGATTCTACAAAGAAATAATTTCCTTAACTGTTGGTGTGTTTGATTTGAGTGGCCTAGCTTGTGGGTAGAACAGCAGTAAAAATTTTCATATGGCAAGCAATCGTTAGAAGCCGCTCCGTTTCCACGGAGGGGCTTATTTTTTGTAGGTAATCCTAAACTAACGAACCTTAGTTTGTATAAAACATTTTTTATATTTATTTGCTTTAACTATATTTGAATTCATGCAAACAGTAATAAATAATTGGTTTTACTTTTTTGGTTATTTCTACTTTACAAAAAGTAGCCGGATCCTGTTTGCAAAAGCTTAGAACTTTTAAACATTCAAAATAAGGTCCCGGTAAATAGCCGGGTTTTTTTTTGTACATGCATAAATAGAATATGAAATGAATAAATTATGGGAACAGTAAGTAAAAATGGGATTTGTATACAAGGATATGAAGGTAGTTTTCACCAAGTAGCCGCAAGAAATTTTTTCGGTAAAAACGTGGAAGTTATTCCTTGTGCAACTTTTAGAGAACTAGTAAAAACTACTGCTGATGAAAATTTATCTGCAGGTGCTGTTATGGCAATTGAAAATTCAATTGCTGGAAGTATTCTCCCAAATTATAATTTATTACAACAATCTAATTTAAAAGTAATAGGAGAAGTTTATTTATCTATTAGTCAAAATTTATTAGTTAATCCAGGAGTTCAATTAAATGATATTAAAGAAGTACATAGTCACCCAATGGCTATTTTGCAATGCCTCGATTTTGTAGAAAGATACAATTGGAAACTTATAGAAACCGATGATACTGCTTTAAGTGCTAAACATGTTCATCAACATAAAAGCAAACATATTGCTGCTATTGCAAGTAAGTTAGCTGCAGAGTTATTTAATTTAGAAATTATTGTTCCTGATATTCAAACACAGAAAACCAATATCACTAGATTTTTAGTATTAAAT
>Ga0209490_10004658_pt1 | contig 12590 bp, 8 predicted proteins | sample MAT06_FD_187209 | JGI IMG/M metagenome (GOLD analysis project Ga0209490, IMG submission 187209) | Freshwater microbial communities from Lake Fryxell liftoff mats and glacier meltwater in Antarctica - MAT-06 (SPAdes) (version 2) | ecosystem: Environmental > Aquatic > Freshwater > Ice > Liftoff...
GAACACCGATGAACCCCACAGCCCCCAAGAGCCACCAAAGCCACCGTTGGGCGATCGCCCCCCGCCGAAATAGGATGAAGCTCAGCACCAGCGGGATAAAGGCCAGAAATAAATTCCATAAAATCCAGCCGCTATATACATCATTCAGGGCGGCAGCTATATCTAGAAGGCGCGATCGCATACACTATCCATCCAACCTACAGAATCAATCAATCTACCTAATCAACCGGCTCGACTAAGTACCTGATCTCGGTAATTTCTCTAGGTTAATCTATTCTTAGGCAACCCCGGTGATCTTGAACACATCAAGCTCATCCCCAAAACTGACGGGCACCCTCCCGCTGAGAAGTTCCATCGATCCTGTGCATAGGACATAATCGATGCTGATCATCATTTATTCCTGAGAAGGTCGCCTTAACTCCTGACAGAACGCCTAAAAATGCGATGACTTGGAAGCGGTTGAGGCGCTTCCAAGTCATCGCAAATAGATTGATGGCAGGCTATCAAAGAATGAGGGTAGAAAAACCAAAAAAGCTTGAGGTTCGGTTCACCTGGATGGGTCAGCCATGGCCTAAACTTTCGTCAGAGTGCTAAAGCGAATTTTGAGATAATCGTCTTCCATCTTCGCGCTAGCGGGCTGCAAAGCGGCAAGCGCTTGGGGCAAAACCAAGTTGCGGCGATGATTCCCAATGCGCACATTGAGTTCATCCGCCGACTTACTCAGCTCAATTTTGTCTTTAGGGATGCCAGGCAGGTAGAGTTCTAAGCTATATGCGTCGTCTTTTTGCACAATCCGCATGGTGGTTTCTTTGTAATACACCTGGCTCGGATCTTCGTTGGGGTAGAGAATATCTTTGAGGCGATCGAGCGCTGCCAGCCCACACATTTCTTCAGAAAACAGCGGCACTTCCTTCACCGGAAGCGGCTGAAAATTATCATGAATTTCGCGGCGATATTGCTCTTGGTTTTCCTTCCAGCGCTTGAAGAATGGATCCGTCACCTCATCGGGGATAATGCGGTTTGCCACCACCATATCCGTCGCCACGTTATAAAGACTGAGGTAGGCATGGGCACGCAGGGATTCTTTGATCACCATTTTTTCAGGATTAGTGACCAGGCGCACCGAGGTTTTAGAGTTGTCTGTTAGCACTCGTTCTAGCGCTTCGATCTGCTCATAAAATTCGTAGGGCGCATCCATCACCTCTTTGTTGGGCAAAGAGAACCCAGCAATGGGGCGAAAGATCGGCTCAACCAACGGACGCAGCATTGAGGAAACCGCTTGCAATGGTTTATAGAAGCGCCGCATATACCAACCCGCCACCTCCGGTAAACTCAGCAGACGCAAAGCCGTACCCGTCGGAGCCGAGTCAATAATCAAAACATCAAACTCGCCTTCATCGTAGTGGCGCTTCATCCGCACCAAACTAAAGATTTCATCCATGCCCGGCAAAATAGCCAGCTCTTCGGCCTCTACCCCTTCTAAGCCACGGGCTTGTAACACCTGGGTAATATAACGCTTGACAGCTCCCCAATTGCCTTCCAATTCCATTAGGGCGTCGAGTTCAGCCCCCCATAGGTTTGGGCGCACGAGGCGAGGGTCATGCCCTAGCTCCATATCAAAGCTATCAGCAAGGGAATGAGCCGGGTCAGTACTGAGAACCAGGGTTTTGTGGCCAAATTCGGCACATCGCAAACCCGTCGCCGCTGCAACGGAGGTTTTACCAACTCCGCCTTTACCCGTCATGAGGATTACGCGCATGGAAAAACGTCCAGGGAAAATATTGCGAAATGTATATGTTTCTAATTCTAATGTAGTGCGAATGCAACCAGACTGTGTGGAGAATATCCCGCTTGAATCTCCCGCATTAGTCAAGGGAGGCTCCGGGAAAATGCTGTTGAATCACATTCCATTTGCTGCAATGCCAGTAGTCGAGGTGGGCAATGATCAACCCCTCTGGGTTCAGTTCTAGCTCGCTCCAGCCAGGAATTTGGATGCGGGGCTGCCAGGGGAGGGGTGTTGTCCATCTGAGCGTCCAATCTGTGCGGATGTGTGGGCCAGTTTGCTGGATGCTATGCAGATCTAGCTGAGGATCGCGAAACCAGGTATCGATGAGGTGGATCATTTGTTGATAGCGATCGCACCCTCGAAAGCTCGTCATTGGGTCTTTGAAATAAACATCCTTCGCGTAAAGACTATAGGTTTGATCCTTAGGAAAGCGGCGATAGTCGGCTTTAAGCGCGTCCAAAATATCCATAATTAGTCAGGTCGCTCAGACGTAAAAAGGGGCAATGCACATCCCTGAATCCAGCGGATCAAGGACAATACTTATTTTTGATCGGATCCCTAATTGATAAACATCAACAAATATCTCATTCAATATAGTAAAAATACGGTGAGCCTCTAAATGTATTGATCTTCAAGACTTTCAGAGACTTATGCCCCTAAATTATGCCCCTAAAAACTAAACGCACAGACTGTTAGGGATATGCTCTGAATGGGTATGCTGCTTTTGGTAGCCATAGATTTTTCTTTTACTTGCCTTGGAATTGTTGCTGACTTACACCAACTTTCTGCTTGGCTTAGAGATCCTAAGGCGATGGAGCGGCTGACCACTGTTAAGCACTCAAATAACCACTTAAACCACTAACCGCTAACCGTTGAAATCACCCAAATGCCGCAGGGCAGAAAGTCGAACGGTGCCCAGTTGAATATTGCTTGTAGATTGAATCTTAAAGATTGAATCTTAAAGATTGAATCTTAAAGATTGAAGCTTAAAAGTTGAATATTGTTTAGTTGTTAACTCAATTGATATGAATGGGGTTGCCATGCGCCTTAAAGCTCTCATTACAAGTTTTTTCTTGGCTATTGTTACATTTTCTCTAGCTGTTAGTTGCACAACGTCAACCCCCGATCCCGCAGACTCAGCAACTGCGAGTGCCGGAAAATTGCGGGTTGCAATGGTGACAACAGGAGATCAAGATGACGGCAGTTGGAGCCAAGCTGGCTATGAGGGCTTAAGCCTCATTGCAAAAGAGTTTAATGCCGAAGTTACCTTTATGGGTGAAATCCCAGATAATGAGAGCAAACCTTATCTGCGTCAATATGCCGGAGCAGGATATGACTTTATCATTGCCCATAGTGGCGGCTATGTCGCAGATGTTGAAACCGTTGCTGATGAATTTCCCCGCACGAAGTTTGCCATGGTTACGACCTATCCTGGGAACAATCGCAACCTAGGAGCGGTAGCTTTTCGGTCAGGAGAGGTGGGGTATCTTTCTGGGGTTTTAGCTGCGATGACGACCGAAACCAACAAAGTTGCTTACTTAGTGGGCGAGGCGTATCCTGTGTACCAAGAAGAGGCTGCGCTCTTTCGTAAAGGGGCGTTGGCGACCAAGCCAGATGTAGAAGTGGTGACGGAGTTTTTAGGCACTTGGACGGATGGGGAGACGGGCAAAACCGTTGCGATGGGGTTAGCAGACCGTGGATTTGATCGCTTTGCCATTAATGCCGATGAGGCAGGAATTGAGGCGATCAAGGCTATAACGAAATCAAGCTCGGTCAAGGTGATTGGCTGGACAACGGACCAATACGAGATTGCGCCCGATCATGTTATTACCAGTATGCTTCAAGACATTCCTCAACTAATTTTGAATGCCGCTGATCTGTTTCAGCAAGGTAAATGGGAAGGCAAGCTCTATAAGTTTGGCTTGAAGGAAGAAATTTACAGCGTTGCTCCGTTTCGGGGATCGCTGACGCCTGAGCAAGAAGCTACTTTTAATGCGATCAAAAATAAGGTCATCATTGGCGAAATTGATATTTCCCCTACATAATCTGAATATCTTGGCGGATCACAGATTGAAGGATCTACCCCTAGACGATCCTATCTAATTTGAGGTCTGATCCCCGACCTATCTCTAGTTTCCCCTGATCGTGTGGTTTCTAGAGTCAATCAAAAGGCTAGTCTAGTCGCTCAGATCATTAATCGCTTGACTGGAATGGGTTTCTCCAAGCACTGGTTGAGGCGGATACTGACGGTCTTGTTTCTTTAATTATCTGCATTTAGGCTTAATGGATGGGGTATCTCTTATGCAAAATCACTCACCCAAAACGGGTTTGCGCGATCGCCCCTTACTCCCTCGCTGGAAAGGGCTGCAATCCCTAGGCACCCAAGTTCGTGTGAGCTTGCTGGCTATTGTGGTCTTGAGTATGTTGCCCTTAGGCATCGCGTTGACCTACTGGAGCTTCCGCAATCATGTGCAGCAGCTCAATTTGTTGCAGCAAGAGCGCAGTGAGGTCGTCGCTAACCGCATCGAAAACTATCTCGATGACCTGCAACGGAAACTGAGCTATCTAGCGCGGGTAAAGGGGTTAAGCGAATTAGATCCTAATACCCAAGCAGACCTTCTAGAGGGGCTTGTCCGCCATAATGATGCCTATGAAGTCGTTGCAATTCTCGATCAGAGGGGCATGGTCGAAAGTGCGGTATCGCCCTATGGCGATTTTGCGGCTAACCCGTTTGAAAATTCGCCAGAGTTCCGTCGAGCCTTTAATCAACAGGAAGAGTTTGCTGGGGTTGTCAGCATTGACCCCGCAACCCAACTCCCCATGGTTACCTTCGCGGTGCCCATTCGCAATCAGGCCGACGAGGTGGATGGGGCTTTGCTGGCTCAGATTAACCTCAGTTTTCTATGGTACGTGGTCTCCCAAAACCCGGTGGGAAAAACGGGGTATGTGTATGTGTTGGATGACCGCAACCAGCTGATTGTGCGATCGGGAACTGAAGCTCAGGGATTTGCCATCCAAAGCCTCAACGATACGCCGTTAGTTCAGTCGTTAGCGCAGGTACGCGCCGAGGAAATTAGCCGCTATGAGGGCTTAACGGGAGTGCCGGTGTTAGGTGCTGTGTCTCCCATTCTGAGTGTCAGTTGGAAGGTGATGGTGGAACTGCCCACCCGGGAAGTCTATGCGCCGTTGTATCGCATGATTTTGATCATGGTGGGTAGCTCTGTGGTGATGGGGATCGCGGCGATCGCCATTAGTTGGGAATTATCTCGGCGCTTAACCAATCCGCTGCGCCGCCTCACCCAAGCGGCGATTCAGCTCAGTGAAGGCGACCTCCAGTCACGGGTGCGCCTCTCTAGTAACAACGAGCTGGGGGTGCTCGCTCAAACCTTTAACCACATGGCTGAGCAGGTGCAGACCTCGGTGAGTACCTTAGAATCAGCCAACGAGCAACTAGAGCACCGGGTCGCCAAACGCACCGCCGAGTTGCAATTGGCCAAGGAAGAAGCGGATGCCGCCAACCACGCCAAGAGCGAGTTTTTGGCCAATATGAACCACGAGTTACGGACTCCGCTCAACGGTATTTTGGGGTATGCCCAAATTTTGGAGCGTGATACTACATTGACCCCCAAGCAATTGCAAGGAGTGGGCGTCATTGAGCAATGTGGTTCGCATTTACTCACCCTTATTAATGACATCCTCGACCTCGCAAAAATCGAAGCTCGGAAGTTAGATCTCTATCCCCAAGATTTTCATTTTCCTAACTTTTTGCAGGGCACCGCCGAAATTTGCATCATCAAAGCACGGCAAAAGGGCATTGAATTTTTCTATGTAGAGTCTGAGCATTTGCCCAGCGCCGTGTATGCCGATGACAAACGCTTACGCCAGGTTTTGCTAAATTTGCTGAGCAATGCGGTTAAGTTTACTGACCAGGGGCAGGTGACGTTTCGGGTTGATCCGCTCGACTATCTGGGGCAGATGTCGTCCCCTCATCCTGACGCAGACAACCCCGACAACCCCAGCACTGCTGCTGCACCCAAACTCACCAGTCGCCTGCGCTTTACGGTGCAAGATACGGGCATTGGCATTCCTACGGAAAAATTAGGCATTATTTTCAATGCCTTTGAGCAAGCGCGGGTGAGCAGTCGTAACTTGGAGGGAACGGGTTTAGGGCTTGCCATTAGCCAGCAAATTATGCAAACCATGGGCAGCCGCATTCAGGTGAAAAGTGTGGTGGGTCGGGGAAGTAGCTTTTGGTTTGACCTAGAACTAACCTTGGCGCGAGAGTTTATTGCTTCATTGGGCGATCGCAGCCCCGTCGTCATTGGCTACCGTGGCCAACCTTATACCCTGCTGGTGGTCGATGACCATGCAGAAAATCGCCTGGTTTTGTTGAATATGCTAGAACCGTTGGGTTTTACCATCATCGAAGCCCAAGATGGCCAAGACGGCTATGAAAAAGCCCGTAAGCGCAAGCCCGATCTCATCATCACCGATGTCATTATGCCAACGCTCAACGGCTTGGATATGACCCGCAAACTCCGACAGTTGCGAGACTGCCAAAACACCCCTATCATTGCTTCCCCTGCCAGCCTCTCCCAAGTCGAGCAATATGAAAGCTTCGAAGCGGGGTGCGATCGCTTCTTCCCCAAACCGATTCAGTTAAATGCACTCTTGGCAGAACTCGCCTCCCTTTTGCCCCTAGAGTGGATTTATCGCAGAGACGACCCATCTCCCCGCAGCACCTCAGCGTCGATCGCATCCCCTCTCCCCGTGGCCATCACCCCACCCGCCGCAGAGTTAAAAGCCCTTTATGTGGCCGCCCAAGGGGGGTTCATCCAAGATATTCAGCAAGAAGCCCAACGTTTACGGGCTCTTTCGCCCGACTATGCCGATTTTGCCAATCAGATCCTCGACCTTGCTCAGGATTTTGATGATGAGGCCATTTTGCAATTACTTCAGCCTATATTTCCCTAGAGATACACCATGACTGCTAACGTTGAGACCCCACAACAGACCATTCTGGTGGTAGACGATACCCCCACCAATATTCAGGTGTTGTTTGACCTACTCGATGCGTCGGGCTATCGAGTGGCGATCGCCAAAAGTGGCGAAAGCGCACTCAAACGCCTCCAAACCAGTGTGCCTGATCTGATTCTGCTAGATGTCATGATGCCCGGCATCGATGGGTTCGAAACCTGTCGGCAGATTAAGGCCAACGAACACACCTGCGATGTCCCTGTGATTTTTATGACTGCCCTCTCTGACACCCTCGATAAAGTAAAAGGGCTTAAGTTAGGAGCCGTAGACTACATCACCAAACCCATCCAGCATGAAGAAGTATTGGCGCGCATCACCGTTCACCTGCAACTCCGCCACCTGATGCACACCTTAGAGGCACAGGTCGAAGAGCGAACTGCCGAACTGCGCCAAACCCTCACCACCCTCGAACAAACCCAACTCCAACTCGTCCAAAATGCCAAAATGTCTTCGTTGGGGCAACTGGTGGCAGGGGTGGCCCACGAAATCAATAACCCAGTCAATTTCATCTACGGCAACCTAGAACCTGCCGAAACCTATATGAAAGACTTGGTGCAATTAATCGAATCTTACAAAACCCATGTGCCAAATCCGCCTGCAACCGTGCAAGCGTGCATGGAAGAGATCGATCTCGAATTCGTCCAGGCTGATCTGCCCCGCTTAATTAACTCGATGAAGCTTGGAGTAGAGCGCATTCGCAAAATCGTTTTATCCCTGCGTAATTTTTCGCGAATTGATGAGGCCGATGTCAAGCCCGTCAACCTCCACGACGGGATTGAAAGCACCTTACTGATTTTGCAAAACCGGCTGAAGGCAAAGCCCGATGCCCCCGCCGTCACTGTCACCAAAGACTATGGCAATTTACCCCCCGTAGAATGCTACGCCAGCCAGTTAAACCAAGTCTTCATGAACTTGCTGAGCAACTCCATTGATGCCCTAGAAGAGGCTGGGTTAGCGGGGACGGTGCTGCAGCCAGAACTCCAGATCAAAACCTCCGTTTTGCTAGACACGGCTCACATTTGCATTGAAATTGCAGATAATGGCCCTGGAATGCCCCCAGAGGTAAAACAGAAAATCTTTGATGCCTTTTTTACCACAAAGTCGGCAGGCCAAGGAACCGGCTTGGGGCTATCGATTAGCCACCAAATCATTGTGGATAAGCACCAGGGGGAATTAACCTGTCAGTCGGCTCTAGGCCAGGGAACTCGGTTTTTTATCAAAATCCCGATCTATCTCAACTCCCACAGGTCGCAAGGCTACGCGATGGCAGGGCAACTAAGCCCCTAAACCACAGACATCGGGAAACCTCTAATCAGGAAGCCTCTAGGAGTTACTTTCGCTCACGGGGAACCGATCGATTTTGCGGATAGTGGCGATCGCCGTCTGCTTCAACCGAATGGGTAGCCAAGGAACATGGGGAATCTGCGCCAAGAAATCGAGGGTACGCCGCAAAATTCGCACGATATCGCCCTCATCGAGGCTGGTGTTGACGCAGAGTTCTTTCCAGGCCGCTCCATAGCTAGCGTTATCAGACACAAAGGAACCGGGTTCGTCTGGCTCATCGTCGTCTGGCTCATCGTCGTCTGGCTCATCGTCGTCGAGGTCGTCACCCTCCAACTCGTCATCCTCTAAATCGTCCGCATCTAAATCGTCCGCATCTAAGTCGTCCGCATCTAAGTCGTCCACGGCTAAGCCCTGCGGATCTAGCCCTTCATCGGGTTCTGGGGCGTCTCGCGCTGCAATGGAAGCGGTGACACGGTCGGCGCTGGCGACCCATTCTTCGACTAGGGCGATGAAGTCATACTCCATCCAGACGGGCAGCGCAACTTGGTGGCGAGCTTGTAGGCGCATGAGGCGGCGACGGGTATCGCGCAAGCCTTCTAGCGCTTCTTCAACGGGGGCAGAAATCTCAAAGTGGCTCCAGATGTCGGGGCGCGAAACTTCGGTGGCGAGGGCGGCACAGGCCGCCGCAAGGTGTTTTTCCTCTAGGTGATCAAGCTCACCCGAGGCCAGTGCTAGCCCCAGCCAAAGTTCATTATCACCCCGAATGGCAGCGGCAATTTGACCCAGTTCGGTGGGGGTCACCCGTCCATGGTCATCAGGGCCTTCGAGACAGTCAAACTCCCGCAAAATTTCCATCAGTTTGACGAATTCTTGCCAATAATGCTGGTTATGTTTGCCCAGCTTAGCTTGGCGATCGCGCAATTCTTCTTGTAGCTTTTGGATGCGGTGAAAGCGCTTGAGGGTTTGGGTGGGGTTGCCCTGCTGCGACAGGGGATGAACCGCCAGTTGGGCTTCTAGGGCTTGCACCTTATGTTGCTGGTCGGTTACTTCAGGAGCCAGATCAAAGGTATGAGAGAGGGGCGGAATGTAGCGGGCGATCGCCTCTGTCATCTCTCCGCCACTGCGAGATTGCCCTGGCCGCAGCGGCATATCCGGCGGTGGCACCAAGCCATCCACCCGAGACACCCGTGGCACCTCGGCATGAAGCCCCACCACATCATGCACTGTTACGACATACCAACGATTATCTGCCGTCAGGCAAACCAAATAGGGGAACTGACCAGACCCCGGAACCTTCGCCACCAGCGCCGCTGCGATTGGGGTAGACACGGGCACATGCTTACCCTTGAGCGTGAGCAGGGTTCCGGCGATCGCAAACGGCAACGCCGTCAACAAATCTTTCACCTGCAACTCCATAGCCTGTTGCTGCAACAGCTTCAGCAATCGCCGCTCTTCCTTGAGCCAGCCATGCAGCTTTTCAAACTGAGCGAGTTGTTCGGCCTCCACATGGGCCAGTTGCGCCTGCTGCTGCTCCAATTCTGTTTCTAGATCAACAATGCCCTGTTCTTGGGGCTTGAGGTGCAGCGAGGCAAGATATTGGCCAAAGCTGCGCTCGATCAGTTCACGCGCCTCATCAACCGTATGGATTTGCAGGAGATTGAGCACCATGCCATAGCTGGGGGTAAACTGGCTCACCAGCGGCTCTGCCCCAACCGTGGCCAAGTATGATGCTTCTGTTGAGCCTTCAAAGGGCGTTTGCACCGTCACCACATGGCCGCGAATGTCCATCCCTCGCCGCCCCGCCCGCCCTGCCATCTGCAAAAACTCTGAGGCGGTGAGCAGGCGATGGCCATCGTCGGTGCGCTTCGAGAGGCCAGAAATAACCGTCGTTCTTGCGGGCATGTTGATCCCCGCCGCCAGGGTTTCGGTCGCAAACACCACCTTGATCAAGCCGCGCTGAAATAACTCTTCAACTAATACTTTCCAGGCCGGTAAAATCCCAGCATGGTGAGCCGCAATTCCTTGATAGAGGGCATCGAGTTGCTCGGTGCGCTCAGCATCGGGGTTGCGTTCTAAATAGTCATCGATATGAGCCTTGAGCTGGGCGGTTTCTTCGGGGCTAACCAGGCTAGCATTGCCCATATCTCGAACCGCGCGATCGCACCCCCGACGGCTAAAAATAAAGTAAATAGCCGGGAGCATATCTTCCTGCGCTAAGCGATATACCACCGAAGACAAGGGCGGCGCTTCTTGGCGGCGCGGTCGTCCTCCTTTTCCCTTAGGGAGGCGATTACGCTTTTTGAGACTGGGGTTAATGGCTGTTTTGTCATCATTGAGAAGATTCACCATGCCATTGGGGTGGCAATAGTGAAACTCTAAGGGCACGGGGCGATAGTCAGAATAAATTAGCTCGGTGGGGCCATGTACTTGCCGGATCCAGTCGGTCAGTTGTTCGCTATTGGCAATAGTGGCCGACAAGGCTACTAGTTGAATCTGGGGCGGGCAATAAATGATCGATTCTTCCCAAACGGTGCCCCGTTGGCGATCGTTCATGTAATGGCACTCATCTAGCACCACCGCATCCACCCCTTTTAGGGAGGTGCCCACCTGCCCAATGGGGGTGCCATATAGCATGTTCCGAAAAATTTCAGTGGTCATCACCAGGATTGGGGCATCCCGGTTGATGGAGGTATCTCCGGTGAGCAGCCCAACGTTCTCCTCGCCATACTGCTCTCGGAAATCGCGCAGCTTTTGGTTGGATAGAGCCTTCAGTGGGGTGGTATAGAAAACGCGACGTTGCTCCCTTGAGCCAGCCGCCGCCAATGCAGTATTTTGGTCGAGGGCGCGCCAAATGGCATATTCTCCAATCAGCGTCTTCCCAGAGCCAGTAGGGGCGCAGACAACGACTGATTTTGCAGCATCCAAAGCCGCCACCGCTTGGTACTGAAACTCATCCAGCTCAAACGGAAACCATTTTTCTAAATTAGACTTACTTGTTGGGGAGACAATGCTCACAGGTTTAGCTTTTCTTATACAGTGCCATGATATAGCAAACCAAGGAAGCCAGCGCTCAATTCACAATTCTGTTGCGGAGGCATCCGCATAATTCCAGAACTTTTGCGATCGCCACCCGCTTATCGGTAGTGGGCGATCGCCCCCATCGTTCCCTGTTCCTCCCCAGCACTATATCCCACCCCCGTCCTGCTGGTGAACCGCCATTAGGGCCTCGAACCCATAGCCGCCGTACCTAAAGCCTTGCCCAACGGATAGTGGCATCAACCCACCTCAGCCCCCGCCAACCGGTGACAGCACCCTTACCCCGGCTAACCCTGTCCCATCGACTCGATTTTGCAGATAACCAGCCCATAGAAACATCCGCAGATACAGTAGATGAGGAGAAGAGGAAAATTTCTAAGCCTCGATTAAGGGGCAAGAGCCCCCACTACCAATTCCAACATCTTCCGGCACAATCTTTGCAAAGCCTAAAGCAAGCGATGCCAAGGGGCTAACTTGGGGAATGTTGAAGGAGAAGTCCCTATGCCCCTTTCAGGTATGGTCTGTCGTCCCACATTCCGTAAGCTACATTCCGTAAGCCACATTCCGATGGAAACGGCTGGAAACAGCCCAGGGAAGCCCACAGGATTTCTGCCTTGGGAAATATGGCCGCTTTCAAGGACGTTTGAGGAGCCTGATGGGAGGTTTGACCGATTTTGATTGACCGATAAAAATTATAGGGTTTGGGAGTAGGGGTTTGGGAGTAAAAGCTAACAGCGTCAAACCTGGAGCTTGTCCTAATTTACAAGGTAGGGCAGAAAAACTGGAGCCGTTTGCACGACCGATAGAGCCGAGATGCCAGCGACAGGTTGCCGCTGACAGAAATTCTAGAGCCTAACTCTTCTGGGCCAGATCTCTCGCCTACTCCACCAAAGCCTCCTACCCTAATACCTGCACCGAGGCTCTTTGGTAGGCAATATCAGGGCAGCAATATCAAGCTAGTGATGGAGGCATTGTCCCTCTAGAAACATGGGTAAACCTTTGCACCTGGCGAAATATTTCAGACGAAATACTCATGAAGAGCCGTAAGGCCAAGGATGGATGGTAGGGCACGCAGCCGTAAATAGCAGGATCTAGCGAGCAAGTTTGGTTTTAAGTTTGGATAGGGATGGTTTGGGTGGTTGGGTTGAATATTAGAAACTGGGTTGTGCAAACTCTCCCCAAATTAGTGCGGTGGGGATGGCGACGGTTGTTGCCAGGGTTTGTGGCGCTCTTGCTGACCCTAGGGTTTGTGCAGATTGGTGTTGGCGAATCCTTAGAGAACCTTGTCTATAACACCTTGTTTCAACTGCGGGGAACCCGTCCGTGGAACCCGGAGGTCGTCGTTATTGAAATCGATGAATCGCGCTCCATTACCTCAGGGGAATTTCTGTGGTCGCGCGATCGCCTCATTGATCTCATGAAGATCTTGGCGGAAGGCGATCCCAGC
>Ga0209490_10004666_pt1 | contig 12582 bp, 6 predicted proteins | sample MAT06_FD_187209 | JGI IMG/M metagenome (GOLD analysis project Ga0209490, IMG submission 187209) | Freshwater microbial communities from Lake Fryxell liftoff mats and glacier meltwater in Antarctica - MAT-06 (SPAdes) (version 2) | ecosystem: Environmental > Aquatic > Freshwater > Ice > Liftoff...
TAGGGACTATAAGCTTGCATTTAACAGATATGGATTGAGTCATATTAGTATTATAACTCATCCAAACGAATTATTAACGACAACTCGCTCACCGCTAACCCTTTCCTGCGGAACGCTCTGCGAACGGGTGTAGCGGGAGTCTCCTGGAGGTTTTAGATTAAAGTAGGGCCTTGGGAATTGGGCAGAATAATTTTAGATTCTAGATTTTGGATTGAACAATCTAAAGCCTAAAAAATGCTCAATGATTCGCTCTAAGCGAACGCGAGTTCGTCTCTAAGAGTTGCTATGCCAAAGATTTTACGCTACAAAGAGAGCAAATTGAGGGGGTATGGAGCATATAAAGAGATCGAAGATTTGTTGATCTACTAAAAGATCAGTTAAAAGATGTTATCACAGAGTCAGCTAACTCAGTAAAACGTCAATATCCAGGAAAATAGTGAGAACATACAATTAATTTATACAGTTAATACTTGCGGGAGAATCAAAGAATGTTCCAAATAGGAACGTCTACATCAGGAGGTAAATAGACATTTATGAGTACAGTTCTGATAGTGGAAGACAGTATCGCGCAAAGGGAGATGATTACAGACCTCCTGAAAGCAACTGGCCTAACAGTTACCCATGCCAGTGATGGATTAGAAGCATTGGAGGCAATTCAAATAGCACCTCCCGATTTAGTGGTATTGGATATTGTCATGCCCCGAATGAACGGCTACGAAGTTTGTCGGCGCTTAAAATCCGATCCAAAAACCCAAAATGTCCCTGTGGTTATGTGTTCTTCCAAAGGCGAAGAATTTGATCGCTATTGGGGCATGAAACAGGGTGCAGACGCCTACATAGCCAAACCATTTCAACCAACCGAGTTGGTAGGAACAGTCAAACAACTGCTGCGAGGATAAGGACAAAAGCAATATGGTCAGCAAACCAGACTTTTTAAGTGGCAGTGGTCAAGACCATTTCCGTCCTGAGTTACAAGTAGAAAGTCCTGAAGGTGAGTTACATTTGAGGTTTTACATTCCCTCGCATCAGGAGTTTGCACTACAAGCAACTGGTATCCGAGAGGTAATTGAACTAAGTCCTGATAGAATCACCCCGATTCCTAATGCTTCTCCTTTACTTTTGGGTACTCTAAATTTACGAGGTCGAGTTATTTGGGTAGCTGATTTGGGTCAATTTCTTGGGGAAGCAAGTGCATTAAACACGGATAGAGCTGAAATTCCGGTGATTGCCATTGAAGAGCAAGACACAATAGTGGGTTTAGCAGTAGAGGAAATTGGTGGGATGGACTGGTTGGATGTCCAGAATCTCATGCCACCGACTAGTGTTCCAGATACTATGGCTCCCTTTTTACGTGGAGAGTGGTTATTAGATGCTAAAAACAACAAGTGTCTGCGACTGCTCGATCAAATGGCAATTTTACGGAGTGCTAGGTGGGCAGGATGAAATTGGAGGAGGAAATGGCAGCAAGTATTGATAATTACGAGCCAACATATCAACAGGCGATGAACGCCTATGTTCAAAGAAATTATGAGGTTGCCGCCACTTTAGTTGACCAAGTGGTGCAAAATTTACCAAATGATCCCAACTCCCATTTGTTAAGGGGTCACATCTACTATGTTTTACAGCAGTACGATGTAGCAAAAGAAGAATATCAACAGGTATTACGCTTGACTGGCGATCAAGAAATTATTGGTTTTGCCAATAATGGAATTGAGAATATCAATCAATATTTACAATCATTCGGTGGGGAGATTGATACATCAGATAGTCAAGAGCAAATCAATTCCCCAGAGATGTCTGATGCACTGGTATATAGCGAACAAGAATTAAAAGATTTGGGCGCTAGTGAGCATTTTGATAGCAATAACCTGGATTTGAACTTTTTTGCAGAGCATCCAGAAACGGTAAATAGCGTTGAGGAAATATCTTCAAAAAGTCCATTTGATATACCAACAGAAGATAGTATTGGAACGGGAAAAATATCAGACTCTTCTATAACTTTTGGTGACGATCCTTTTGCTTTCAATGAAGAACTACAGGAAGAATTAAATAGCAGCAATTTTGAGGATAAAACAGAATTAGAGTTGCCTGCTTTCTGGCAGGAAGATTTATCAGAAGAGAACTACGAAGAATCATTAGTAAATAGTCAGTTTTCAGATAATCAAATAAATTCTGATTACAATAATTTAGCTATTGACAATAATAACTCTTCATCTTCTAATTCTAAAACTGGGAATAACGAGAATAATTTCCCTGATTTATTGAGTGAGTTAAAGTCCCCAGAGCTTAGTAATGAGGGCTTGGAATATACAAAATCTAGTTCGGGAGACGAAACTTTATTTATTGTTCAAGAAGAACTTAAAAATAGTTCATCAACAAATAGCAACAGTCAATATGATTTGCCTGAAACCGAAGCACCCGATTGGTTGAAGTCAAAAAGTTTTGCAGATGAAGAAGCTTTTGTACCGGATTTATCTGATGATGCTTCATCTTTTAGCAGCAATCTACCTGTAAAAGAAAAGCAGTTTAAATCAGGCGAACTCATCGGTAAAAATAGCTTTGATGACGATGATAATTTTGATATGGAAGCATTTGAGTCTGCCTTTGGCTCAGAGGGGTTAAGCCCTTATGAAGACTCAAACAATATACTGGATGGAGAAAATTCTAAGAGCAATATAGAATTTTTAGATGACTTTGAGGAATTTGATGATTTAGGTAACATTCCAGGGTTTGACCTGCTCGAAGGAGATTCTAACTTCGGTGATCTAGCAATGCATTCTGCTGCATCAGAAACCAGTGGCAGTAGACGTTCTCAAGTTGTAGAGGCTTCTAGTAGTGCCGCTAGCGATCGCGAAGAGGAACTATTCACAATGACTGGTTCCCATGAAGAAGTTCCAGTCTTTAGCCAAACAGATGTCTCGAGAATAGAACCCAGCGTCAGCATCGAGCAAGGATGGTTAGCACCATTAGAGAATGCCTCCATCCAACGGAAACAATGGTTAATTGCTGGAAGTGTGGGCATTGTCTCGGCGCTGGTTGTAGCCACAGTTAGCTTTGTCGCTACCACATTTTCGCCAGCCCAACAACGAGAATCAGTGCGGAACACAGGTTGGGCAATGTCGCTCGCAGCTGGGATTGCAGGTTTTACCACCGCAGGTGTCATGGGGAATCTTGCACTCAAACAAATTCGGCGCACAACCAATGATCTGCAAACTCAGTTTGAGGCTGTACGCCAAGGAAATTTGAATGCTCAAGCCACAGTGTTTTCCGAAGATGAATTGGGCCATTTATCCACTGGTTTTAATGAAATGGCGCGGGTAATTTTCACGACTACAAGTGAAGCCCAACGGAAAGCTGATGAACAAGAGGAAGCCAAAGAAAACCTGCAACGCCAAGTGATTCGTCTCTTGGATGATGTGGAAGGAGCTGCTAGAGGCGATTTAACAGTCCAAGCTGAAGTCACAGCCGACGTATTGGGAGCGGTAGCTGATGCCTTTAACCTGACAATTCAAAACCTCCGGGATATTGTCCAACAGGTAAAAGTGGCGGCGAAGGATGTGACAAAAGGTGCAACCAATTCCGAAACCTTTGCCAGAGCCTTATCTAGTGATGCTTTGCGCCAAGCAGAAGAGTTGGCAGTGACGCTGAATTCTGTACAGGTAATGACTGACTCGATTCAGCGGGTAGCAGAGGCGGCGCGGGAAGCCGAAACCGTCGCCCGTGATGCTAGTACGATCGCTCTCAAAGGTGGAGAAGCAGTAGAAAATACCGTGGCGGGGATTTTGGAAATTCGAGAAACCGTTGCCGAAACCACTCGAAAAGTGAAGCGGCTGGCGGAATCTTCTCAAGAAATTTCTAAAATTGTGGCGTTGATTTCCCAAATTGCTTCCAGAACAAACTTACTAGCGCTCAATGCTAGTATTGAGGCGGCAAGGGCGGGAGAAGCTGGACGCGGGTTTGCGATCGTAGCAGATGAAGTGCGCCAGTTAGCAGACAAATCTGCTAAATCCCTCAAGGAAATTGAACAAATTGTGATGCAAATCCAAAGCGAAACAGGTTCTGTAATGACCGCGATGGAAGAAGGCACACAACAAGTAATTAAAGGGACAAAATTGGCAGAAGAAGCCAAGCGATCGCTTGAAAACATTATTCAAGTGGCAAATCGCATCGATATTCTTGTGCGCTCGATTACCAATGACACTGTGGAACAGACTGAAACCTCCCGCGCTGTCGCTCATGTAATGCAATCAGTAGAACTCACCGCGCAAGAAACTTCCCAGGAAGCACAGCGAGTTTCAGGTGCGCTACAACACTTAGTTGGTGTATCCCGTGACTTGATCGCCTCCGTTGAACGTTTCCGAGTGGAAACTACGGAAACCAGATAAAAAAGTTAGGAGTTAGGAGTGAGGAGTTAGGAGTAAAAATCACAACTCACATCTCACAACTCATAACTTGGAAAAAAGTTAGGAGTTAGGAGTGAGGAGTTAGAAATAAAAATCACAACTCACATCTCACAACTCATAACTTGGAAAAAAGTTAGGAGTGAGGAGTTAGGAATAAAAATCACAACTCATAACTCATAACTCATAATTCATAACTCATAACTTATAACTCATAACTTTTGCTATGCTGCCGGAACAACAACAGCGGATTTTGGGTTACTTTATCGAAGAAGCCAGGGATCACCTGAATACCATTGAGCAGGGCTTGCTGAATTTAGAGGGTACACTGAACGACCCGGAAATGATCAGTGAAGTCTTCCGGGCGGCTCACTCCATCAAAGGAGGAGCGGCGATGCTTGGATTGACTAGCATCCAGCATACCTCTCACCGTCTGGAAGATTGTTTTAAAGTTCTCAAAGATAATCCAGTTCAGATTGACCAAAAGTTAGAGTCTTTATTTCTCGGTGTATCTGATACCCTGAAAGCGCTGTTAGAGCAGTTGAGCGGGCCTTATGGTCTTTCTGAAGATGCAGCTAATACTTTGATGTCAGAAACTGAGCCAGTCTTTAAATGGCTGTATCAGCATCTGGAACTACTTGTAGAACAAGGAAAAAATGGAGTAGCTAGCACAACAGAACGACACACAACCTCTGTAGAGAATGTCTCCACACTTACAGAACTTTTCCTGCGGCGAGATATTCCCAGTTTGTCAGAAGACACTCATCAGGAATCTACAGAAATATCATTCTCAGTAGCACCCCAAGAGGTGCGAAATGCTGCACGATCGCCAGTCAGTGCCAAAGAGAATAATAATTGGGGCGAATTTCAAGCCCAGGTGCTGCAAAGACTACGGGAAATGTTGCAACTTTTTAAGCAAACAACAACACCCTCAACTCGACAAAACCTTCAGCAATGCTGTTACCAGTTAGTCAGACTTGGTGAGACTTGGAACTTGTCCAAGTGGTGTGGTTTGTGTCAAGCAGCAGCCAGTGCGATCGGTAATCCTGAAAATAGCTATCTGACGTTAGCTAAAATTGTCATTACCGAAATCAAACAAGCTCAAGAATTAGCCCTGCAAGGTAGGGAAGCCGAAATTGCAATTAGTCAGCAACTAAAAGCGCTTTTGAACTTTGCAGAAATTGAGTTATTAGAAGTTACCACTGATTTGTTTGACGAACAGTCTACGGCTTTGACAGAATCATCAACTGCCTCAGAGCTAATTCTATCTGATAACACCGAGCCGTTAGTCATAACTAACCTAGCTCAGACAACTGAAGAACTTAATCTAAACGAAGATACTAGCGATCGCACAGCGTTAGCGAATCGGCGAGCGTCTGGCTACGCTAACGTCAAGGGCGATCGCGCTTATGTTCAACAAGGGATACCACTAAACGCTGTTACTCACACTAGTCTTAGTTTTACCACACATGACGAAGTACATCCAATCAGTAGCAATCTTGACCACAATGGGCCAGAGGTAGGAATAGCTGAGTTAAATACCCTTGCCGATTTATTTGACGGTGATACTCCCGAACTAGATGAAAGCTGGCATCAAGAAGAAACCTTAGATATTGTTGCCACTGATGATTTTGGGATTGATTTCAGCAGCACAGACGCTGAGGATGCTAATAGCGATTTATCCGATTTCCTCTTCTTTGATGAAGGCACAAGCAACGAGCAGCACCCAAAAACCACAGTCACGACAGAAGATTTATCCCTGTTATTTGGCAATAATTTCCTAGAAAAAGAGAATTCAGAACCCCAAAATCAACAAATATCTGCTACGACTTTAGAGTTAAGCGATATTAACGTACTTGATATAAATTTAGATTCTTCTTCCCAGGATTTACAAGAATTTATTGATGTTTCTAGTGATACAGACCTGCCTCATGATGTCAACAAAAACGATGTTTTTGAAGATTTATTGACACTGACACTAGATGATGATACTGAACTATTACCTACAGGCGAAGTAACTCAACCAGAAACGGAGGCGAACGCCTTTGTGGAACTATCTAGCAACCAAAAAAACAATTTTGATAACTTATTCTTAGAAACTAGAAATGCAAATTGGGTAGAAGAAATTACCCCTAGTGACTACATAGAATTACCCCAGGAAACAGGCTTGTCTCTAGACAGCCTATTTGCTGAAACGGAAGAACAGTCACTACTACCTACAAGTGAACCAGAAATCGGCGATTTATTTGATACATCTCCAGCAACAGCACCTGAGTTTTCTCAATCAGAAAATGATCTGAGCGACTTCTGGAACGAGGAAACCAGAGAGAAGCAGGACGAATTCGATTCGTTAATTGAGCAAAATGTGGAAAGGGCGTTAGAGGAGAGTTTGTTTGCTGCAACTAATGACATTTTTAGCGACAGTCAGCAGCCAATACCTTCTCCTATAGCCAGTTTTGACATAGAAGAAGATTTTGATCTCAATTTCCAGCACCAAGAGCAGCTAGATTTGATATTCTCATCAGATTCTGGAGATGATTTATTTGATGAGTTAACACCGAGTAACCCAACTATTTCCCCTGCAATCAGCGATCGCATCCAGCCCTTTGCGCCTGAAACGTCTTTGTTGGCGCAGGATCTAGGGGAAGAGATGATCAAGCGATCGCAACAACCAGAAGCTTTAGATTTTGTTCCAGAGTTTACTAATCAGCCCCCAGAGATATCTGCTGTTGATCTGGAACTTGATTCATTCAACCCTTTCGATGAAGATCCGCAACTGCTGTTTGAGGATGTAGCCGCATCCACCTATATTCAGATAGAAACCACAGATAATCTGGATATATCGTCTATAGAAAATTCTCTAGATAACAGTTTTGGGGAAACTTCAGATATAGCATCACTTCAAGCACAGCCAGATGATTTGCTCGGTTTCGATGAAGATCCGCAACTGCTGTTTGAGGATGTGGCTACATCCACCTATATTCAGATGGAAACCACAGATAATCTGGATATATCGACTATAGAAAATTCTCTAGATAACAGTTTTGGGGAAAGTTTAGACTTAGCCCAGACAAGCCTAGAAGTTTTAGATACTGAGCTAAACAATAACTTAGAAACTGTCTTTGAGTTCCCAGAAAATACAGATTTTGAAGGTACAGAGCTTAGTTTTGCAAATGATTTATTGTTTACAGAAACTGCTCTATCAAAACTAGAAAACCAGGAAGAATTAAGAGAAAGTGCAATAAGAATTGATTCGCAAGATGTCAATGACTTCACACAAACGGTTATTCAGGAAGGTGTAGAAACCGATTTCTGGGATCTAGCAGAGACATCTGAAGGTCTACTAGTGTCGGAAGGCGAAAATGCTATTGTTGCCTCAACTGAAGAATTAGTAACGACAGAAAACGTTGAAGTAGTTGCTCCAGAAGATGATTTTGCAGACTTGGAAGAATTATTAGGAGAGGAAGTAGCATTTAACCCTAAAGCTAGGGAGATACCAGAAGTAGATTTTGCAGCCCTGGAAGAATTGCTAGGTACAGATAGCGATAGCGATGTCTACGACGGGCTACGCCAAAGCCAACCCTTCAACATTCAACCAGTCTTGGTGAAAAATGCCACTCCATCACCAGCTATGGATGAATTTGGTGACTTGGAGAAGTTGCTGGCAGAAGCAGATCAAACAATATCCCATTCACCATCAGTAAAATCTAACACCAACAAAACTGCCCGTCCCTCTACTCGTCGGGCTGCGAGATTTGAAGAAACGATGAAGGTTCCAGTTAAGCAACTGGACGATATGAGTAATTTAGTTGGGGAGTTGGTGGTAAATCGCAATACCTTAGAGCAGGATCATGAACGGCTGCGGCAGTCATTAGATAACTTGCTGATTCAGGTACAACAACTCTCGGATGTGGGCGCAAGAATGCAGGAGTTGTACGAGCGATCGCTACTAGAAGCTTCTCTATTAGCTGGACGCAAAAAGAAAGACTCCGGCTTCCAAGCGCCTGATTTCAATGCCGATAGGGGTTTTAGCGAGTTAGAAATGGATCGTTTTACTCCCTTCCATACCCTGTCCCAGCAGATGATTGAACGCATTGTGCGAGTGCGTGAGTCGGCAAGTGACATTGATTTTGTTACTGAAGGAACCGAGCGAGTAGCAAGGCAATTCCGCCAAGTAACCACCCAGCTACAAGAGGGATTAACAAGAGCGCGAATGGTGCCTTTTGCCCAAACTATCGATCGCTGGCGGCGAGGAGTGCGCGACAACGCCATTAAGTGTGGCAAACAAGTAGAGTTGGTAATTGAAGGTGGTGATACCTTAATTGACAAGATGATTTTAGATCATCTCACCGATCCGTTAACTCACATGCTGAATAATGCGATCGCTCACGGTATTGAAACGCCAGAAGAAAGGCACGCTGCTGGAAAACCACCCGTAGGAATCATTACTATCCGTGCCTTCCACCAAGGCAACCAAACGATCATTTCTGTAGGCGATGATGGCGCAGGTATCGATTCAGCAAGGGTTAAGGCTAAGGCGGTGAAGATTGGCATGCTTACAGAAGCGCAGGCAAAAGCCATGTCTCGCCTGGAAGTCTACGATCTGCTGTTCCAGTCTGGTTTTACAATCAAAGACCAAGCAGATGAAATTTCTGGTCGTGGTGTGGGTATGGATGTAGTACGCTCCGAAATTAGCGAAATTCGTGGGACAGTGACTACCGATTCTGCGATCGGGAAGGGAACCACCTTCACCATCCGTCTGCCACTGACTCTGAGTATTTGTAAAGCTCTCTGCTGCGTCTCTGATCGAGCCAGGATTGCCTTCCCAATGGACGGTGTAGAAGATACGCTGGATATACCAGTCAAAAATATTCAACACGATGCCAATGGGGAATCATTTATTTCCTGGCGCGATACAGTGCTGCCATTCCGACCCCTGAAGGAACTTTTAACCTTCAATCGCCAAATCAGTCGCGGTAATGTCTATGGCGGCACTAGAGATGATGATATGGTTTCTGTGGTCGTGGTGCGATCGGCAAATACGATGATTGCTCTACAGATTGACCTAGTGTTGAACGAACAAGAAATTGTAATTAAGCAATTTGAAGGCCCAGCGCCTAAACCCATTGGTGTAGCTGGTGCTACAGTCCTGGGTGATGGTCGGATTATGCCCATTGCTGACGTACTAGAAATAATTGACATCTTCCAAGGACGGATTTCTACACAAATTGGTGGCAATTCTTGGCAACAGAAAGGAATTCCTGTAGACACCTCTCCAGCGAAGATTGACCCGACAGTGCTAATCGTCGATGACTCGATTACAGTCCGAGAGTTACTCTCCCTAACCTTTAATAAGGCAGGTTATCGTGTAGAACAGGCGCGTGATGGACAGGAAGCTTGGGATAAACTCCGCTCTGGTCTGCCTTGCGATATCGTATTTTGCGACATCGAAATGCCCCGTTGCGATGGTCTGGAGTTACTCTCTCGCATTCAGAAAGACTCTAACCTCAACCACTTACCGATCGCCATGCTCACCTCGCGGGGTGCAGACAAGCACAGACAAATTGCAGCTCAACTCGGTGCTAGTGGCTACTTTACCAAGCCTTATCTCGAAGAAGCTCTACTTGAAGCTGCGGCGCGGATGTTGAAAGGGGAAAAACTACTTGTTAGCAGTACAAGTAATGTTTAGTAAACCTGTCAAGGTCTTTTACTTAAACGAGATAAAAATTAAAATACAACAACCGCCACAGCGCTTAGTACACTGTGGCGGAAGTTTGCCTTTTCCAAATTTCTGTGCTTTGGTTGGTAGAACTTTTTGAAGATAATTCCAAAATAGCTGAAAATATTGCCTAAATGGCAACATTGCTCTGCTGAGTTTAGGTATTGCCAGTGTTGAGTTTATCCATTGTGGATTCTCTACTCAGACTTATCTATTAATTACGTAAAGGTTGTATAAAGAACTATAACTAACCTAGTTTTAGTACTGAATATCAAATTTGCACTGTTATCTGCTCAACTTTATATATACAAAAGAAGCAAATTTGGTATACTTAATTCCTTGTCTATACCAAAATCTACGTTAAAAAGAGAACAGAGTAAACATCTAAAAAAGAGAGTATAAGGATGTAAAACTACGTTATAGCCTCTCATAACACTCATTTGGGCTGCACGTCGGCAATAAAAGCGAAATATGTAGCTTTTCTGTAGTTGACTACTGCTAGATTTAAGTTACTCTTAAAGCGGATCGCTTCTTGTAAGAATCTACCCTGACAGAAGTATATAAAGATATAGTTAAATTTAGAAATTCTGTCCGAGATTTTTAATTTGCAAACTGAATAGTTTGATACGGCGCTCACAAACCTAATCTACTACCTTGTTTAAGGTAGTCAATTAACGACTCAATATCATTTGTCTGGTAATTGTATTGAATAGTCTACAATACCAGTGGATGAGAAAATCTAAAGAAAATATAAAAGAAACTCAAATTACTGTGGTGTCTGGAGGACAAAAGTGTTTCTGAGACTAGCACATCAACATCGACAATTCGTCCAAGACTTGGTAATGAACCTGCAAGCCTTGGCGGTTGTATTAGAGCGGCGCGGGTATCTAGCGTCCTGCTATACCTGTGGCGACCAAATGAATAGTGCATCGTTTATGGTTAGCCTGGGTGATAACCACCTGATTCGGTTTTTGGTGTCCGATTACGGGATTACTTGGACGGAAATGCGGGATGACCGCGAATTAATGAAGCTAGAAGGTGCCGAGGCAATTAGCCAGCTTGACGAACTAGCTGATCTTGTCAAGCAATCTATGCAAACCGATACAGGCTCTAAAACTCTTGCCAAGAAGTATTAAGGTTCCAAAGGTCGATGGCAAATTAGAAATTGATTATCGGTAATTGGTAATGGTGGCTTAGTTAGCGATCGCTCTTACCTGTTCTCCATTACCATTAAGTGATTGGCTCGTGGCTGGCCCATCGCATGTTTTTTTGTATCTGCCAAAACCTCACGAGCCGAATTCTGAGCCTTTAGCTGGAAGGTTGGTAAAACGCACAAGATAATTAGTAATTACTAATTCATAATTAAAAGGCAGGTTACAAGAACCTGCAACTACCAAGCAAGCAACCCCGTTGTGATTGGATCTAAATCTATTTGTATAACGCAATTATGAATTATCAATTATTAATTATGAATTTTTAATGAATTTTCTAGCTGATATATTCAGCCAAACAATTAAAGTCCATTGCCAATCAAAATAAAGGATGCCCAGTAGTACGGGTGATTAAAATTACTAACTGCGGCAACAGGGGCATTATGACTTCTTACCTTTGAGTCCGCAGTAATTAATGAGACTTGAGCTTGGCGTAAAGCTTCAGTTTTAGTCAGCTTTTCGGTGGATAGGATACCATAAAAAGCACTCATCAGTGCTTGTGTACCACCATCATCTACAGACCACAATGAGGCGATCGCGGCTCTGCGCCTGTTTGTTGCATCTGATAGCCAAAGCTCAAAATTTCGTCACCGTTACCTAACTTGCCTCCCAAGCCGGTTTCACAGGCGCTCAACACTACCAAATCTACATGGGGGAGTGACCAAGTGGCGACATTTCTAAAGTTAACGCGATCGCCATTCCCGAATCAAATAAACGAATCTTCTGGTTTACCGACGACAAAGGCTGCATGAGTCGCTAGATGGACAATTGTATAATCATCCATTTGAAGTACAGTAGCTTTGGGGCTAAAGGCATCGTCTAAAAGCTTCGTAGTTTCAGGAACCGCAGTTGCTAGACTTTTATGTTATTCAATAATTTGGAAAATTTATTTATAGGTGCTGAGGAATTTGAAGATGTCAGAAGAAAAACCTAGCCAGCCAAAACTACCACCAACCAGCGCCCTTGACAATTTATCAAGTCCTGAATTTGAGAATTGGTTTGAATATCCTGTCAGAGTGCAACCTCACCACACTGATTATGCCGGTCTTGTTTGGCACGGTTCCTATATAGCTTGGATGGAAGAAGCACGGAGTCAATTACCCACCACCATACGGGTACTCCCGTTGGTGGGGGCTTGTGTCTACGCTCCACCGCAATCCTGAAAACATGAGCAGGATATCAGCTTTGGTTTCATCACGCGACACATCAGGGGATACTGACAAGCTCCCCGTACTCGTCCAGTCTTGCCGAA
>Ga0209490_10004667_pt1 | contig 12580 bp, 7 predicted proteins | sample MAT06_FD_187209 | JGI IMG/M metagenome (GOLD analysis project Ga0209490, IMG submission 187209) | Freshwater microbial communities from Lake Fryxell liftoff mats and glacier meltwater in Antarctica - MAT-06 (SPAdes) (version 2) | ecosystem: Environmental > Aquatic > Freshwater > Ice > Liftoff...
CTCTGGAAAATCAACAAACAGTTCAAGATTCAACCAAATCTGATAGTTCGAGGCGTATGGGGTGCTCCAATGTCGATTGGCGTTTTTGGAAACGTAATTATCATGGATCAATTCACAGCAGGAATATTCTCCCACATCGGCGAGAATGCCGGACTTCTCTTCCAATGGCAGGTAAACAGGCAGTTCAAATTCGGCTACTCATTTGACGTAGCTACGAACGCATTGATATCCACCAATTTCGGAAGTCACGAGTTGACTGCTGCCTTCGTTATCGCAACCCGCAAGAAACGAATTATCTATCCACGCTATTTCTGACCATGCTGCTCTTGCTCATTCACCCAAATCAGACCAGATGAAATTCCTTCGACATATACTTCTCCTTGTTCTGTTGCTTTCTCAATTCCATTTGATCTCACAAATCACCATGGAATTGGAAAAAGGAGACAAGGCTTTCGATCAATTGAACCTTGACGAAGCCCTTTTCTTTTTTGAGATTGCACATGACCAGCAGCCAAATGATCCTGCTATCACCCGACGTATTGGAAACGTGTATCGACGCATGGGACAACTCACCGTGAGCGCTGAATGGTACAAAAAGACACTTGATCTTGATGCAACCAATCCCCTCGATATGCTATACTATGCTGAGTCCCTGAAAAGTCTTCAGCAGTATGATGAGGCAATTGAATGGTATGATCGCTACATCGCCAAAGTGCCTGATGACAAGCGCGCCAAAAGTCACCTCACCGACCGTGAATATTACAAGGACCTCTTCGCAGACACCTTGAAGTACGACATGAAAAGCCTCAAAATCAACAATTCTGATCCTGTAATTGGCATCTCCAATCTCACCGAAAACAACTATCTCCTTTCCGCCATCAATGCCAATCAGACCAGCACTAATTCCAAAAAATACGAGTATCTCAATTACCTTGATATCTACCAGGTCACTCTTACAGATGAAAATGAACTGACCAATCCTGTGCGACTGAGCAAGAGTGTCAACAGCAAATACAACGATGGACCAGCATTTTTCTCTCCAAGTGACCAGACCTTGTACATCACCCGAACGAACATTCGGAACAGAAAGCCAGTCCTCGATAAACAAGGCTCCGCAAATCTAAAAATATACTCTTCCACGTTAAAAGACGGCTCATGGTCTTCTGCATTAGAACTTAAGTTTAACAGCGACGCATACTCCACTGCGCATGCCTGTTTAAGTAAAGACGGGCAGTTTATGTACTTCGTGAGTAACCGTGAAGGCGGACTGGGTGGCACCGATTTATATGTGGCTCAGCGGATCCTTAACGGCTGGTCTGAGCCTATTAATCTCGGCGACAAAGTAAATACTGAAGGCAATGAGATGTTTCCATTTCTTTCCAATGAAGGATTCCTATACTTTACCTCTGATGGCCACTTCGGGCTTGGTGGAACTGACATTTTTGTTTCAGACAACATCGGCGGTCAATGGCAAACCCCCACTAATCTAGGCGCACCAATTAACTCCAATCACGACGATTTTGCTCTTCTCTACAACAAATCAACTGACAAAGGATTCTTCTGCTCCAACAGGAATGGTCGGGGTAATGATGACATCTTCTTTTATACTCATAAAAAGGTAGAGAAGATGATTTTGGCCGGAACCATTCTTGCTAACTCTGCTGACATTTCATTAGCCGGACAAAAAATCAGGATATTTACCACGAACACAGGAATGACCACTGAGCAGCGCCTCTCGTCGGATCAAAAGTTCAAAATAACTGTTGATGCTGGTGATCAAATTGAAGTGTACATGGCGAATGCTCAATTTTTTGATACCACTAAAGTAGTTTTCTCTTCGGTAATTGCAAATCCAATCGTAGACCCGTTCCTCAATGTAGGAGAATACCGGGTCGATATGAAACGTATTCCTCTACGAAAGGGCATTCTTAGCGAGATTCAACATGACGAATTTGAAAGTACCTCCGGATCTCTTCAAACAGCTCAACTGCCCGAAGTGCCCGAACAAGGCAATGACAAGAACAGCTCACTTCTGAAACCGCACAACACTTCTGGCAATCTAGCAAAGGGTGATCAGAGCACACTTATCGTAACCAACGCAGACGTGAGTGTTCAATCGGAAAAAGCCAGATTATATACTGAGAATATCGCGTTCGGCGACCAACTATTTCGTCAGCGCAAGTATGAAGACGCTCAAGGATATTATCGCGAAGCGCTGAAGCACAAAGCCAAAGATCCATACGCCATGTCTCGGATTCGTGAAGTAGACACCATTCTGGCAGAAGCCAAAAACACCACCATCCTAACGGTCCAAAGCGAAAGCACCATCAAGACTGATAAACCAAAAATTGACTTTGCCTCTACTCCTGCGATGATCGACCTTGAAGGACTTCAAATAAATAATGTACTATTTGATTACAACAAGACCTTTATTCGGGATCAGGATAAAGCCGGAATAGATCAGGTAGTGCAATTACTCAAAGAGAATTCCACCTCAAAGCTGCTTATCAAAGCCTATTGCGATTCGCGGGGCAGCATGACATACAACCAAAGCTTGTCGATGTCGCGAGCTATGGCCGTGCAAGGATACGTTATTCAAAAAGGAATCAAACGCGATCGCATTCAGACTGAATCATTCGGAGAACAACGTCCGCTTAATGACTGCGAGGATGGAGTGCCCTGCTCCGAGGATCAGTATGAAGTAAATCGTCGCGCCGAATTGAAAATTGTGGCAGGAGATAGCCCTACAAAGTAGACCTCATCACTGCATTGATCCACGTTGACTGGACGGGTCAGATCTTGGTCAACTTGAGCATATTCGTTGTCCCCTGCTCGAATATTGGCATCGACGCGATATTGATCATAAAATCTCCCTCGTTGATGTATTTGTGCTTCTTCAAGAAGTATCGAATGTCAGCAATGGTCTGATCAGTCGACACCATCTTATCATAATAAAACGCCTTGACTCCCCAAACCAGATTCATCTGCGAGAGAATGCTCTTGTTACCGGTAAACACGAATATGTTCACTTTAGGTCGCCAGCTTGAAACCTTGTATCCAGTGTACCCACTGAACGACATGGTGGCTATCGCCTTCGCCTCTACCCGCTTTGCAAGGCGGCACGCACTAAAGCACATGCTGTCCGTTACGAAACGTGACTCATCCGTGCCCATTGGAGCTTCTTCATGATAGTATAAACCTTCATATTTTTCGGCTTCACCGATGATATTATTCATCATCCGAATGGCCTCCACAGGATATTTTCCAACTGACGTTTCACCACTCAACATCACAGCATCTGCACCATCGAGCACTGCGTTGGCCACATCAGTTACCTCAGCGCGTGTTGGTGTCATATTGGTAATCATGCTCTCCATCATCTGAGTGGCTACGATGACAGGACGTGCAGCACTCACGCATTTGCGCACAATCATTTTTTGAACGAGCGGCACACTTTGCAGGGGAATTTCGACTCCCAGATCACCTCGGGCTACCATCACCGCATCTGTTTCTTCAATAATCGCGTCAATCTGCTCCACTGCCTCCGGCTTCTCAATTTTAGCCACCACCTTCGCATGCTTTTCTGAGGATCGAATAATTTCCTTCAACGCACGCACATCTTGAGCATCGCGCACGAAGGACAATCCAATCCAATCCACATCCTCTGCCAGCGCAAACTGTAAATCGGCAAGATCCTTTTCAGAAAGCGAAGGAAGTGAAACCTTTGTATTCGGGAGATTCAATCCCTTCTTAGACGATAACGGACCACCCTGACGGATGATGGCGTCTACTTTATCCTTGCCATTAGTGGCGGTAATCTCCATTACAATTTTCCCATCATCCAGCAGCACCATTTCGCCTGCCTTCACATCAGATGGAAATTCCTTGTAGTTCGTATACAGCACTTTCGCAGTGCCAATTTGTTTCTCCGTAGTGATCACTATGGACTCACCGGCAATCAATTCCACTGATCCGTTTTCCATTTCACCCACACGCAATTTCGGACCCTGGAGGTCGGCAAGTAATGACGTATTTGTGCCAAGCTCCAGATCTATCTGACGCACTGCGTCAATTACTGCCTTATGATCTGCATGTGTGCCATGTGAAAAATTGACACGCACCACATCCAAACCCTGAAGGATCATATCGCGCAACACTTCCTTACTAGCCGAAGCCGGACCAATGGTAGCCACGATCTTCGTTCTTTTCATTCCCTGTTTCACAAATTCATTCATATCAACTCGAAATAAGGTTCTGTATTGAACGTACTTTTTCTGATGGCAATTCTAAAGCTGCGAGCACAAATGGGACCCGACGAATTTTTCCGAAAATAACTTCCTCCGATTCGTGCGAATCCTCTTGGATCTTCAGCAAATAATCAAACTGTCCCCACTCAGGCAATAACACCGAAGAGTCTGAACGGTTTGCCAGCAAGGTAAACACAGTCTGATCTTCGGGATGCCGAAATGAGAAACGAGCGTGACTTGACAAGCCGCTTTTCATGACCACCTCGAGATCTTTTTCCCTAGCCAGATTCCAGCCCATTGTCTTATTAATCGCCCACGCCAGACGATGTTCACGCTCCACACAACTAAGTCCAATCAGCACGAAATCGTACTGATCACTGTAGTCCATATCGAGTATGTGTGTAGCCATTTTAAGTAAGTGTACTAACTACACTTATTCGCAAAAATAGTTCGAAGTCACAAAGTTGAGCAGGTGAAAATGATTTCCCCGCAATTCCCACGAAACTTGTTGACATGCCCATGAAGCCAGATTATTGCAAATCAAAGGCAAGTGTTGAATCTTGCCCATTGACCGAAAGCTCAGTCTGAATGCCCATGTAGAAAGCTCGGTTGTCGTTGAGATGACCAGCGGGCATATTCATCGCAATGGGTATTTGCATGGGCGCCAAATGCTCCATAATTATTTCCCTGACGCTTGCTCCCCATGGATTCTCTGTTTTGAAACCAAATTCACTAGTGTTGTCCTTAATCTGTGTAAACCCTCCCGCGACAACCCCCGCAATCCCCTCGAAAAACCCTGCTCTCTTCAAGCCCATCAGCATACGATCAACGTGGTAAAGCATTTCATCCACGTCTTCAAGAAATACGATTTTATCCTTTGCCAACGGCATTGACGGCGAACCAATCATGCCGTAAAGCACGGAAAGATTACCCCCAATTAATTCACCCTGACATTCGCCCGAAATTCCCTCAGCACTCGGCCACTTAAATTCATTGAGGCCTCCGGACAAGGCCGATTTCAACTGAGCAATCGCCTCCGGAGTGCCGTCGGGAAAAGATACCGGCATGATGGAATGGATGGAAGCCACTGACCTGCGTGCCAATTCACCATGAAGCACTGTGATATCGCTATAGCCGACAATCCACTTAGGATTGCTCAGAAATCCGCTCCAGTCAAGCCCATCCACCACTCGAACCGTTCCATATCCCCCGCGGGCAATAAGAATGGCCCGCACCGATGGATCATTCATCATGCACTGTAAAGCCGCTGTGCGCTGCCCATCCGAACCAGCCAATTGATTCTGTTGCAGATACACCTGATCATCTACTTTGACGACATACCCCCAACTCCTCAGAATATCCAATGCGGGCGCCAACTGCGCGGGCGTCAGCCAGCGGGCAGTAGCGCAAATACCGATCGTATCGCCGGGCTTTAAAAATGGTGGAATCATGAAGCTATCTTTGACGCCACTAAAAAAGGACATTCCCACGGTTTACACCGCATCATTTCAGGAAAGAATTAACAGATGACAGAGCCCTCAAGATACCTGATTACCGCAGCGCTTCCATACGCCAACGGGCCATTGCACCTCGGCCATATCGCGGGAGCGTACCTTCCTGCAGATATCTATGCGCGCTATCTCAGAGCGTGTGGAAAAGATGTGGCCTTCATTTCCGGATCAGATGAACATGGCGCGGCCATCACCCTCAGGGCAAAAAAAGAAGGAAAAACACCCCGCGAAATTGTGGACTACTATCATGAATTAATGAAGTCCACATTTGCTGAATTCGGAATTTCATTTGATATCTATCACCGCACTTCCTCCCCCGAACATTACAGAATGAGTCAAGATATTTTCCTTGAACTCCTCAAAAACGGCTCATTCACCACGGAGACCTCACAACAGTATTTCGATGAAGAAGCCGGACAGTTTCTGGCCGATCGCTACATCACAGGCGAGTGTCCGAATTGCCACAATGACAACGCCTATGGCGACCAATGTGAAAAATGTGGATCTTCTCTCAGCCCGCTCGAACTGATCAATCCAAAATCTACCCTCAGCGGAAACGCTCCCGTGCTTCGCGAAACTTCGCACTGGTATCTTCCGATGGAGCAACACAGTGAATGGGTGGCCGAGTTTATTTCACAGGGGAAACTTGACGGTCAGGAGCATCACGATCCGCGCACTTGGAAGGCCCATGTGCTTGGTCAGTGCATGAGTTGGATCGATGGCGGATTGCATGCGCGCGCCATGACACGCGATCTCGACTGGGGCGTGCCCGTACCTGTGGAAGGTGCGGAAGGCAAAGTTCTATACGTATGGCTAGATGCGCCCATCGGATATATCACCAATACCAAAGTGTGGGCGGATCTGAACGGAAAAAACTGGGAAGATTACTGGAAAAAAGAAGACTCGCAGCTCATTCATTTTATTGGTAAAGACAATATCGTTTTTCACTGCATCATCTTTCCCATTATTCTGAAAGCTCATGGCGGATTCATCCTTCCGCAAAACGTTCCTGCAAATGAATTCATGAATCTCGAAGGCGATAAAATATCAACCTCGAGAAATTGGGCGGTATGGCTCCATGAATACCTGCGTGATTTTCCGGGCCGACAAGATGAAATGCGCTATGTGCTTTGCTCAATCATGCCCGAACAAAAAGACAGTGAGTTTACCTGGGGTGATTTTAAGGATCGCGTCAATAATGAGTTGGCGGACATTCTCGGCAATTTTGTGAACCGCGTATTCGTGCTCATGCAAAAATATTACGCTGGAAAACTGCCCTCTTTGGAAGGATATGAGTTGCACGAAACGGATGTTCGTGCGCTCGCTGAAGCACGTCAGGCATTTGTAACCTGTGGGGAAAAAATTGAAGTCTTTCGCTTTCGGGAGGCTCTTGCCGAAGCCATGAATATTGCCCGCGCTGGCAACAAGTATTTGACGGAAACAGAGCCATGGAAGCTCGCGAAAACAGACCCCTCGCGCGCCGAAGCCATACTTTTTCACTGCACTCAGTTTGTAGCCAATTTGAGCGTATCCCTCGATCCTTTCCTACCCTATACCTCCCGCAAAATCCGCGAAGCGCTCAACCTAGAAAGAACCTCTTGGAGCGCGCCCACAGAAGGAAATCTCTTGCCATCGGGACATGTCATTGGCAACCTCCCCATTCTCTTTGAAAAAATCACTGATGAAATTGTAGAGGTGCAGGTGGCGCGTCTTCACGCCTCCAATCAGGAAGTGGTGAGTGAGGTAAAAGAAATGCAAGACGCTGTCGATTTCGAAACGTTTCAGAAAATGGATCTGCGCATTGCCCGAATTATTGCTGCGGAAAAAATGCCCAAGACGAAAAAGCTTCTCAAACTCACAGTAGATACTGGCGTAGATCAGCGCACTGTAGTCTCGGGAATAGCCGAACACTATTCTCCCGAAGAATTAATCGGCAAATCAGTGCTACTGTTAGCGAACCTCGCACCTCGCGACATTAAAGGAGTGCAGAGTCAAGGCATGATTCTGATGGGCGAGGACGCCAAGGGAAAATTATCCATTCTCTCTCCGGAAAAAGCCATGAATCCGGGCGACGAAGTGCATTAATTTAGGATGCGCAACAGGATCAGTTGCTCTGCTATCTGAACAGCGTTAGTCGCTGCTCCTTTTCTCAGATTATCACTCACAATCCAACAGTTGATAGTGTTGGGCTGCGATTCATCCATTCGAATTCTTCCAACAAATACATCGTCCTTGTCGTGCGCATGAATCAGCGGCATCGGATACTCAAACGATGCCGGATCATCTGCCACCGTAATACCACGGAAAGAGGATAACAATTCTCTCACTTCTATCAAATTTGGCTTGCTTTCAAATTCAATATTGACACTTTCACTGTGGCCCCCAATCACTGGCACACGCACGGTTGTGGCTGTTACAGCAATACTGTGATCACCAAGGATTTTCTTAGTCTCCAGAATCATCTTCATTTCTTCCTTGGTGTATCCATTTTCCTGAAACACATCAATCTGAGGAATGAGATTGAGATCGATCGGATAGCGATAAGCCATTTCACCTTCCCGACCTTCTCGCTCGTTCATAAGCTGATCAACGGCAATTTTACCAGTACCCGTTACACTTTGGTACGTGCTTACGACCACGCGCTTCACTTTATATCGATCATGAAGCGGCTTCAGCACCATCACCATCTGAATGGTGGAGCAATTCGGGTTTGCGATAATTCGATCAGGCGCTTCCAGCGTTTGTCCATTTACTTCTGGAACGATGAGCTTCTTAGTAGAGTCCATTCGCCACGCAGAACTGTTATCGATAACAATGCAGCCCGCCTCAGCGAATTTCGGCGCCCACTCCAGACTGGTTGACCCTCCCGCAGAAAAAAAGGCAAGGTCCGGACGCTGTTTCAAGGCTTCTTCAACTGTGATCACCGTCCACATTTTTCCATCAAACTCCACCGACTTGCCCACCGACTTCTCGGAGGCCACGGGAATTAGTTCGCTGACAGGAAATTTTCGCTCCGCGAGTACCTGCAACATTTTTGAACCCACCAATCCGGTGGCGCCTACAACTGCAACTTTCATTGATTGAATGAAGTCCTCTTATTCGGCCCTTCGCAGGCAAAGCTACTATCTCAAAGGCAATCGAAATCTTCCCCTTCACGGAATTTATAGCGCTCTGATAACCTTGATAACGGCGTCTGTTGCGTATGTTTGAATCGCTTAGCCACAAAACGCATTTGGAGAAGATGATTTCAGGTTACCCCGTTTCTATTTTTAAACGATGGATGGCAGGTATTGCTGTTCTTTTTGCGCATAGCCTATCTGCCCAGTTTCAAGACAATTTCAGCGATGGAGATTTCAGCGCAAACCCTACGTGGGCAGGTCAAACCAGTTTATTTATTGTAAATGCAAGTGGGCAGCTTCAATTGAATGATGTCGCCAGCAATTCAGCAATTCTTTCCACTTCCTATGCGGAAACCACATTGAATGATCGCGAGTGGCAGATTTGGGTTCGGCAGACATTCGCGGGAAGTGACGCCAATCAATCCCGAATATATCTGGCAGCTAACGGCACGCCATCAACGTATTCGGGCACAGGATCCGCCGGAGTTGAGGGCTATTTCCTCAAACTTGGAGAAGCCCTCAGCACAGATGCCATCAAATTGTGCCGCGACAACGGCTCCGGAAGTGTTGTAGAAATTGCCGCAGGAACACCTTCGCTGATTTCCTCTTCGTTTACCATTCGAATCAAGGTTACTCGCTCTGCGTCAGGGGAATGGACTGTATACGCCGACCCCCTCGGTGGCATTGCGTATCAAGAGGAGGCTACGGTCACCGACGCAACGTTCACCACCTCTTCTCACTTCGGCATTGTATGTCTCTACACGTCGAGCAACGCCGATAATTTCTTCTTCGATGACCTCTATTTCGGAGATCCTATTGTAGATACCGCGCCGCCAGAAATAATCAGTGTGACAGCCACCTCGGCGACTTCAGTCAACGTAGTTTTTTCAGAGCCCGTAAACGCGTTGGATGCCACCGCAGAGAGCAACTACATCGCGACCGGAAGTAACTCACCCACTTCTGCAACACTTCTTACTTCATCCGAAGTAAATCTGACTTTTGGGGCTGCTTTTCCGTCTAACATTACTCAAACCTTAGTTGTCAGCGACATCAACGATCTAGCGGGAAACACGCTCACCTCCGCATCCACTGAATTTACTTGGTCAGTCATTTCATCGGGTGCCTACCGCAGCATTGTATTCAATGAAGTGCTCGCTGATCCCACCCCAATCATTGGTTTACCTGACGCTGAGTTTGTCGAGCTTCACAATCCCACGGATGAAGTGTACAATCTCGAAGGATGGCAATTTGTAAATAGCACCACAAGCAAAACGCTTCCATCCTTCGTGCTTCCTGCTGGTGGTTACGTCGTGCTCTGCGAAGATGACTTCGCCGCTCTTTTTAGTTCAAGCATCGGAATTTCCTCATTTACCGCTCTCAACAATACCGGTGACAGCCTCACGCTCATCAATAATTTGGGGGAAATAATTGACATTCTTGTTTTCTCTATTTCGTGGTACGACTCTCCTGAAAAAGACGACGGCGGTTGGAGTCTGGAGCAAATCAATCCGCTGAATCCCTGTTCAGGTGAAAGCAATTGGAGAGAGTCACAAAATCCATTGGGAGGTACTCCTGCTGATGTTAATTCTGTGTTCGATGGTGCACCTGACGTTATCCAACCTACTATATTATCCGTCGAAATTATTTCAGTTACGCAACTCGGTATTCTGTTTAGTGAAACAATGGATCCGTCTTCTTTTGATGCTGCGTCCATCTCGATGATCCCCTTCTTCACTTTTTCTGATTTCACTTGGAACTCCGATTTCACAGCATTCTCGGTTATCACATTTCCTGCTATCGAAGAGGGCATTCCCTTCGAACTCGAAGTGTCTGGGTTTACTGACTGCAGCGGAAATGCCATGGAGCCGACCGGTTGGGATATCCTCATCGGTTTTGAGCCTTCCACAGGCGATATTCTTATCAATGAAATCATGGCCGATCCTAGTCCTGTGATCGCCGGACCTGATGCAGAATACATCGAACTGTACAACACCAGCGATAAGCTCATCGACCTCAAAGACTGTCTGTTGAATGAATATCCTTTTCTCTCGCAAACGCTCATTGGCCCTGGAGAATACCTCATTGTGGCAGATGATGCGAGTGTATTCAACTTCATTCCTTATCCCGGAACCGTATTTCTGACAAGCTTCCCCGGACTAACAAATTCAGGCACCGAAATCATTCTCGAAAATGCACAGGGAGAATTATTGGATGCAGTGAATTACACCTTGGAATGGTACAACGACCCTGCGAAAGACGATGGAGGCTGGTCGCTCGAATTGATCAATCCGGAAGATCCGTGCAGCGATGCATCCAACTGGAGAGCTTCAGTGGATGGGCGCGGCATGACGGCCGGAGAGCAAAATTCAGTTTATGATGTGTCTGCCGATACTCAAGCCCCAGTGTTTCTGCTTTTACTGAACGAGCCTTTCGGATCAGTGACTCTGCAATTCAGCGAACCATTGGACGAAAACACTCTCCTTAATTTAGTCTGGAGCATCAACGGCGAATCGCAGGATCCATCCACTGCATTCATTTCATCCACCGATCTATCTCTTTTGATTTTGCCCCTACCAGAATTACCGGCAGGCATTCGACATAGCATTTCACTCAGTGGAATCGGTGACTGCTGGGGAAACACAATCAGCGCATTCACCGCGGAGTTTGGAATCCCGGAATCTGCCGAGGTGGGCGATCTTATCATCAATGAAATACTCTTCAACCCCTATTCACCCGGACAGGATTTTGTTGAAATAGTAAACACAAGCCCTCGCGCAATTTCTTTGCAGGGCTGGAGTCTAGCGAATGAAGAAGGTGGTGTTCCATCTGGACTAGAAGCAATTTCAGCATTGAGTTTTGTGCTTCTTCCAGGAGAATACCTTTTACTCACTGAGGCGGGACACTCATTGACCAGCTATTATCCTAACACACGCACAAATCGAATTTGGCTCATGGAAAATGTGCCTACCTACAACATCGGAGATGGGGTGTGCTACCTCATCATGCCCGATGGACAAACAAGCGATGTGCTTTCGTATACAGAAGACATGCACTTCCCTTTGCTCGATGACGTGAAAGGGGTATCTCTCGAACGAATTGATTTCAATAGACCCTCTGACGACCGAACCAACTGGTCGAGCGCGGCTCAATCTGAGGGCTTCGCAACTCCCGGCTATATTAATTCTCAATCTTTTTCTGCAGGAATAGGAGATGAACAAATCGCTGTTACTCCAGAAGTGTTTTCTCCGGACAATGATGGCTATCAGGATGTGGCTGTCATTTCCTACACCACAGATCGAAGTAACCTAACTGGCAACATCACGATCTATTCGTCAGAAGGAAACAGGGTGCGAAGGTTGATGCAAAACGAGTTGCTTGGAAGTAGCGGACAAATTTCATGGAATGGAACCGGAGATGAGGGACAGGCACTCGGCATTGGCATCTACGTCATCTACTTCGAGGCGTTTGATCCGGAAGGAAAAGTATCGCGAATTAAGAAAAGCTGTGTGTTGGCTCACATGCTCGGCAACTAACCAATTTGATGTACGTTGTTCGCACTCCCCGTTTTGTAAAGGCTCTTGCGCCATATGCGATTTGGCACATTCCTAACGATACCAATCGTATCTACCTGACTTTCGATGATGGCCCTACGCCAGGTATCACCGAAGAAATACTGTCCATGCTTCGGACGTACCGGGCGAAG
>Ga0209490_10004670_pt1 | contig 12575 bp, 10 predicted proteins | sample MAT06_FD_187209 | JGI IMG/M metagenome (GOLD analysis project Ga0209490, IMG submission 187209) | Freshwater microbial communities from Lake Fryxell liftoff mats and glacier meltwater in Antarctica - MAT-06 (SPAdes) (version 2) | ecosystem: Environmental > Aquatic > Freshwater > Ice > Liftoff...
TCCGGGAATCACGAAGATTTCTACCAACAAAAGAATACAGCCGACAATGAAAACTGCAATCTCCCAATTTTCCGCCAAGCCACTGAGGTAATAGGGGATAAAATAGAGGATAATGGCCGTGATGGAAGCAGCCAAAGGGAATCCAACTCCTGGCGTCTGCAATTCAAAGTAGATGCCTGCAAAGATGATCAGGATCAAAAAGCCACTTACTGCGGGATTCAAAAAGACAGAAATAATGGATTCGACACTGGAGGTGGTTTGCTCGATGATTTCATAATCGGTGATGCCTTGCTTTTCGATGACTTCTTCTATCGAACTGACTTCACCCTCACAAAACCCATTTTGAATCGCCTCAGATACAGCGAATGTGATGACAGAGCCTTTTTCACTGATCCCTTCGATTTCAATTTCTTCATCCACCATGGCTTCGGCTATTTTGGGATCACGGCCTTTTGCTTCTGCCGTACTGCGCATCATGGAGCGCATGTAGGATTGGTATTTGTCGGGAGCAGCCTCACCTCCGCCACCCATGACCACAGTTGCAGCCCCGATACTGGCACCGGAAGCCATGTATATGCTGTCACAGGCTATGGAAATCAATGCCCCTGCTGATGCGGCATCTTTGTTGATCCATACGTGGATAGGGATTTTTGATTCCATTATCATGGTACGGATATCGTCGGCATCATTGACAGCACCACCATAAGTATCCATTTCGATGATAACCATGGCAGCGGATTGTTTATTGGCCTCTTCCAAAGCCAATTTCACCTTGCGGTTCATCCTCGGATCGATGTTGTCATCAATCTTAAAAACATATATTTTCTTTTTATCTGTGGAAATACTGTCCTGAGAATAAACTTCGCATACTTGAATTAAAATAATAAAGGCCAATAAAATTGATGTTAAAAGGGATTTCATATCATACGCTATTTGAATTTTGAATATACCAAATATTCCATTAACAGCGGCAAACACTAATTATATCATTGGTTTGTAGGGGAAATGTATTTTGACTTATTTTAGACCCAAAACAATTCGATTATGATTAAAAAATTCAGTTTATCGATTCTAGCAATCACTTTCTTAGCTGCCTCTTCAGCTGTCTATGCACAGTCGGACCGATGGCAGCAAAAAGTCAAATATATCATTGATGTCACCATGGATGTGGAGAAGAATACCTATCAGGGAACTCAAAAACTACATTATACCAACAATTCACCCGACACCTTGACCCGGGCATTTTACCATCTGTATTTCAATGCATTCCAACCAAACAGCATGATGGACGTACGCTCACGAACCATCACCGATCCGGACAGGAGGGTCATGGACAGAATTCAGAAACTTTCTCCGGAAGAAATCGGAATTCTGAAAGTGAAAAAGCTGACAATGGACGGGAGAAAGGTTGATTTTGAACACGTAGAGACAATTTTGGAAGTGGATTTGAATACGCCGATCCTGCCGGGGCAGACGGTTGTTTTCGATATGGAATTTGAAGGACAGGTTCCATTACAGGTCAGGAGAGCAGGTAGGGACAACGCAGAAGGAATCCGCTATTCCATGTCCCAATGGTATCCAAAGATGGCAGCTTATGACAAGAGAGGGTGGCATGCCAATCCATATGTTGGGAGAGAATTTTACGGCAACTTTGGAGATTTTGATGTAAAAATTACCATAGACAAGACCTATATCCTCGGCGGAACCGGCTACCTACAAAATGCCAATCAGATCGGTCATGGTTATGAAGAAGAAGGAGTCAAGGTGGTGACAAAAGGAAAAAACCTTACTTGGCACTTTACCGCACCCAACGTACATGATTTTATGTGGGCGGCAGATCCAAAGTATACCCACGAAAAAGTCAAAATGGAAAATGGCCCCATGGTTCATTTTCTTTTTGTGAAAAATGACAAAACAGAAGAGAATTGGACAAAACTCAAGGGGTATACCGTTGATGCAATACAATATATGAGTGATCATTTTGGGAAATATCCCTATGAGCAATATTCCGTAGTCCAAGGTGGTGACGGCGGTATGGAATACCCGATGTCTACTTTGATAACGGGCCATCGAGGACTCCAAAGTTTGGTAGGCGTTACGGTGCACGAACTCATCCACAGCTGGTATTATGGCGTCCTTGGTTTTAATGAATCTTCAGAACCTTGGTTGGACGAAGGGTTTACCACTTGGGGTACCAGTGTGGTGATGGATGCGGTTTTTGCCAAAAGCCCCAATTTTGTTCAAAATGGTGCATATAATTCTTATTTCAAACTGGCAAAAGCCGGATACGAAGAGCCTTTAACAACGCACGGCGATCATTATAACCTCAATTCAGCCTACGGACCGGGTACATATAATAAGGGGGCAGTTTTTGTGGAGCAACTTGCCTATGTCATAGGAAAGGAAAATTTTGATAAAGCCATGCTCAGGCTTTGGAATGACTGGAAATTCATGCATCCAAATGGACATGATGTCATCCGGGTAATGGAAAAAACAAGCGGATTGGAATTGGATTGGTACTATGACTATTTTGTCACCTCCACCAAAACCATAGATTATGGTGTCAAATCCGTGGAAGCTGCTGACAACCAAACCAAAATTACCTTGGAAAGGGTCGGCTTGATGCCAATGCCTTTGGACATAGTCGTGACTTATAACGATGGTACCCAAGAAATGATTTATCTGCCGTTGGTAATACAGAGGGGCAATAAACCGGAAGAAAAGGGGATGGCTGCAAGGTCAATGACGGTAAGATGGCCATGGACAAACTATTCGCAGGAAGTTCAGCTTGATATGCCTATTTCTTCCATTAAGTCGGTGGAAATAGATCCAAGTCTCAGGTTGGCGGATGTCAATAGGGCAAACAACAAATTGGATGTCAGCACTTTAATAGAAAAGAAATAATAAAAAAAGCCTTCAAAAGAATCAACTTTTGAAGGCTTTTTTTTATCAGTATCAAACCATAAAAAAAGGAACAGTTCAGCACCTTTTTTTATTTTTGAATTATCCTGCGTTTTTCTTCTCTTGAACTTCGCTTCGGATGTCCTGTGCCAAGTTTTTAAGATCCTGCATACCTTTTCTTACCCGGGTGCCTGCAGCTTGGTTGGTTTTGTCATAGAATTTTTCAAAATCTCCTTCAAGTCCAAGGACGAGATCTTTTAGTTCGCTAAATCTGCTCATATTAAAAGTCAGTTTTTAAGGTTGATGATAAGTTTATTTGTGAGGTCAATATAGCTAAATTGTTTCTAAAACAACACAATAGCGCCCTTTTTTGGTTTTAATTATTCTCCAAAAGACATCGCCATTTCAGTATTTCTGTAATAACCGCTTGTTAGTTTGTCTTTTACGGCTTCGAAGGCAGCAATTGTTTCATTTACATCCTCGATGGTATGTACAGCCGTTGGGATCAATCTTAGGATAATCATTCCTTTAGGTACTACGGGATAAATGACCACCGAGCAAAAAATATTGTAGTTTTCTCTCAGGTCTCTTGTAATTGTTGCCGCTTCGCCGATAGTTCCGTTTAGGACCACAGGAGTTACAGGGGAGTTTGATTTTCCGGTGCTGAATCCTTTTTCTTTCAAGCCATTTCTCAAGGCATGGACAATCTTCCAAAGATTTTCTTTCAATTCCGGTAGGGTTCTGATCAGATCAAGACGTTTCAAAGCACCTTCTACCAAAAGCATTGGCAAGGACTTGGCAAAAATCTGTGACCTCATGTTGTATTTCAGGAACCTGATCACATGTTTATCGCCTGCAATAAATGCTCCGATGGATGCCATGGATTTTGCGAAAGTAGAAAAATACAAATCTATGTCGTCCTGTACGCCCTGCTCTTCACCGGCACCGGCACCTGTTTTTCCTAAAGTTCCAAATCCATGCGCATCGTCAACCAATAGCCTGAATTCAAATTTTTTCTTTAAAGCTACGATCTCCGCCAGTCTTCCCTGATCTCCGGTCATACCGAATACACCTTCAGTGATGACCAATACGCCTCCGCCTGTTTCTTCTGCCAATTTGGTGGCCCGCTGTAATTGCTTCTCGCAGCTTTCTATATCATTGTGTGGGAATACATATCTTTTTCCCAAATGCATCCGCAATGCATCGATGATGCAGGCATGGCACTCGCTATCATATACGACCACATCTTTTCTATCCAAAATGGAATCGATGACAGACATGATGCCTTGGTATCCGTAATTGAGCAAATATGAGCTCTCTTTGCCGACAAACGCTGCAAGTTCTTTCTCCAACTGCTCGTGGAGGTCAGTTTGACCTGACATCATTCTCGCTCCCATGGGATAAGCAGCTCCCCACTTAGCAGCTGCATCGGCATCAGCTTTTCTTACTTCTGGATGGTTGGCAAGGCCTAGATAGTTGTTCAGACTCCACGTCAAGACTTCCTTGCCATTAAATTTCATCCTGGGGGCAATTTCTCCTTCTAATTTTGGAAATGTGAAATACCCTTCAGCAAGATCAGAGTGCTTGCCCAAAGGGCCGAGGTTGGTTTGTAATTTTGCGAATAAATCCAAGGCTAAATTCTTTTAGGTTTTACAATTTTTTGAATGGATAAGTGATCCATTAAATCGGGCAAAACTAACAAAAATAGTCCAGCCCTGCAAAAATCCAATTCCAAATCAAATATTCTTTTACTAACTGGTAATATTTTGCGTACTTCGCAGGATACGTTTTTTTATGAAATAAACCCATTTATGCAAAAAATCAAAAAGCTTTTGGTAGCCAACAGGGGAGAAATAAGCCTTCGGATCATGCGGACTGCCAAAGAAATGGGTATCAAAACCGTTGCAGTTTACAGCGAAGCCGACCGCAATTCCCCCCATGTAAAATTTGCAGATGAAGCGATATGTCTCGGTCCTCCTCCCTCTAATCAATCTTACCTTCTAGGAGACAAGATCATCGAAGTGAGCAAAGCGATGGGAGTCGATGCGATCCATCCGGGCTATGGGTTTTTATCCGAAAATGCTGCGTTTGCCAAGAAGGTAACTGACGCAGGGATCATTTTTGTGGGTCCTTCCCCTGAGTCTATCGAGGTCATGGGAAGCAAACTTGCCGCTAAAAGCGAAGTATCAAAATATGGTATTCCAATGGTACCGGGGACTGACCATGCCATCAGCGATATTAAATCAGCCAAGCAAAAAGCCAAAGAAGTGGGCTATCCCATTCTGATCAAAGCAAGTGCCGGCGGAGGTGGCAAAGGAATGCGGATCGTGGAAGACGAATCGGAATTTGAGGAACAGATGAACCGTGCCATCTCAGAGGCGCAATCCTCCTTTGGTGATGGATCGGTCTTCATAGAAAAATACATTACTTCACCCAGACATATCGAAATACAGGTTTTGGGAGACCAACATGGAGATGTGGTCTATTTATTTGAGAGAGAATGTTCCATCCAAAGGAGACATCAAAAGGTGATCGAAGAGGCGCCTTCAGCGGTTGTTTCTCCAAAGATGAGAAAGGCAATGGGTGAGGCAGCGGTTATGGTGGCCAAGGCCTGCAATTATTATGGAGCCGGTACTGTGGAATTTATAGTGGATGAAAACCTGGATTTTTATTTCCTTGAAATGAATACAAGGCTACAGGTAGAGCATCCTGTGACCGAAATGATCACAGGAAAAGACCTGGTGAAAGAACAAATCTGGGTGGCTGAAGGAAAGCCTCTTTCCTTCAAACAGAAAGATTTGACAATCAATGGGCATTCCCTCGAAATCAGGGTTTATGCAGAAGATCCCAGAAATAATTTCCTCCCTGATATCGGCAATCTCCAGACCTACATCCGGCCGCAGGGTCCGGGAATAAGGGTCGACGATGGATTTGAACAGGGAATGGATATTCCGATTTATTATGATCCAATGATCGCCAAGCTGATCGTCCACGACGAAACCAGGGAAAAAGCCATTCAGAGAATGGTTAGGGCCATTGATGATTATCAGATTACCGGTATTGAGACCACTTTGGGATTCTGCCGGTTTGTATTGGAGCATGTAGCTTTCAAGTCGGGTGATTTCGATACCAAGTTTGTGGAGAAGTATTTTTCTCCCGACAAATTAGACATCCAATGGGAAGAGGAGGAACTAGTGCTTTTGGCAGGTCTTGCGGTCGATATCTTGGAAAAAAACAAATCAAGTTTAAAGCATGCCAATAGCAGCCAAGTGTCAGGCAGCAAAACAAATTGGAAAAACAGATTGATCTGATGGCTGAAATTCTACCTCTTAAAGCTTGGAGATACCATGACCGGTTCAAGGAACAGATGGAGGATTTGATCTCTCCGTTGTTTGATGTTGTTTCCCAAAAGCAGCGGGAGGTCCTTTATGGAAATCCCCATAACAGCATACACCTTTCTGTTCCTTTGGGCGATCATCCTGCCCTCTCAGCCAAGGATATTCTCGAAAACTGGAAACAGGAAGCAGTGATTTCCCAGGATCAAATACCGGGTATATATGTTTATTACCAGTATTTCAAATTGCCGGGGGAAGAAAAAGAATCGTGCAGGAAAGGCTTTATCGCACAGATCAAGGCCTATGATTGGCATGAAGGTGTAGTGCTTCGCCATGAAAATACCATCCCAAAATCTGTCAATGACCGCGTGGAGATGCTTAAGACCACTGAATTTCAGCCAAGTCCGACACACAGTCTCTATGAGGATCCGATGCATCAATTGGAACCCTACATGGATGAAGCGATCCAGGATCCCATCTATGATGTCGAGGATTACCAAGGTGTGCGGGAGGTTTTGTCTGTAATTCAAGACCTGCCAACCATCAGGATTTTTTTGGAACTGATTGCCTCCAAATCCATTATCCTTGCGGACGGCCACCACAGGTATGAAGCTGCTGTAGCATACCGAAAAGAAATGACTTCTTTAAATCACGAGCATACGGGAAAGGAAGCCTATAATTATCACCTGATGTATTTCACCAATTCTATCTCAAAAGATTTGAGAATACTTCCAACCCACCGGCTTTTCATGGGAATTCCATTCTCAGAAAATGAGATTCTCAAAAAAGCGGAAGAATGGTTTACTGTAAAAAAAGTCTATGATACGGATGAGATCTCAGAATTGATCCTGCACAGACAATGGGCATTCGGATTGGTATTCAAAGACAGCGCCTATAAAATCAGGCTTAAACCTGAAAAATTCAAGGAATTTGATTTGGCTGTTCCCGAAGTGGTTAAATCGGTGGATTTAATGGTTTTACATTATTTTTTCATAGAGAAGGTTTTGGAAATCAATATTGAAGAGCAGCGTTTTTCGGATAGATTGGAATATGAAAGAAACCTGAGGAGATGCTTTGGAAGAGTAAGAGAGGGCACAGCGGATTTTGCAGTCATAACCAAAGAAGTATCAATATCCCAGGTTTTGGAAGTTTGCAAAACAGGATTCATGATGCCCCAAAAGTCCACCTATTTCTATCCAAAAACAGTTTCGGGTTTATTGTTTGCCTCGGTAAATGAAGGTGAGTTTAAGTTTCCATACCAAGCATTTCAACCATGATTGACTTAGGTGCAAAAAAACTCATCCTTGCTTCCCAATCTCCAAGAAGAAAAGAATTGTTGAAAGGATTGGGATTCGATTTTGAGGTGAGGACAAAGGATACAGGTGAAGATTTTCCCGAGGATCTTAATCCCTCCGAAGTTGCCGGATACTTGTCTGCAAAGAAAGCAGCCGCTTTTGCAAAAGAAATCGGACCTGAAGAAATTCTCCTTGCCTCAGACACAGTGGTGATTCTTGAAGGGAAAATACTTGGAAAACCGTCGGACAAGGAAGAAGCCTATGAAATGCTCTCTAGACTTTCAGGAAAACAACATCTCGTAACCACGGCAGTCACTTTTTTGACCTTGGAAAGGAACCTGACGCTTTCTGATACTGCAAAAGTTTATTTTAAAAAATTGTCAAATACGGAAATCGAATATTACATATCCAATTTCAAGCCTTTTGATAAAGCAGGTGCTTATGGTATTCAGGAGTGGATTGGATTTATAGGGGTTGAAAAAATTGAAGGTTCCTATTTTACGGTCATGGGCTTGCCCATCCATTTGGTGTATGCTGTTTTGAAGAATTGGTAAAAAGAAACTCCCACAAATGAAATCTGTGGGAGTTTGATGGTGATGGGAAATTGAAGTAATTATTTTTTCACGGGTGTCAAATCTGCCTTGTCCACTTTTTTGACAGCGTCATTGTCCTTGAGTTGCTTCGAAACAACGAAGTAAGGACCTGAGATGATTTCCTGACCTTCTTTCAATCCTTCCAAAACTTCGATATTGTCAAAGTCAGAGATTCCGGTTTTGATTTCAGTCTGTTTGGCCCTGTTGTTTTCAATGATGAAGACCAGTTCTTTTGCTTTGGTTCCTTCAGGATTTTTAGCAGTGGAATCCTCCCTCGTGGTTACGGCTGCCAAAGGAATGGCAAGTACATTGTCCTTCTTTTGGGTAATGATGTCCACGCTTGCGGTCATTCCGGGACGGAAAGGATATTTGATTTTCTCCGTAATCAGATCGGCGTAAGATTCATTCAAAATGCTGATTTTGACTTCAAACTCCGTGACGGCATCCACACTCGCTTTGGTATTGGCTGAGTTGGCGATGGAAGTTACCACACCTTTGAATTTTTTGCCTGCATAGGAATAGGAATCTACATCAATGATAGTGGTATCTCCTTTGCTTATCCTGACGATGTCATTTTCATTGACATTGACACGGACTTCCATTTTATTCAGATCCGCCAATCTCAACATTTCTGTTCCGGCCATTTGGGCAGTTCCAACGACCCTTTCTCCTTTTTCCACCAAAAGCTGGGAAACTACACCGCTGAATGGAGAATACACATTGGTCAATCTGAGGTTTTCAGAAGCTTCGTCTACCGTAGCTTGAGAGCTCTTAACTATGTATTCTGCTGCGATTACTTGCTGCTTGGTGGCATCTAGGTCATTTTGGGCAGTTAAGAAGGTGGATTGAATCTGTTCCCAATCAGAATCCGAAATAACCTTGTCTTGGTGAAGCTTTTCATTTCTATTGAATTCCAAATCAGCCCTTACATACTGTGCCTCTGATCTTTTGAGGTTTGCTTTGGACTGGGCAAGGTTGGCCTTGTTTTGGTTGAGGTTTGCCTTAGAACGGTCAAGCGCTGAAATAAAGTTGTCGGGACGGATTTTGACCAAAAGGTCCCCGATTTTGACGGAGTCTCCTTCCAATACATTGAGTTCAATGATTTCTCCTGCCACATCTGGGCTGAGTTTGACTTCTGTTTCAGGCTCAATTACACCTGAGGCACTCACTTTTTCGATGATGGAAACCTTTGAAGCGACAGACGTTTCCACATTGGTTTCCTTTTCGCCTCCGATCCAGCCCATTGACCGTCCGATGATGGCGAATACGATGACTACTGCCAGAACTCCTAAAAGAATGTAAATAAGCTTATTTGATTTTTTCTTTGCCATTTCGATTTGGTATTTTATTAAAGTTTGAGTGGGTTTCCGAGGTAAAAATCCAAGACTTTTACTCTAAATATATAGGTGTACTTGGCGGTAACCAAGTCTGCCTGGGAATTGAAGAAATTGTTTTGTGCCAATTGGAAATCAGCAAAGTTGATGGCGCCTGCATCAAAACGCTGTTGGGAAATCCTAAATGCTTCTTTCAAAGAAGCGACCCGGACCAAGGAAGCTTGGTAAGATTGTCTTGCCGCATCTGCGCTTGTATAGGCACTTTCGATGTCTTGTCTCAGCTGGTTTACGGTTTCTACTTCCTGGATTTGACTCAGCCTTTTCTGAAGTTTTGCCCTTTGCACATTAGCCCTATTTCTCATATTGGAAAGGAGTGGGATGTTGAGCTGAAGGTTTCCTGAATAAGAAAAGTTATTTCCGATCTGGGTACCGAATCCATCTCTGACACCAAAGAAATTTGGTTGGTCGATATAGTTAGAGAATGCACTGCCTCCCACTCCAAGAGTAGGAAAATATCCTCCTTGAGCCAACTTAATTCCTACTTCAGCGCTTTCTACACCCAGTTCTGCAGATTTAATTTCAGGCATCAAAGCAAGTGCACTTTCAAAAACCTCACTTACTTCTTTGTCCGCCATGGAATAGTCATCTGCTTCCAATTCTGGAATGACAACATTGAAATTATCGTTAAAAGGAATTTGCATCGCTTGGGCAAGGTTCAACTTTGCAATCCGAAGATTGTTGGAAGCATTGATTACCTCCAATTCATTGGTAGCATTTTGAGCCCGTATGTCTAATTTGTTTGCCAAAGGAAGCGACCCTGCATCGACCAATTTAGTCGTGTTTGCAAGTTGTTCTTGGGTGCTTCCCAATTGGTTTTCGGCGATCTTGAGTTGCTCAGAATTGAAGACCACATTGATAAAGAAATTGACAACGTTTAAGGTAATGGTGTTTTCAGTCGCCAAAACATCAAACTTTGCAGCTTCAATATCGATTTTATTTTGCTGGATTGTGTTGGTGATCTGTTGACCTGCAAAAATGGTAAAATTTGAGCTTGTGAATAAGTTGGTGTTTCCTATCCGATTGTTTTCAAACAAGTTGGTAACCGGGTTGATAGAACGACCCCATCGGTATCCTGAACTCGCTCCAGTGCTCAAGGTTGGAATGCGTTGCCCTTTATTTTCAATCAGATTGGCTTCTGTGATTCCAAGGTTCGCTTGACTTCTCTGTAGCGTCAGGTTATTTTCCAAGGCGATTTCGATGCAAGTCTGCAAATCGAGTCTGCTGAAATCAACATCCTGGGCTTGGATGGAACTAATGGAAAGCAGCAAAAAAGCAACTGCTGATAGGTAAATTTTTTTCATCATGGGTTAATCAATATCAGGAATGTAAATTAATTCTTTGATCCAAGTCAGGCTATTTAGGTATGCGATGGTTGTGGGCCTGATGCCACTGTCCATTTCGATCACGTGGCAAGCGATGTCATTTTTCCCTTTTCTGGAAACTGACATCGTGGCAATGTTGGTTTTTTCTTGGGCTATTACACTCGAAATGAAAGCAATCGCTCCGGAAACATCCTCCGCTTTGATGATCAAAGTATGGGATTGGGCGGAGAAATTGGCGTTGAAACCGTCCACTTCAGCGATGTTGATCACACCGCCACCAAGGCTTTCTCCAATTACCTCTACTTTCCTTTCCCCTTTGGTGAGGTTGAGTTTGATGGTATTGGGATGGTATACAGAGGCATTTCCAATAGATTTGAAGCTGAATTGAAGCCCATTATCTTGGGCAAGCTCAAATGATTGTTTGATTTTGGCGTCATCGGTTTTGAAATCAAGCAAACCGCCAATGACCGCTTTGTCACTGCCGTGTCCTTCATATGTTCGGGCAAAGGAATTATAAAAAGTGATGACTGCTGAGTCCGGCACCCCTCCCAAAACTCTTGTGGCAGCCCTTGCGATCCTGACAACCCCTGCGGTATGTGAAGAGGATGGCCCAATCATCACCGGACCGATCATATCAAAAATACCACTTTTTGTTCCCATAGAAAACCCCACTTTCAATTAGCATGCTAAAGTATGAAGGATTTTAATTTGAAAAAGAGATTTGGGATAAGTTTGCTCATAATCAGGATTAAATCATCATTATTTAATTATTTTTAACGCTCATTAATAATAACAAAAATCTGTTTTGTTCAATAATGAACACTCCTATGGTCGGATACGATACAATTTTTCTTTACAAACACCAAGACGGGATTTGGTCCGATCATGCAGATGAATTCCACAATAGGGGATTTTTGTTTGGAGATGGCCTTTTTGAAACTATGGTTTTTACAAAAAGCAAAATCAGGTTTGGAAGTCAACATACGGAAAGGCTAGCCGGAGGCTTAAGTACTTTGGCTTTGGAGGCTGACGGGCTTTCTCATATAAATGAAATAGAAGTTCTCCTCAATGAAATCTGGGGGGATAAAAAAAATCTACGGATAAGATGGAATATATATAGGGCAGGTTTGGGTAGGTATACCCCTGAAGACAACAGAGTCCTCGAAAGCCTACAAATTCATACTTTTCATCCCGCTCCAAAACTGAAAGAAATCGCCTATCTCAGTAAGACTATTCAAATCCAAAAAACTCCTTGGAGCCATTGTAAGACTTTGAGTGCTTTGCCCTATGTAATGGCCAATCAGGAAAGAAAGTCCAAAGGATTTGATGAAGTGATATTGACTTCTGCGGAGGGGTACATTTGTGAAGCTGGCGCGTCTAATTTATTCTGGGTAAAAAACGGCCATTATTTCACACCTTCTTTGGATTCAGGCTGTATTGCCGGTGTGGGAAGGGGAGAGGTTCTCAGGTATTTCAAAGAAAACAACATTCCTTATTCGGAAGGCTTTTATAAAATGGATGATTTGCTTTTGGCAGATCAAATATTGACAAGCAACGTGACTGGATTAAGTTATCTTAAATCAATTGAAAAGAAAGATTTTGATACCAATCGAGACGGAGGCTTGGATGCAATCTTTGAACTTTAATAACGCAATTTTTTGAAAGTCCTCAGATGGCCACCGCTGCCTTGATGTGAGGATGGGGATCGTAATTAAGCAATTCAAAATCCTCATAT
>Ga0209490_10004675_pt1 | contig 12562 bp, 9 predicted proteins | sample MAT06_FD_187209 | JGI IMG/M metagenome (GOLD analysis project Ga0209490, IMG submission 187209) | Freshwater microbial communities from Lake Fryxell liftoff mats and glacier meltwater in Antarctica - MAT-06 (SPAdes) (version 2) | ecosystem: Environmental > Aquatic > Freshwater > Ice > Liftoff...
GAACTATCAAAATTATTACGAAGGTCAATACGAAAAGAGATAAAATATGAAAGGAATAATTCTGGCCGGTGGCTCTGGTACAAGACTCTATCCAATTACGATGGGAATCAGCAAACAGTTGATGCCTATCTACGATAAACCAATGATTTATTATCCGCTTAGTACGTTAATGCTGGCTGGTATCAAGGAAGTATTAATCATCACAACACCGGATGACCAGGCGCAGTTTATTAGATTGCTGGGCGACGGCTCGCAATGGGGTTGTAAAATATCGTATGCCAAACAGGAAATACCCAATGGACTTGCACAGGCCTTTGTAATAGGAGAGGAGTTTATTGGATCTGATAGTGTAGCGCTTGTTTTAGGAGATAATATATTTTATGGCAGCGGCTTTAGCAAGCTCTTACAACAGTCAGCAGATCCAAATGGTGCAGTAATTTTTGCCTACCCTGTGAGTGATCCGGAACGTTATGGAGTGGTTGATTTTGACAGTGATTTGAACGCACTCAGCATTGAGGAAAAACCAGCAAAGCCAAAAAGTAATTATGCAGTGCCGGGTTTATATTTTTACGATAACACCGTTGTGGAAATTGCTAAAAATATTCCTGCAAGTCCAAGAGGAGAATACGAGATAACGGATGTAAACAGGATTTATCTTGAGAATAAAAGTTTAAAGGTAGCCGTACTCGACCGGGGATTTGCCTGGTTAGATACGGGTACTTTTGAATCTCTGAATGATGCCAGCGAATATGTAAGGGTGATAGAAAAAAGACAGGGACTTAAGATTGGTTGCCCTGAAGAGATTGCCTGGCGGATGGGCTTTATTACAAAAGAGCAATTACTCGAACAAGCAGAAAAACTGAAAAAAAGCGGTTACGGCGAATACTTAAAATCGATGGTTCAGTAGCTGAATTTCAACAATAAGAAACGATTTAAAAAAGGCGATGGAAATTTATTTTCCTCGCCTTTTTTATTTTACGCGGCCTTCAATTTCAAAACCGGAAAACGAATTTGAGCCAGTTCCAAACCACCGAACAAAATACCGCTGTACACAAGATTACCAATTAAAAAATGTTTCATAAATGGTAATCCCTGCGCATAGCATTGTATTAATCCTGCCAAATTTCTGGTGAGTGGCGTCATGGTTCTCAGGTCTGTTCCACCACCCAGCCATACTGTGAAATCGGCAATGAGCCAATGCCCCAAAGCAGCTACCACGGCTGCTAGTGCAACATTTTTTATGCTTACTTTTTGCAGTGTCCATTTACCCAAAAATACAATCAAAGTAAAAATGCCGTAGATGACATACCAGCCATTGTACATCACGCCGTATTTACCATCAAACACGAAATAATTAATGATAAGATCGCTTATTAATAAAGTGATTAACGGGAAAGCAAGCGCTTTCCATCTGCTGGTAAAATAGGCGCCTCCAAATAGACCCATTGCACCAATGGGGGTGTAGCTGGCCCATGGAGTTACTTGTGCGGCATTGGGAATACGCATTGCAGCAGCTGCTATCACCAGTATAAGCAATACTGCCAATCGGGGATTAAATTTTTCTGTAGGCATGAGTATATTTTTTTGAAAATGAAGCAGGCTGGTAAAAGCCTGCTTCAAAATAATGTTCCTTACAAATTAAAAGTAACTCCACCATTGATTAAAAACGGAATGGCGTTGTATCCCCTAAGGTCGAAGAATTTTTTATTGCTGATGTTTTGAAAATCTACAAAGAATTTTAAATTTTCTTTATAGTTGTAGGAGGCGTAAGCACTCAACAAAAAATATTGTTTTAGCAATACATCTTCCTTTTGAAAACCACCCACATCATACCGGCTACTCACAGATTTTCCGGTTATACTTGCAAAAAGGTCTTTTGAAAACTGGTAGCCGATGTTCAAATTTAGATTGTGTTTTGGCCTGCGTAAAAGGTAATTGTAGCTGGTGTCGTTGGTGTTTTTTCTACTTTGCGTTTGCTCGGTACCGGTAATGTATGTGTAGTTTGCTGAAATACTTAAATTTTTCAACGGCTTCACTGCCAGTTCCAGCTCAACACCATCTACAATTTGTTTTACAAAATTGAAATACTTAAAATTGATATAGTTGTAGTCAATACCATTATTTATGTCTCTGTGAAAATAGACCAGTCGGCTGCTGATTTTTTCATGTGTTTGCTGTACCCCAATTTCGTAGTTGGTAGATTTTTCTGGCTGCAGATTCTCATTGCCACTAAATTCCTCAAACAACTGATAAATAGAAGGCGCTTTAAAGCCGGATGCAATACTTCCAAAAAATCGCCAATTTTTATTAATTGTATAAGATGGGTTGAATGTGTAAGTTGTGTTGTTGCCATAGCGTGAATGATTATTGGTTCTTCCGCCAATTTCTACATTCAGCTTTTTATTAATTGCAGTAAAAATAAAGGAGGAATAAAAAGATGTTTGGTGCATGGAGGTATCATCAAAACTGCTGCTGTATGGCCCAAAGCTACTTAGCGAAAAATACTGTTGGTTCATATTGCTCCAGCGATAATCTGCGCCGGCAATAATGGTAAGCCATTTTGTTGCAACTACATTCCCAAATAATTCTCCATACTGTGTGCGTCCACCGTATTTGTTGCTTTCAAATTTTGTTCCGAAAGGGAGTACAAATAAGCTATCATTGTTGTATCGTCTGCTAAGTTCGCCATACTGATAGTTGCCTATAATATTTATAATTCCTTTTTTATAATTTACACCAACGCCCGAACTAAGATTGCTGTTGTTGATAGTGTAGTCTTTTTCATCTGCAAAAACCCCCGCATCAATATCTGCTTTATACTGGCTGTGCTGAACAAATGTTTTTACCAGCAATGAAGGAATTAGCTGGTACTGCACGGCTGCGCTGATAACATTGCCATCGTAGCCATCATTGTCAAAATTGTTGTTGCCAATATTATCGTTTGCCGCTGAAAATCCATCGGTTTTTAATTTTGCAAAACGGGTGTTGTAAGTAAGCTTTCCTTCTTTTCCATATAACTGGAGATTGTTGCGGATCGTATTTTTATTGCCAAAGCCAGTAGTGGCTTTTATATTAAAAGGCTTGCTCACATTGCTTTTAACGGTAATGATGTTGATGACGCCTGCGACTGCATCGCTACCATATAAAGTAGATTGTGCCCCTTTGCATATTTCAATTCTTTCCACATCATTGATCGAAAAAAGGTTAAGGTCAAATTCATTGTTGATCATGGAAGGGTCGTTCACCGGGATGCCATCCAATAATATCAATGTTCGTCCGGAGGAGGCTCCTCTTACAAAAACAGTTTGCACACTGCCTGGTGCATTGAAAGCGCCATTGATGGTAATTCCTGCCTGTTCATTTAAAATTTGAGCAACTGTTTTTCCGCTGCTTTTCTCAATTTGTTCCTTACCGATCACCGTAACAACCTTGCCTGTTTGGGATTGTTTTACCGGAAATTTTGTAGCGGTAATCACTACTTCATTTAAAATTTTGGAACTGTCCTCCGCAATCGGCGGAGTTTTTTGTGCATGTGCTGAACTACTGATAATTACAGCAGCCGCAATAAAAATTTTCTTTTTCATTTTTTGAAAAATTTTTTTGTGACTGCTCCCGAGAAAATACAGGGGGTGGTAATTACACACACTACCTGTTAGAAATATAAATGCCTTGCGGCGCTTACACTCCATGCCTTTCACCCGAAAGCCGTGAATGATTAAATGTGATACCTGGCAGGTCTTCTGGCTTGGCGTTCACTTTACCTTCCCGTTAATAAAAACAGTGGTGTGAGAGAAGTTGCCTTTCTTTCCCCTCCCTTTTGGGGAGGTTGGGTGGGGCCGCCTTACAGCTACGGGGATAGCGCCGGAATTACACCGGCTTCCCTTTTAATTCCGGATCAACTCCGGAAACCAAATTCGGTGCGAAGGTAAATGCAATGAAGTTGATTTACCAAATTAATCATTGCACCTTGGTTTAAATAGCGATCGTTTTAATACCTGTTGTTATTGCAAAAATTGCTGCAAAGACGGATGCTTCATTCAAAAGGATATAATAGAATAAAGCATACCTGCTATTTATAAGGTTGATTTATTTGATGTCGGTGATTATCTTATTTGCTTTCTGTATCTTCAAATCATGACAGCAAAATCTAACCAGCTTAACCTTTTCGATTTGTCCATGATTGTTATAAGTCTTGTTATTGGCATGGGGATTTTTAGAAACCCCGCTTCAGTTGCTGCAACTTCAGGAAATAGCACTATCTTTTTTTTAGTGTGGACGGTGGGCGGTTTGATTGCTTTATGCGGCGCACTAACCTATGCTGAAATTGGTCTCCGCCTTCCTTCCATGGGTGGCTATTACAAAGTGTTTGCAGAGTGTTATCATCCGGCTGTTGGCTTTACAGTAAATGCTTTAATATTGATTAGCAACGCTGCTTCTCTTGCAGTGGTGGCTTTAATTGGCGCTGATTATGTAAGCGATTTATTGTTTGGTAAGCCATCTGGAATTTTTTTTAATACTGGTATTTCCATTGTGGCAGTTGCCTTATTTTATGTGGTAAATTTGTTTGGATTAAAAACAAGCAGCCGTACTTTAAATGTGCTGATTGTAATTAAAATAGGACTGGTGGTATTACTGATCGCCAGCATCTTTAAAGGTGTGATAATTGAGCCGCATGGGTATGAAATAAATTCTCCCGTTTTTACATTGTCCGATAAATCGGCTTTGTCATTGTTTTTAATCTCATTAATTCCCGTTTGTTTTTCCTACGGCGGATATCAGCAGTCAATTAATTTTGGGTCAGAGGTAAAGAGTACAAAAATTTTACCCAAAGGCATCATCATTGGAATCACCATTGTGGTGGTACTTTATTTGTTGATTAACTATTCTTATACTCAAGTTATTGGATACGATAAAATGAAAAACGCAAGCGCCATTGGATCGCTGTTGTGCGAAGCCTGGTTTGGTAAAGCCGGCGGTAAAGTGTTTGATGCCTTGATGTTTTTAAGTGTACTGGCTTATGTACATATTTTGCTGATGAGTAACCCAAGGGTAATGTTTGCGATGAGTGTTGATAAAGTTTTTCCTAAAATATTCTCTTATCGTAGTCCTAAAAGCCAGGCACTTGTGGCAGGCCTTACCACTTTCGCATTGATTACCATTGTCATCACTTTTTTTGGTAAAGGCGTTGATAATATTTTAAACTTTACCATGTTTTTAGACAGTATTGGAATGAGTACATCTGCCGCTACTATTTTTATCTTAAGAAAACGAAAGCAAAACCAGCAAATGGTTACCGGCACCTGGAACAGGTTTACACCGCTCTTTGCAGGTTTCTTTGTATTCAGTTATTTTATGGTGGCTGTGGGGGTAGTGATAAAAAATCTGGATGCCGCTTTAATCGGTATAGGATTGCTGGCATTGCTACTGGGCATTTATTATATTTTCTATTTTAAAAAAGCGAATGCAACTGAAGAATAGTTGCACAAATTAAATAGTATATCTAAATTTGAAAAGCTGAAAGAATGGATATTAGCTGAACCTAAAGAGTTTATTTACGATGAGTTGAAAACCTTATTGACCGGAATGGGGTACGTAGAATCAAATAAGGGGAAGACATCTGGTTTAAGAGTTGCTTTTTTAAACCCGGAACCGCACATATTTTACGCATTCATAAACCACATCCAAGAAATATTATCAAGCAATATGCACTGCGGTTAATTATTGAAGAATTAAAAAGCCAGCATAAATTATGACATCGAATATTTTAGAATACAAGGATGTTATCGGATTTGTAAATTACTCAGATGAAGATGAGTGCTTTTATGGGAAGATTGAAGGCTTCAATGACCTGGTAACATTTGAGGGGTACTCCGTAAAGGAGTTAAAAAAGGCCTTCAAAGATGCCGTAGAAGATTACATTGAACTTTGCAAGGAACAAAGTAAGGAACCTTATAAATCAGTGAAAGGATCTTTTAATGTCCGCATTGAGCCAAAACTTTATTACTCCGCTATCTTTACAGCATTCAAAAAGGGTATCTCATTGAATCAATTTGTAGCAGAGGCGATAAAAAATAATGTAGATAAAAAATTACTTAACCATTCCTAATGGACATCTCTTACATCATCAACGAACTGGCCGAAGACCGGGAAAATTATTTCAATGCCATTGCACCGCCAATAATACAAAGCAGCAACTTTGCTTTTAAAACAGTGGATGAAATGCGCCATGCATTTGCAGATGAATACTCAACTTATTTGTATAGCCGCGGACTAAACCCTACTGTTGATATTCTCCGGACAAAATTAGCGGCGCTGGACAATGCAGAAGATTGCCTGGTGTTTAACAGCGGTGCAGCAGCCATCTTTGCGGCGGTACTGGCCAATGTAAAATCGGGCGATCACATTGTGTCGGTTAACAAACCTTATACCTGGGCGCAAAAAATGTTCAATGATATTTTACCCCGCTTTGGCGTTACAACTACGTATATCGACGGACGTGATATAGAAAATTTTGAACGTGCCATATTGCCCCATACCACCGTTATTTATTTGGAAAGTCCGAACAGTTGGGATTTTGCTATTCAGGACTTGAAAGCTGTAGCTGAATTGGCCAAAGCGGAAGACATAGTGACCATTATTGACAATAGTTATTGCACGCCCATTTATCAAAGGCCATTGGATTATGGTATTGATCTCACATTGCAATCCGGCACCAAATATATTGGCGGACATAGCGACACCGTAGCAGGTGTTTTGAGTGGCAGCCGGGCAATGATCAAGCGGATATTCAATTCGGAGTATATGAATATTGGCAGCGGGATTTCGCCATTCAATGCATGGTTGCTCATTCGTGGCTTGCGTACCTTGCCCATGCGCCTGGAGCGAATAACGAAAACAACTCACCAGGTAATCAATTACCTGAAACAGCACGAAAAAGTAGAAGCTGTTTTATTTCCCCTGGATGAAAGCTTTCCTCAATACCAGTTGGCAAAACAACAAATGCAGGGCGCCTGCGGATTGCTTACATTTATTATAAAGGCCGATACCGTTCAGGAAATTGAAAAATTCTGTAACAGTCTGCAACATATTTTAATGGCGGTAAGTTGGGGCGGTCACGAAAGTCTGGTGATCCCTAAATGTGCCGGTATGCCTGCTGAGGAATTTGATGCACTCAATAAAGAACATCGCATGATCCGGTTTTATGTTGGGTTGGAAGAGGCAGATTACATTATTAAAGATTTGGAGCAGGGTTTTGATAGAATGGGTTGAAATTGCATTGGAGGAAAATGTTTAATGCTTACACGATCGTCAAATTATAAATCCCCTGTAGTGGCAAATCAATCGCAAGTATTTTTAGCGGCACCAAATCTTCCGGCTTGTTGTAAATAGCAGATTGCCATTCTCCTTTGTCATCTTTGCTAAAGCAATTCACATACATCAGTTCCGGTTCTACCAACAGATAATATTCCAGTGTTTCAACTTTTTGGTATTGGATAAACTTGTCAATCGTATCGTATTTGCGGGTACTGTTACTCAACACTTCAATAATCAAAACAGGAAACTGCTTGATGTACTTGTTTTGTAAATCAACCGCATGATTGGTGATAAAAACGTCCGGATAAGTGTAATAATCTTCACCCTGAATCTTTACTTTCACCTGTTCAAAATAGATTTTATTATTTGAGCCGGATAAAAGTTTTCGTAATAAAAAATACAAGTTTCCGACCATTTCATTGTGTGTATCTGAATTTCCTGACATATCATATAATTGACCGTTAATAAATTCATGTCTTATATCACTGGTTTCATCTAATTGGATGTATTCATCCACCGTATAAATTTTATCATCTATTGCTGGTATCATAAAATACTATTTAACCAAATTTACAATTTTATCTGGCATATTCAATTACCTACAACAGCAAGTTTACATTTAAAATTTTGAGTATGTAAATAAAGGATATACTTAATGGTGATTGGGGCGGCACTTCCGGTTGTAGCGCTGTTAACAAAACATAAGGATTGCAAAGTATGTTGGCTACCACACTAGGTTGATCGCTTGAATGAAAGATTTCAGTCGTAATCTAACCAAAATCCGACTTATCCAGATAACGCCTGCAATTTATAAAGTTCATTTTACCGCCCACCCGCCCATTTACCAATATATTTGCCGCTTATAAAATTGAAGGGCCTTCTTTACAAAAGGATGTTATATTTTTGAGGTATGCGATATCTAAGTTATACCCTTATAGCCATCATTGCATTATGCAATTCTATAACTGCCCAGGAAAAATGGGATTTGAGAAAATGTGTTGATTATGCCATTAGTAATGGTTTCACCATAAAGCAGGCCGAACTGCAAACCAAACTGGCTGATATACAATACAACCAAAGCAAACTTTCACAATTACCCGCTCTAAATGCAGGCAACAGTTATGGCGTAAGTTTCGGTCTCCGGGAAAATCCAACTACTGGTATTTTCGAAAATCAGCGGTTTTTCAATCTCGGGCTTAATCTACAAAGCAGCGCCAGTATTTTTAACTGGTATAGTAGAAAAAATACCATTGCTGCCAATCAGTTTGAAATGCTTGCAGCACGAGCAGCCGTTGAGAAACAAAAAAACGACCTGTCATTGCTGGTTGCCAACAACTACTTAGCGATATTATTAGCGAAAGAACAGGAGAACATCGCAAGAGTGCAATTGCAACAGTCCGTTGCCCAATATACCAACACCCGAAAGCTGGTAGATGCCGGTGCACTGCCCGAATTAAATGCCGCAGAACTGGAAGCACAGGTAGCAAGGGATACATCCAGTGTAATATCTGCAAAAGGAAATGTGCAACAGGCCATCCTTAATTTAAAAGCCAATTTAAACCTGGATGCTGCCGCTGAATTTGATGTGGCCATTCCTCCGGTTGAAATGATACCCATCGATCCGATTGCCGACTTGCAACCAGAAGCGGTATTTGCCTTAGCCGTAAAGAATTTGCCCCAGCAACAAGTGAATAATTTGAAGTACAAGGCTGGCGAAAAAAATCTACTGTCTTCCAAAGGCGCCATGAAGCCCAATATTGGTGCATTTGGTAATATTGGAACCAATTACGTGTACTTTAAAACCCCGATTTACAACAGAATACTAACTGGTGCAACTACCCCAACCGGGTTAACTGTAAATACCGGTACTGTAAATTTTCCCGTATTATCACCGGTAACAAAGCAAGGCGATATTTCCGGGTACATTAAACCCAATGGACTGGGTTCACAAATCTCGAAAAACCTGGGGCAAAATATTGGGTTGAATATAAGTGTGCCAATTTTTAATGGCAGCAGTCTACGTAGCAATTACGAGCGCTCAAAAGTAAATTTGCAAAGCCTTTCATTACAAAAGGACATCGATAACCAAAAAATTAAGCAGGACATTTACCTGGCTTATAACTCTGCGATCGTTTCACTGGAGAAATTTAATGCCAGTAAAAAGTCGGTAGAAACTTCGCAACGTAGCTATGACTTTGCAAAAAAACGGTATGAGGTGGGTATGTTACCAACGCTTGATTTAATTACCAATCAGAATAATTTATTCAGGGCAAAACTGGAAATGGTTTCCAACCAGTTCGATTATGTTTTTAAAATGAAGGTGCTGGAGTTTTATAGAGGTTTGGGAATAAAGTTATAGAACTGTAGCCTCTAATCCCACAGGGTAGCAGACTGGAAGCATAAAATCCAGCGTGTTTTTTTAGGGATAGCTTAAATGGTGTAGTAATACAACAAATGCAGATTCAGTTGTTTTTAAAAGTGGATGATGCATAGGAAAATAGCTAATGGAGAGGATGAATTTTAAATACTGCGAATCTCAGTTTTTAAAGAATGCAGTTATCATAATTTTTAAAGCAGCCGGGTTTTTACCAATGAGTAGTTGCTGGTATAAAAGTAACAAACGATCAACAAGAAATAATAAACTGAGTATATGAGCAAGACTGTAAAATGGGTTTTAATAGGATTGGTACTTGTGTTGGCCACATTGGGGGTATTAAAAGCCACGGGCGTATTTGGCGGAAAAGAGGGAACGAAGGTAACTGCCGAAAAAGCGCAGAAACGCACCATTATAGAAATTGTAAATGCAAGTGGAAAAATTTTTCCGGAGATAGAAGTAAAAGTAAGTCCGGATATTAGTGGCGAAATTACCGAGCTAACCGTACAGGAAGGCGACAGTGTAAAAAAAGGCCAGATTGTGGCCCGTATATATGCAGACATTTACAGCATACAAGCCAACCAGGCAGCTAGTGGTGTAGCGCAAAGCCAGGCACAGGTTGCCAATTCACAGGCCGCTTTAGACGCACTGAAAGCTCAACTGGACCAGTCGCAAAAGACGTACACCATGCAAAAGCAATTGTTTGATGATAAAGTGATTAGCCGGAATGAATTTAATTTGGCGGAGGCGAATTACAAAAGTGCCCAGGCCAATCTCAATGCTGCAAAGCAGGGCATTCGGGGCGGCATGGCTGCGGTTCAAAGCGCACAAGCCAACCTTGCTAAAGCAAATAAGGATCTCAGCAGAACGGCAGTGCTGGCGCCAATGGATGGCGTAGTTAGTTTGTTAAGTGTAAAAAAGGGAGAACGGGTGGTGGGAAGTAACCTGATGAGCGGAACCGAAATGCTTCGCATAGCGGATATGTCTAAAATTGAAATCAGGGTAGACGTTAGCGAAAGTGATATCTCAAAAGTACATTTAGGCGACAGTGCCATAGTAACCGTAGATGCTTATAGTGATCGTAAATTTAAAGGGATGGTAACACAAATAGCAAGCAGCAATAATGGAGCGGCCTCACAATCAGCACTTGCAAATACCAGTACAGATGTAACCAATTACAAAGTATATGTTCGCTTATTGCCAGATAGCTATGCTGATTTGCTGGGAAAACAGCGGGCTTACCCATTCAGGCCGGGAATGAGTGCCAGCGCAGATATACAAACCAAAACCCACATCAATGTTTTAAGCGTACCTATCAATGCCGTTACCACCAGGGATATCAATGATAGTATCGATGTAAAAAAAGAAAGTCCAAAAAAAGAAGATGAGATGATAGCCAAAACAGAAGCTTCTGTAGATGATTTGGAAGTGGTGGTATTTTTGGTGGACAAAGAAGGAATTGTAAAAAAGGTAAAGGTAAAAACTGCTATCCAGGATATAAATTACATCGAAATTACCGAAGGACTAAAAGAGGGCGATGATGTTATATCAGGTCCTTATGATGTAGTAAGCAAGCTTTTAAAGGTAAAGGATAAAGTGAAGGTAGTAGATAAGAAAGATTTGTTTGACAAGAAGAAATAGCAAACTGGAATAATAAATTTTGAATAACAACTTTTCAATAATTGAAAAGTTGTTGTTGTTTTAAGAAGCGCTGCTGTAATAAATGACCACAGCCAATTTACCAACCATTCAAACCATCATCTATAGAAATATTGCGGATCAATAAAAGTTAATGCTATTGCAGTAATGGCATCAACCGAAAAGTGTTAGATTTACTTCAGCATTTAACGGTTGTTCAATTAATTTTCAAACAATTCGCAGTAGTGCCTCGTTTCATTCAATTCAATATCCCATCTTTGGCAGCAAGCAAAACCATCGCAAACATTACAACGCAGTCAATTGAATAAATAACAAAGGATGAAAAAAATATTTACCAGATGCCATTTTTTTTTACTGGTTTTATTATTTAGTACCGGTAGCATTTTTTCACAAAACGCCGTATTGATAAATTTCGGCAGTAACAACTGTTACAATACCGTCAACCCGTCTTTTTCGTTGATCAATAATCCTTTAGGCGCTTCGCCATCAGTGTTGGCAGGTTGCGGCCTCACTGCTCAATTGCCTAATTTTTTCTCCGTTTTTATTGCCTACAATCCACTCAATAATAAAATATATGTGGCCGATGTACGAAGTGGTATTGATACAAAAATATGGGTAATGGATATGGGACTTCCATCCAATATCGCCTGCCCGGTAATACCCGTGGCACCCACTTATTCGTACAGTTATGTAAGCAATAATTTTGAGTTTGATAATAATGGTGACCTTTGGTCGTTCTCAAATTATAATGTTACCACCGGCCAATGTAAAATGGATAAGTTTGATGTAGCTACCGGCAACGTAATCAATACAAGGGTCCTACAATTTCCGGCTGGCAATTTTCCCACAAGTATCAACAGTGGCGATCTTACCATTTTACCCAATGGCCGTATGTTTGCAACACTGGGTGATCAACCTTCAAGGCTTTACGAAATAAATAATTATAGCAGCACCAGTAGCAATGCTACTGCTACTTATTTACAAACCTTACCCAACGACTGCTACGGCATCGCTTACCTGAACGGACAGTTGGAACTTACCGGTATTGCTTTTCCAGGCAACTGTTATTATTTTGATTACAATATCACCACCAATACATTGGGTTTACAAAAGCCCTTTCAGATAGGGCAAGGGCCCATTGATAATTCAAGCTTAACACCATCGCTGGGTGTTACCAAACTTTTGGTAAACACAGTTAAAGTAAATAATAATACA
>Ga0209490_10004682_pt1 | contig 12555 bp, 16 predicted proteins | sample MAT06_FD_187209 | JGI IMG/M metagenome (GOLD analysis project Ga0209490, IMG submission 187209) | Freshwater microbial communities from Lake Fryxell liftoff mats and glacier meltwater in Antarctica - MAT-06 (SPAdes) (version 2) | ecosystem: Environmental > Aquatic > Freshwater > Ice > Liftoff...
CCAGGTGCTGCGAGCTCACGCGGGCGGAAGACTTCACCTCGATCGCCACGTCGGCGTGACCGATGATGAAGTCGACTTCGATGCCACTGGCTAGTCGCCAGTAACTCAAATCCCATGAGCGCGTGCGGTACTCGCGGTACGCACACAACTCATGGTGCACCAAATTCTCGAGCGCCTTGCCGAAAAGCTCGCTGCCCGTTGCGACCACACCGCGCTTTGCCAGCTGGCTCACCACGCCCACATCGCTGAAATAGAATTTGGGCGCCTGAATCACGCGTCGCTTGGGACGCCGAGTGTATGCCGGCAGAAAACGCCCCATGAGCGTGTCGACCAGTATCCGGTAATACTCCTTCACCGTCGGCGACGATACACCGCACTCGCGCGCGATGTTGGTGAAGTTCACGAGCTCCGTGTCTCCGATAGCGGCGGCACGCAAAAAACCCGAGAACGCCGGCAGGTTCCGCACCAAGGCCTCGGCGGCGATCTCTTCCTTCAGGTAGTCGTCGACATATGCACGCATCAACCGGGCTGGCGACTCCGACAGGTAGTGCCTCGGCAACACACCGTGGTTGGCCATGCGCACGAGATCGGCCGACGGGCCGATTTCCTCTGAAACGAGTCCGGAGAGTTCGTAGCGTTCTGCTCGCCCTCCCAACAAGTTCGCGTGGCCTCGACGTAGTTTGCGCGCACTCGATCCGCAGAGCGCGAACACGAGCTTTCGGTTCTCGATGAGCCAGTGCACTTCGTCGAGCAACGCTGGCACCTTCTGCACTTCGTCGATGATGGTGAGGGTGCCGCGCGGTTCGTCTCGCAATTCATCCCGCAGCAACCCTGGTCGCTCGGTGTACCGCACGAACTCCTCGGTGAGCAGGAGATCTATGCGCCGCGCCGTGGGGTAGCGTGCATGCAGCAGGCTGCTTTTACCGACCTGCCGTGCGCCCCAGAGGAAGAAGCTCTCCTTGGGGGATGCCGGGAGCGAGAGTGATCGTTGAAGCATTACTTTAGTTTATCATGCGTAATTAAAATATCAAGTTGTAATATCCCTGATCCACGATCGGGAGCACGGCCGCACGATCTACCGCCTGATCGCAGAACGTACGTCCTTCCTCACCGGCCTTTTGCTGACGCCTCTCGAGCATGGACATCTACACGTATTCTGTGCGGTTCTATGCCTTTTCGCTCTCTCCGTGTTCAGGCGGTTTGCGGACGATTCCAGCAGCATGGTAACGGCAACAGCCGGAACACGGATGAAATCGGAAACGCCTGAATGCCACAGATACGCCAACGGCGCTTCTTGTTCACAACTGCGGCCGTCACGTCGCGATCCGCGCGGTGGTCTGCGCCGCGACATCCGGCTCGAGCGCGAGGGCGTCGGTCTCGCGGTGTCGGTCGAGCATCGTCTTCGCTGCGGCTTCCAATTTCTCGGCCCGCTGCGTGAACTCGGCGCGCGTGCCGCTCCGATGCTTCGACGCGTTGCTCGGCAACTTCACGCCGTCAATCGCAAACATCTCGCGCCCGATCAACCCTTGCCCGTCGCACACCGCCAGCACGGCGGTAAAGACCTGCGCGATGTCGTCGCGGAGCGTGCTGACGAAATGGGCGATGGTGGTGAAAGTGCGGCGCCGACATGCCGCACAACGCCATGCACGTCACGTGCTCCTGACACACGCGCTCGATCGCCCGGCTCCGCACGATGCCCTGCGAGTACGCGAAGAGCACGACCTTGAGTAGCATGGCGGGGGGATACGCCGGCGCGCCCGTCGCGTCATTCCGGAAGCGCGCATCGCAGTGCGCCAGATCGACCTGGTGATCGAGCAGGTGATTCAGCGCGTGCTCGAACGTGCCGGGCAGGAGCTGGCGTGCCAAGTCCACGCTCAGGAACTGCGGATGGGTATCGAGCACCTTGTAGCGGGCCGTAGCGGACTCTCGACAGCGAGACGGAACGGCGGCACCTTCACTGCACCCAACACCCGCCATCACGCATCGAGTTCCGTTTCCACATGGGCAGAGGTCGGGACTTATCCTACAACCTCGTTGGAACGCATACACTGAGGTGAGCGCTTGATGGAGGGAAAAAAGGCGAAGCCGTCGCTCCGCGCTCGAGCGGATCGGATCAAAACGTCCCGTAGCAAGAATCTCATTGCGGTGATCGAATATCCCGATGACCTCCGAAACGTCGGGTCCATCATCCGCAACGCGAATGCGTCTTGCGTGTGAATATTCCGATGGTCGGCATCATTGAGAGTCTGAACCTTGGCACCTCATCTGGTATTGTGCTCTACGAGATCACGAAGCAACGGCGCCAATTTCAAGCTCAGCTCCGCGCCACAATCGAAGGTAAGAAACAGGCGCAGAATCCGGTCTAACATTCGCTTGCTACCGACGGGCGAAACGGAGGCTCGCTACCGCTCATGGACCACGCGCCCCCCGACCATCGTGAGGCGGACGCTGGCGTTCCCGCGTCATTGAGCGTGATCTTCTCTTGTGGTTCTTGTGGTATCAAGCCATCAGGGTGCTTGCCGTCCAGCGTGCGTCGTGTCAGTGCGGCGGTAATCCTTCCAGCGGCGTGGGTGGTGCCACGAACCAGTCGCTGCCGAACGCCAACGTCGTCCCCACGTCGCGGAGCGAGCGAAACGCGTACGTCCCTCGTGATCGGTCGGCCCCGATGAGACGTTCGGCCCAACGCACGTCATCGGCTTCGTGATACGGTTGCATACTGACAATCACACCCAGCGCGGCAAAGCGCGGCAGGTCGGCCGGAGCGATGTGTTGGGCATGCTCGATCCGAAAGCGACGATCGCGCGGTCCGTTCTCCCTCGCGACGCGCGCATAGATGTCGAGCTGTATGTGAATCGCGCGGTCATTTAGGCCCTTGATGAAATGTCCATGACCCGAGCGCTGCACGCCAGCATCGTGCTTACCGCCCCCGAAAACGCGCTTTATGTTCCGGCGCATGAAACCTCCCCACATGCACCGCCTGGTACACCGACGCACTCGGCGCCTTTGCATCGGCCTGTCCATCAGTACGGCCACGTGGACACCGCAGTTCGTGTGTGCACAGGTTCCCGTCAGTCTCAAACCGGCCAGTGCGTCGCTCGCTCACGAATTCACGCGCATCGTCGGGGTTCGTGAGCTGCGCGATGGCCGCGTTTTGGTGAGCGACGAGAAGGAGAACAGCATCGTGGTCGCCGATCTGCGCTCGGGCCTCGTGACCCCTGTTGGACGAACGGGTCGCGGCCCTGGAGAGTACACTCAGGCCGCGCCGCTCTGGATTGCCGGCGGCGATAGCACGGTGATGTACGACATGTCGTCGCGGCGCTATTTGCTTCTCGACGGCGCGCGTGTCGTGCAGACGCTCACGCCTGCTGACGCCGCGATCAAGTCCATCGGACTCGACCTGCCATTCGGTGTCGAGGCCGGTGGCCGTTTCGTGCTCGGCACTGTGCCGCGTGACGCAAGCGGTCGCCCGCGCATGACCGACTCGCTCTACGTCCTCCGCTTCGACCGCGCGACAGGACGGAAGGACAGTGTGTCCCGCCTTCGCTCCGTCATGATGACGTCTGAGGCGGCCGGCGGTGCACCCGCCACCGCTGGTGGTGGAGCCGCCACGAAGAAAGTCTATCAGATCGGCATGCTGGCTCCCGACCAGGTCGCTGCATTCCCCGACGGCTGGCTCGCGATCGCGCGCGTCGCTCCCTATCGCGTGGACTGGTGCGCGCCCGGTGCGCGCTGCGTGAGCGGACCACCCATCGACGCGACGTCGCAGCCCATGACCGAGCGCGACAAGCAGGCGTACCTTGACGCGAGGCGGCGCATCGATGCATGGCCGCCTACCAATAAGCTCGAGGAGACTGCCGGATGGCCGAGCACGGTGCCCGCATTCGTTGTGCAGACAGGAATCACCGAGGGGTCGCCGCTGTTACCGTTGTCCGATGGACGTGTACTCATCGCGCGCGTCCCGTCGTCGTCGGTGCCTTCGGGGCGCTACGATGTTGTGAGCCGCAAAGGAGTGCGTGATGCACACATCACGCTGAAGGAGAATGAGCGGTTCGTCGGCGTCGGAACACAGTCGCTCTTCATAGCGGTGCAAAATGCCGACGGCGTCGAGCGTCTCCGTCGGCATCCGTGGCCCTGATCATCCTACAGTCGATTCGCAGAGCAGACAGATCAGGCGGGCGGCGTGCTGGTGTCCGACCGCGAAGCACAATCGCATACTGCCACTCTACGCGAAGGGATTTTCGATGCCCACTTCGGGGAACAGCGCGAAGTCGCGATCGCGGGTAAGCAACGTGTCCACGCCGTGCGCCCCAGGCGGTGACACACAGCTCGGAACGACGGGAGGAATCGTCGCAGAGATTGTGCTGCGCGTTGGACCCGTCGCGGAAAGCGACGACGACAAACTGGCACAGTCTTCAGCTACGACGAACACGGAAACCCGATCGCGATCGAGCGTGCAAGCATGCGGCCGTATCACCGAAAGCGCACTATTCTCTTCACCCGCTCTCAACCACCGGGCCACGAAATGGATTGCGCACGCGAACACCGTCGAAGTTCTGCCCGTCGTGCAGATCTTCGGAGAGTACGATTGCGCATTGTGCGGCACGAGCAGATTCGATGATGGCGGCGTCCCAATAGCTGATCTGCCACCGCTGCGATGCTCCCATCGCGTTCATGACAATGCCGCGCGTCAGTTCCTGAATTGGTACTCGACTCCAGGTCGTGACCAACCCGACCGCCTCTTCGTGCGTCAGACGGCCAGACCGCGAGTTACGCGTCGCCTGGACAAAGAACTCCTGCAATACTTGCACGGACAGTACGAAGTCCCCGTCCCGGAGGATCTCGCGCGCGACCGCGAGTTTGGCCGTTTCGGCTGGGTCGGTGCTGACCGAATACAGCAGCACATTGGTGTCAACGAAGTGCATCGCGGTCGTGTACGGCGTCCCGGGTCATTCGGTCGCTTGCGGTAATGCCAGTGGCGCGGGCCTGGATTCGGTCGAGGATCTCCTCTTGCATGGCGAGGAGTCGCTCGTACTCGCTCCCCTGGGCGGCGATCCTGATCAGATACTCCCGAACCAGCGCCGACACTGACGTGCGCTCCCCAGCGGCCTTCACTCTGGCCGCATCATAGACATCGTCTGGCACGGAAACTGTGATGTTTGCCACATTTACACAGTAATTGATTGGAGCAGGCTTGGCAATCTTTCTCATCAAGGCCCGAGCGCCCGGGTCGACTGAGCGCTCCGTGCGTCGTGCTCACCGCCCCCGCACCACCTCGCGCACATACTCCACAAACGCCCGCAGGTCCCGCCACGTACATATTGCCTTCGCTCTAGACGAAGGGATTTTCGATATCCAATTCGGGGAACAGCGCGAAATCGCGATCGCGGGTAAGCAGCGTGTTCACGCCGTGTGCTACACAAATCGCCGCGACGCGCGCGTCGTGCACCACGGCGCCGCGCACACGCGGGCGCCGGACGAAGCCAGCCAGCACCGATGCGAATTCTTGTGTCTCGCCAATAAGTCGAAGCGACGGCGCAGCAAACCATGCGTCGAGCTGCGCCCATGCACGCTCCGGCGTGCTCGCCTCCTGCTTCCAGATGCGGGGGCTCGTCACCACACTGAAAAATTCGTAAACGCATGGCCACGGGATGGCCCACGGATCCATCCCTTTGGCGAGCGCCCGCAACCGATCAAGCGCCACACGATGCTCACTGACTTCCCGACGATGCGCGTAGACGAGCACGTTGGTATCCACTGCGATCATCGTGGGCCACCGTATATCTCGCCTCGAATGTCCGCCCACGACATAGTCTCGAGCGGATTTTCTGCACCGGCTTTGCCGACGCTGACATCGGGAAGCTCATAGGCCGGTCGCGCCTCTTCACTGGCCAGGACTCGTCGAAGGCCTTCTTCCACAACGGCGCGCAGCGGCTGGCCTGATCGCTGGGCGTACCGTTTCGCCCTCACCAGCAGGGCATCCGCAATCTCGATGGTCGTCTTCACGTAGTAAAGTCTACCCTTACTCATGAGTATGGGCTAGCTGGGATGATATGGCCCGCCTTGCCTAACTGACCCCGAGCGTCCGGGTCGACGAGCGCTCCGTGCGCAGTGTTCACCGCCCCCGCACCACCTCGCGCACACACTCCACAAACGCCCGCGCCTGCTCCGTCTTCGCGGCCCCCTGCCGCCACACCGCCACGATCTCACGCTGCAACGCATGATCAGCGAGCGGCACATAGGTACACTGCGGCGTGTTATGTCGAGCCGCAGCCATCGTCGGCACAATCGACACGCCGACACCAGCACCCACCAACTCGAACACCGTGGCCAGCTGCGCGCTGCGACACACCACCGACGGCGATACCTGCCGACTCGAACAAAACTCGGCGACTTGCTCACCAAGACAGTGCGCGGGCGCAAGCGTCACCGCGGGCGCGTCGCGCAACTGCGCGAGCGTAATGCGACCTGCGCGCGCGGCGGCATGCGCGGTGGGGACCGCGACGACCAGCGCATCGATGCCCAGGTGCTCGGTCTCACAGTGTTCAAAGGGATACGGCAGCGCGGCGATGACCACATCGAGCGTGCCGTCGGCGAGGAGCTTGGCAAGCACGGCGCTGTAGTCTTCGCGCAGCTCGATGCGCATCGCGGCATGTCGCGCGCGCATGCGTTGTATTGCGGCGGGCAACACGTACGGCGCCACGGTGGGGATCGCGCCAACGTTCAGTGCACCGGCGTCCTCGCTGCGTTCGCGGCGGATCAGATCTTCCGTCGTGCGCACGTCATCAAGAATGCGGCGCGCCCGCGGATAGAGCGCCTTCCCTGCATCGGTCAGCGTCACGCCGCGCCCGTGTCGTTCGAAGAGTGCGGTCCCCAGGTGGCTTTCCAGGCGCTGGATCTGCGCCGTGAGCGACGGCTGCGAGATGGACAGCTGACGGGCGGCTCGACTGAGCGCGCCCGCGTCGGCGGTCTCGAGGAACGAGCGAAGGAGAGTGGTGTCCATGTCAGCTATAGCTAGCGACTATGCGTTGTATAACGCCAGTCCCATTGCTGGCTATAGGCGGACTTCGTATCTTACCGCCCAAGATGTGAGACCCATTCGCACGGGCCAGACGGTAGCCAGCCCGTAACTACACCAGGAGAGACCGATGGAAGGAGCAGCAGGCGGTAGTGGCGGCAAATGTCCCGTCATGCACGGAGCGCACGGACCAACCACGGAGGGAGGCGCGTCGAACCGCGTGTGGTGGCCCAACCAGCTCAACCTGGCGATGCTCCACCAGAACGGGCCACTCGCTGATCCCATGGGGCCTACGTTTAACTATGCCAACGAATTCAAGTCGCTTGACTTGCACGCGCTCAAGGCTGATCTCGCCGAGTTGGTGACGCGATCGCAGGATTGGTGGCCGGCCGACTACGGGCACTATGGTCCGTTCTTCGTGCGCCTGGCGTGGCATAGCGCGGGCACGTATCGCACGGCCGACGGCCGAGGCGGCGCATCGTCTGGTACGCAGCGCTTCGCACCGCTCAACAGCTGGCCCGATAACGGCAACCTGGATAAAGCGCGTCGATTGTTGTGGCCCATCAAGCAAAAGTACGGCAAGAAGATTTCGTGGGCCGACCTTATGATCTTCGTCGCTGATGTAGGTATGGAAACGATGGGCTTCAAGCCCTTCGGGTTTGCCGGTGGCCGCGAAGATGTGTGGGAGCCGGAGCAGGACATCTACTGGGGACCCGAAGCGGAGTGGTTGGGCGACAAGCGGTACAGCGGTGACCGCGAGCTCGAGAATCCGCTGGCCGCCGTGCAGATGGGGCTGATCTATGTGAATCCCGAAGGCCCGAACGGCACGCCCGATCCGATGGCCTCGGCGCGCGACATTCGCGAAACGTTTGCGCGCATGGCGATGAACGACGAGGAGACCGTGGCGTTGATCGCCGGTGGGCACACGTTCGGAAAGGCGCACGGCGCGGGTGACACGGCGCTTGTTGGTCCGGAGCCTGAAGGCGCCAACATTGAAGAGCAAGGGTTGGGCTGGATCAACCGCTTTGGCACCGGCAAAGGCGTAGATACCACGACGAGCGGACTTGAAGGCGCGTGGACGCCGAATCCCATCAGGTGGGACAACGGCTATTTCGACACGCTCTTTGGCTATGAGTGGCAGCTCACGAAGAGCCCAGCCGGCGCACAGCAGTGGACGCCAACCGATCCTGCAGCAGCGACCACGGTGCCCGACGCACACGATCCGACGAAGCGTCACGCGCCGATGATGTCGACCGCCGACATCGCGCTCCGTACTGATCCAGCATATCTCGAGATTTCGAAGCGCTATCACGCTGATCCTGCAGCATTTCATGACGCGTTTGCGCGCGCGTGGTTCAAACTCACGCACCGTGATATGGGACCGCACTCGCGCTACCTCGGCGCGTTGGTCCCGCAGGAAGCGTTGATCTGGCAAGACCCCATTCCTGCGGCCGATCATCCGCTCGTTTCAGAGAGCGACATTGCCGCGCTCAAGCGGACGATCCTCGCATCGGGATTGTCGATCGCACAGATCGTCTCCACCGCATGGGCCTCGGCGTCCACGTTCCGCGACTCTGACAAGCGCGGTGGCGCCAACGGCGCGCGCATTCGCCTGGCGCCTGCCAAATACTGGAACGTGAATCAGCCGGCGAAACTGGCGCGCGGGTTGGAGATCTACGAAACGATTCAGCACGCATTCAACGGCGCACAAACGAATGGCACGCGCGTGTCGATCGCCGATCTGATTGTGCTGGGCGGTGGTGCAGCCATCGAAGCCGCGGCGCTCAAAGCTGGCGTCACCATTGCGGTGCCGTTCACGCCGGGACGCATGGACGCGTCGCAGGAACAGACCGACACGCACTCGTACAGTGTGCTGGAGCCGCAGGCCGACGGGTTCCGCAACTATCAGAAAACCGCGTACACACTCACGCCCGAAGAACTACTGATCGATAGAGCGCAGCTGCTCACGTTGACGGCACCGGAAATGACGGCGCTGGTTGGCGGCTTGCGCGTCTTGAACACCAACCACGGCCAGTCGCGCCACGGCGTGTTCACCGATCGTCCGGAAACGCTCAGCAACGATTTCTTCGTGCACCTGTTGGACATCGGCACGACGTGGAAGCCGATGGCGGATTCCGAGGACGTGTTTGAAGGTCGTGATCGGGTGACGGGCGACGTGAAGTGGACAGCGACGCGCGTGGATCTGATTTTCGGTTCGCACTCACAATTGCGTGCGCTGTCAGAGGCGTATGCGCAGGACGATGCGAAGGAGACGTTCGTGCACGCGTTCGTGAAGGCGTGGACGAAGGTAATGGAGCTTGACCGATTCGATCTGGCGTGAGGTCGACGGCGGGTTTGTGAAGGGATCGCGGGTGGTGGTGTGGCGAGGGCTGCACCACCACCCGCGTTGTCATTCGTGTGCGCCTCGCTCGTCGACGAGGCGGACCGCCGTCACTCGCGCACACTGAGCCTTGTGACGCGCGTCGCCGCACGCTGATTGACGCGATCGGTGATTTTCAGGCGCAGCGTGTACTCGCCCGCACTGATCCCAATGCCGTCGAGCGTGAGATACTCCACCTGCGTGGCCCGCGCGGGCAGGGTGCGATCGAACGCCCTCGATGAACTGCTCGCCCAGCTGCAGGCCAAGCCGTCCCACGCCCAAACCCGAAAAAGGAAACGATCGTGATCACCGCCATCAACAACACTGCCCAAGTCTCGCTGCCGAGCGACACCGAAGTGCGCGTCACACGCGACTTCAAGGCGCCCCGCCAGCTGGTCTGGCAGGCGCATACCGACGCGACGCTTGTTCCACGCTGGATAGGGGGCTATGCGGGCTGGTCGATGCCGGTGTGCGAAATGGATGTCCGCCCCGGCGGCAAGTATCGCTGGCGCTGGCGCTCGGATGAGGACGACAAGGAATTCGGCTGGGATGCCCATGAACCCGGCCATCACCCGCACAACATTCACCGAAAAGAACGGCATCACGACGCTGTTATGTTGATTGAGTACGGTTCGAAGGAAGAGCGCGATGCCGCCATCTCCACCGGCATGACCGACGGCATGGAGACGAGCTACGAGCGCCTCGACAAGCTTGTCGCAGAACCGCAGGGAGGCTGAGATGGCCAAAAACCTCGAGATCACTCTCCCGATCGATCGCCAAATCCGCGTCACGCGCCCGTTCGACGTCCGCGCGAATTGGTGTGGGGCGCGCGCACTCGGCGCTTGTGCGTCGCTCGCTGGTCGGCCCGCTCGGCGAGACGATGAGCACGCAGGTGTTCACCGCGGAGGGCGGCAGGACCGCCCATGACGCTGACGGTCCTCTACGCATCGAAAGAAGCCCGCGACGGCACCGCGAAGTCCGGCATGACCGATGGCATGGAAGCCGGATACGCCCGCCTCGACGAGGTGCTGGTGAGCCTGAGCTAGCCCGTGGCCGCGACAAAGCCGCCCGGAAGAAGCCGGGAGAGTTAAGGATGGAGGGCTGACCTCCGGTGGAGTGTCCGGTTTCGGTGCCGCAAGCGGTTCTGATGTCCTTTCCTAACTCCCAGGGGCGATATCCTATCCGCGGCCTGCGCCATGTTGACGGAGCCTGCTTTCAGCCGGCTGTCGAAATCAGGTCTTGCTGAACGACATTAGAATAACGGTGCATCTTGCCCGCGACATATAACAAGGAGACGAACCCATGAAATACCTGCTGCTGCAATACGGAAACGAGATGGAGATGATGACTCTCCCCAAAGAGGAGGCGGGCCAGTTGCACGGCGCGTACATGGCGTACACCGATGCGATGAAGAAGGCGGGTGCGTATGTAAGCAACAGCGGGCTGCGACCGACCTCTGACGCTACGACCGTGCGTGTGCCAGCCGGCAATGCGAGCGTCCTCGACGGACCCTTCGCCGAGACAAAAGAGCAGCTTGGCGGCTACTACCTGATCGAGGTCGCGGATCTCGACGCGGCGCTCGTCTGGGCCAAGCGCCACCCCTTCGCCACATATGGCGCGATCGAGGTGCGTCCGGTTTGGGGGTAGCCGACGCGTCCACGGAGCGTTCGCGCGAGACCGCCGAAATGGTAGCGCGGCACAGCTATGGCAGACTTATCGCCTTCCTCGCCGCGCGCACGGGTGACATCGCAGGTGCCGAGGACGCGTTGTCCGAGGCATTTGCGGCAGCACTCAAGAAGTGGCCCGCGAACGGCATTCCGCACGCGCCGGAGGCGTGGCTGCTCTCGGTTGCGCGCCGCAAGCTGATCGATGTCGCGCGGCGGCGGCAGACTGTCACCGAGACGGCGGATACCGTGGCACTCATCGCCGAGGAGCGGTCTGCCGCACGGGACGACGATGAGGAGATTCCCGACGAGCGCCTGCGACTCATGTTCGCTTGCGCCCACCCGGCCATCGACGCTGGCGTGCGTGCGCCGCTCATTCTGCAAGCGGTGCTGGGCTTCGACGCCGCTCGGATCGCGTCGGCATTTCTGCTCGCGCCTGCGACCATGAGCCAGCGCCTCGTCCGTGCGAAAGGCCGCATCCGGCAAGCCGGGATTCCGTTCCGCGTACCGGAACGCGACGAACTTGGCGGTCGGCTGCGCGCCGTCCTCGAAGCGATCTACGCCGTCTACACGGAAGGCTGGTCCGATCCCGCCGGCACTCAGCAACGCAGCCGTGGGTTGGCTGAGGAAGGGATATGGCTCGGGCGCGTCGTTGTCTCGCTCCTGCCTCACGAGCCCGAGGCGCTCGGGCTGCTTGCGCTGATGCTGCACACCGAGGCGCGCCGCGAAGCGCGCCGCGACGCGCAGGGCGAGTTCGTTCCGCTGGATGTGCAGGACCCCGCGCGCTGGGATTCCGCATTGATCGATGAGGCAGAGGCGCTACTTCTTTCCGCGAGCCGAATGGGCGCCCCTGAACGCTTCCAGCTCGAAGCGGCGGTCCAGTCGGCGCATGCCGCGAGACGCTTCGCCGGTAGGACCGATTGGGCAGCGATCGTCGAGCTTTACGACGTGCTTCTCGCGTTCACTGGCTCAGTAGTCGTCACTATTAACCGCGCGGTCGCGCTAGCCGCATACCTGAACGAGCCGTCCGGCGCCGCGGAAGGCCTGGCAGTGCTCGACGCGCTGACGGACGATGCGCGGCTCGCCGACTATCAGCCCTACTGGGCGGCCCGCGCAGCGCTGTTCGCGAGGAGCGGCAATGTTCAAGCCGCAGCAGAAGCCTATTCGCGTGCGATCGGCCTTGAATCCGACCCGGCAGTGCGCCGCTTCCTGCAAGCTGAACTCTCGCGCACCGAGGGCCGCGCGATCGAGCCGTTACGGTCGATGACGATGGGGAATGATCGCAGTGAGTTCGGTCGTGACTGACAATCCCTGCATACTCCTTCCCATCGGCGTAGTGCGGTCCGCGCTGACGAGTCTCGAAGCCGCCCCTTCAGGTACATCCGCGTGGGAGACAGGAGACCCCGTTAACGGGCGTGTTCGCGACCCGTTCTCCGGACCGCCCAAACCCTGTGGGGCTTCATCGCGTGTCGGTACGGGAAGTCACGGGACGGAGC
>Ga0209490_10004685_pt1 | contig 12551 bp, 9 predicted proteins | sample MAT06_FD_187209 | JGI IMG/M metagenome (GOLD analysis project Ga0209490, IMG submission 187209) | Freshwater microbial communities from Lake Fryxell liftoff mats and glacier meltwater in Antarctica - MAT-06 (SPAdes) (version 2) | ecosystem: Environmental > Aquatic > Freshwater > Ice > Liftoff...
AACTGGTAAAAAACCAACCATAGTCCCTCCGACCTTGCTCCCAACTGGGGTTTACCGAGCCAGCACCTCTCGATGCTGCTGGTGCGCTCTTACCGCACCTTTGCACCCTTACCCCCTAACACTTTGCAATTTTCGATCCTCGATTTTTGATGTAATCTTAAATCTCCAATCTCCAATCTCAAATTGGGGGGCGGTATCTTTCTGTGGCACTATCCTCACGATCGCTCGCACTGGGCGTTACCCAGCAAGTTTGGTTTTTCGGGAGCCCGGACTTTCCTCAGATCAGCTTTCGCTAATCCGCAACCGCCTGCGCCTACTTTTTCCCCAGGTTTATTGTACAGGAATTGAACCATCTTCCGACTAAAATCTAAAATGGTATTACCTACATTTGCATTTTTTTTAACTGGCATCACAAACCTATCAACGCCGTGTTCCGAAAAATGTCGTGTGGGGCGATCGCACTTGATCTGATTCCATATCTCAGTCATCTTTAATAGTAGAAAAATTGTCAAACCAGCCGCGCCGCCAGAAGAAGTAAACTAAACCAGAGGCGATCGCGATCATCAGCCCCCAACAAAGCGGATAGCCAAAATACCAGTTAAGTTCTGGCATATTCAACGGCGATTTCTCTGCATTGAAATTCATCCCGTACACTCCCGCCACAAAAGTTAAGGGAATAAAGATACTCGAAATCACCGTCAGCAATTTCATGATTTCATTCATTTTATTGCCAACCGAAGACAGGTAAACATCCATCAAACCCGAAGACAATTCTCGGTAAGTTTCCACCATATCCATCACCTGCACCGTGTGATCGTAACAATCGCGCAGGTAAATTCGTACTTCTGGACTAATCAAATCGCTGCTATCGCGAATTAAAACGTTAATTGCATCCCGCTGTGGCCAAATTGCGCGACGCAGCGTCAGCAATTCTCTGCGGATTTTATAGATTTTTTCCAGGGTTCTGCGGTTGGGGCGCACCACCACTTCATCCTCTAACTCTTCAATTCGCTCTCCGTAAAGTTCTAATACAGGGAAAAATCCATCTACGATCGAATCTAGGAGAGTATAAGCCAGATAATCTGCTCCGTGCTTGCGAATAGTTCCTTGTCCTTTGCGAATGCGATCGCGCACAGGGCCAAAACAATCATAATCCGGTTCTTCCTGAATAGTTAGCAGATAATGCTTGCCCAAGATAAAACTTACTTGTTCTTTATGAAAATTATCTGAATTAGGCTTGACCATCACCATCCAAGCAATGATTAAAATGTGTTCCTCATAATCTACAACTTTAGGACGCTGTGGTACATTAACCACATCTTCTTGAGCTATCTCGTGCAAATTAAACACTTCGCCCATTTGTCGCCAAGTTTCGTTGTTTCCCAATCCCAACATATCAACCCAAGAAACAGATGCTGTATCTAAATACGCAGCAGCTTCTTGAGGATTTGCTAATTTCGATCGAGTAGCTGCTGTTTCGCAATAGTCAATTAATACAATCTCTGGAGGCGCGGCATCTGGTTCTAAGTCGAGAGTTCCTGGCGGCGCCCCCGGATCATCGTAAAAATAGTCAACGTAGGAATCATCATCATCATCTTTAATTGGTTTTGCAACTGCACTAGAAGTATTTATGCTTTTGTATGCCATGTTGATATTCTTGACGTTTAGAACATTTAATTAGATTATCATTTTTCTCGTACAACTACCAATTCCCAATTCCCCATTACCAATTCTAAAATCTAAAATCTAAAATCTAAAATCTAAAATGGTATTACCTTTGCCGAATTGGAATCTCGATCGCAAATTCAGTTCCCCCACCAGGCGCGGAAATGCAGCGCAGCGTGCCCCCGTGTCTTTCCACCACAATCTGATAAGAGATAGACAGTCCCAAACCAGTACCTTTACCGACTGGTTTAGTAGTGAAAAACGGGTCAAATATCCGAGATTTAACAGACTCTGCTATTCCCAGCCCGTTATCCGAAATTGCGATCGCAATCCGATTGTTTTCCAAAACCTCCGTGCGAATCCGAATCGAAGGCAATGCGTCGCAACCCAAAGGTAAACTCGGAAAATTTTGCCGTTCCCCATCCGTTGCACTCGCCAATTCCAACTTTCTATTTCTGACATCAGCTAAAGCATCAATAGCATTATTTAAAATATTCATAAACACTTGATTCAACTGTCCGACGTAGCACTGTACGGGTGGCAGTTTTCCATATTCTTTAACTATTTCAATCTGGCGATTTCTGCCATTTTCTTTAAATTTGTGTTGCAAAATTAACAGAGCGCTGTCAATTCCTTCGTGAATATCAACACGCTTAAGAGCTGATTCTTCCAGGCGAGAAAAGTTGCGCAAAGACAGAACAATTTCGCGAATGCGATCGGCTCCAGTTTCAATTGATTTCAGCAGTTGCGGGAAATCGTCGTTCATAAATTCGACTTCTATTTCCTCAGCAAACTCCGCGATCTGAGCAACAGGTTCCGGATAATGTTCTTGATACAAACTGCACAGTTCCAGCAAATTTTTAGCATACTCACTAGCGTGAATGATATTACCGTAGATAAAACTAACAGGATTATTAATTTCGTGAGCAATTCCTGCAACTAGCTGTCCCAAGCCCGACATTTTTTCCGCGTGAATTAGTTGAGCTTGAGTTCTGCCTAATTGTTTCAATGTTTGCTCTAACTCGTGATTTTTATGTTTTAATTCAGATTCTGCCTGTTTGCGCTCGCTAATATTGCGGGCAATAACGATCGCCTGATTCGAGTTAAGAGGCAGGAATCTAGCTTCATAAGTTTCTTCTCCTGCCGGCATTGGTAGGGAATACTCTAGATTAACCGGAGTTCTGTTTTCGGAAACTTCCAGCATTGCCAGATCGAACTGGCTGGCGGCGGTTGGTGGCAATATATCTGTCATTCGTTTGCCTAAAAAATACTCGGAGTTTAGGTGCAAATCCGCTGAATCTCCTGACAAGTAATCCAAAATAATGCCATCAGCGTTGAGGCGGAAATACAAATCGGGCAGGGCCAGAAAAACAGCTTCCAACTCTGAAGTTTTTTGGCGCAACGCTTCTTGGGCGCAGTAGCGGTCGCTAATATCCAAAATCACCCCGTCCAAACAGCAAACGCTCCCATCTGCGTCGAATACTGGAGAACCTTTATCCCACACCCATTTAACCGTGCTGTCTGCTGCTAGCAAGCGGTATTCCAAGTTATAAGACTGTTTGCTTTCTATTCCTTGCCGAATTATTGCTTCTACTTTTGCCAAATCTTCCGGGTAAATAATGCTAGCAAAAGTCCGGCTTCCCATCTCCAAATGCGAAATAAAATCCGCAGCAGGATAGCCAGCTAATAAGTAAACGGCATCGCTAATAAAACTTGTCGAAAAATCGCACCGCCAGCGATAAACCACTCCGGGAATATTAGCTACCAAAGACCTAAATCTGGCTTCGCTCCGTCGCAAAGCTGCTTCTGATTCATGGCGTTCTGTGATATCGTGAGCGAAAGACAGCACTGCAAATACATTACGTTCAGAGTCGCGTAGGGGAAGTTTTTGGGTGTCAAAAATATGTACTGAACCATCAGCAATAGTTGTCGCATCACAGGGATTGTGGATGATTTCGCCAGCGAGTACAGCAGATTCGTCTGTACGGAATCCTCGGATATTTTTTGCGGAATTTCCAAATACTATTTCTTCGGAAAATCCTAATTCTAAATCGGATTTACCAAGGATTTCTGAGACTGTTTTGCCGATCGCTGCCGCGAAACTCTTGTTAGCCAAAATATAGCTAAAATTTTTGTTTTTGGCAAAAATCCAGTCACTTGTTTTGTCAATTACCGTGCGCAGCAGTTGTTCGGAACGTTCGGTTTGTGCCAAAGCTACCTGTAGTTCTACTTCCAGGCATTTGCGAGCTGTAATATTTTCAAAAGCAACCCCGACGGAGTTGTTAGGTAATGGAAAGGCTTTAATCGAAAAAGCGCGAGTTATCCTGCCGGATTCATCGCAGTCAATATCTTCAAGTTCTACCGCTTTTTGGCTTATAATTACCGAAGCAAAGGCTTGGGGAATGTTTTTCGATCGCAAATTCGGGAAAATCTCATCGATTGTCATGCCCAAAACGTCGGCCATTTCTAACCCGGTAAACCTGGTAGCTGCTGGATTCGAGGCGATCGCCCTCAAGGTACTATCATCGTCTATATTTTCCAAATGGTAGACATACAAACCAATTTGCATATTCTCGACAATTTGGTCGTAGAGACGCACGCTTTCGTCTACCTGCCTGCGTTCAGTAATATCTTCAGTAATCCCCAAAACGTACTGAGGATGGCCCTGAGCGTCGAGAATTGGCACTTTGCGGGTGTGCAGAATTCTCATACCTTTGTGGCGAGTTTGGATCGGCTCTTCGGCTATTTCTTTAACAGGAGATTGGTTGTGATGAGCGGTCAATATTTCCCTATCTTGAGCGGTGAAAACATCAGCTTGTTCTTTGGAGTAAATATCATAGTCATTTTTGCCGATCGCCTCTTGAGAGGTAACACCTGCGATCGTTTCTCCCGCTTTATTCCACAGTACAAATTTCAGCGAAGAAGCATCTTTAGCAAAAACTCCCACAGGCAGATTTTCTACTACGGAATTGAGGAACGCTTTAGCTGCTTTCAATTCAGCTTCTGCACGCTTGCGTTCGATGCCTAAAGCTATGACATCAGCAACGGATGCTAAAGTTTCCTGAAACGGTGCTGTCAGCGGCTGGCGGCTGATAACTACCATGACTCCCACGAGTCTTTCTTCGACTATTAAAGGGTAGCCGGCGAAGGTGAGAATTTGCTTCGGGATTTGGCAATTTTCGGGATTTTGACGGCTGTTGATAATTGCTATTTCAGAATTGTCTGTTGTTGCTGCGGATTCTTCCTCTGGAAGTCCAAAATCATTCAGTTCAAATCCGCAGTCAAATTGCGGTTTTTGCTGTTTGGCGATCGAGTTAACCTTATTTTCAATAAAGCTAGCCCGATCGCCTGTGCGACTGTAAATTCCCGCAACTGCTTGCAATTCCCAAACATTATCTTGAGAGTTGAAAGTCCAAATTTCCGCAGAGGCGACATCGAGATTTTGCACCATCGCCTCGCAACAGGGAAGCAGAATATCTTGAGGGTGTTTGGTAAGGGCAATACCGACATCTGCCACCATTGCTGTGAGGCGAGAAGCTTGGGCTTTTTCTGCTTCCAACCGTTTGCGATCCGTGATATCTTCCACCAAAGAAAGCACGGTAAAAGTGTCGTTACTGCGAATAATCGAGTTAAACCAGCGACACCAAATTACCTGTCCGCTTTTAGTTTTATTTTGATTAATTGAAATATTGCCGTTGCCGGAGGCTAGTTCAAGTTCGATCGCACTTACAGCCTCTCTATCTTCCTCGCAAACCAAACCCAAATCACCGAACTGCTTGCCCAGCATATCATCGGATGTCCAGCCAAAAAGTTCTTCAGCGCGTTTCGACCATTGCACAATCCGAAAATCCTCATCCCAGCCTACCATTGCCAGAGGACTGTTAGCTGCATTCAACCACAGTAAATGATTCGATCGGCGCAACTGCTGAGTTTTCTCTTGCTGCCAGCGATAATGCCTGGTGATATCTCTACCAACACCCAAAACTCGCATCTGGTTGCTAGAGGCATCCACCGCTGGCGTGTAAGCCGTTTCGTAAATTTTAATCCCGCCGTCTGCTGCTGTCACCTCGTGAATTGCCAGCTTTTTTTCGCCTGTGATAAATACTTGTTGCAAGCAAGAATTAATTTGCGAGATGATATTTTTGAGAGCCGGATTATTGGGATATAATTTCAATAATTCCTGATTAGTTTTGTTGACTACTTCAGCAGCTTCAAGTCCCATCCAAGCAGCAGCAATAGGATTGATCGATAGATACTTTTGCTGTCGATCGCACTCTAGGAAAGCATCAACAGAGTTAGAGAAAAGAGACTGTAACGAGTTGATAACTTCCTGCATGGGTATTTTTCGATCGCTTGCAAGTTAAGCTCTAAATTTTTCCTAAAGTTAGTCTAACTCACTCAAATATTTTTTCGCATTTTACGGCTGCGCTTCCGGGTGCAATTTTCTGCCCGTTCCCTATAATACAAAGAGTTTTAGGAAATAGTATTTTTTGGAACATAACTTAATTAGAGCAGATGCTCTTTTTTTTAACAAGACGCATCGGATACAAAAAGGAGGGGGAGATGGGGAGAGGGGGAAAGACGCGGTTTCTGGGAAAAATCTTAGTTTATCAATAGCGTAAGGTGCGCACTGCGCACCCTACAGGCGTTACAGACGGCTTTTTTGTCTCAAAAGCCAGCAGTCACCAGGCAGTTTTTAGCTGCAAACTCATCACTAATGACTGATGACTAATGACTAATGACTAATGACTACATCATGCCGCCCATGCCGCCCATGCCGCCCATGCCACCCATGCCGCCCATGCCGCCCATGCCGCCCATGCCGCCCATGCCGCCCATGTCGCCCATGTCGCCGCCTGCTTTTTTCTTCTCGGGTTTTTCGACAATCACAGCTTCAGTGGTCAAAACCATGCCAGCAATGGAACCGGCATTTTGCAAAGCCGATCGCACAACCTTAGCCGGGTCAATAATCCCGGCGGCAATCATATCTTCGTACACGTCGGTGAGAGCGTTGTAGCCAAAGTTTAACTTTTTGCTATCGCGCACTCGCTCGATCGCGATCGCACCTTCAACGCCCGCATTGTCAGCGATTTGACGCAAAGGAGCTTCCAAAGCTTTAGCAACCAAGTCAGCGCCGACTTGTTCTTCTTCGTCCAAAGTGCTTCTGATTGCATCTATTTTTGTAATCAGGTGAATCAGCGTCGTACCGCCTCCGGCGACGATACCTTCTTCCACAGCAGCTTTAGTAGCGTTGAGAGCATCTTCAATGCGCAATTTGCGGTCTTTGAGCTCGGTTTCGGTAGCTGCGCCGACTTTAATTACAGCGATACCGCCAGCGAGTTTGGCAATACGTTCAGTTAGCTTTTCCGTGTCGTAGTCGGAATCCGTCGCTTCTAGCTGCTTGCGGATTTGCTCGATCCGTGATAGTACGTCTGCTTTGTGTTCGTCGCCAGAAACAATGATCGTGTTTTCTTTGTCGATCGTAATTTTGCGGGCGGTACCGAGCATTTCTAGTGTTGCGGTATCGATGCTGAGTCCGACTTCTTCGGAAATCAGTTGACCGCCGGTCAGAACGGCGATATCTTGTAGCATGGCTTTGCGACGCTCGCCAAAACCAGGAGATTTGGTAGCTGCGATGTTCAATACGCCGCGAGCTTTGTTGATCACCAAAGTTGCCAAAGCTTCGCCTTCAATATCTTCGGCGATAATGATCAGTGCTTGACCAGTGCGAGCAACTTTTTCGAGAATTGGGATTAGTTCTTGAATGGAACTAATTTTTTTGTCGGTAATCAGGATGCGAGCGTTTTCATACTCAACTTCCATGCGATCGGTGTTGGTAACGAAATACGGCGAAAGATATCCGCGATCGTACTGCATCCCTTCGACCACTTCCAATTCTGTGGTCAGAGATTTCGACTCTTCTACAGTAATTACGCCATCTTTTGTGACTTTTTCCATTGCTTGAAAAATCATTTGACCAACTTCTTCGTCGTTACCGGCGGAGATAGTGGCGACCTGAGCAATGGCAGATCCTTCGACTGGTTTCGCCAATTTTTCGATTTCCAGCACCAAGTGGGCGATCGTTTTTTCAATCCCCCGGCGTAGCGCGACTGGATTTGCGCCTGCTGCGACATTCTTCAAACCTTCGCGAATCAGGGATTGAGCGATCACCGTGGCGGTTGTAGTGCCGTCGCCTGCGATATCTTTAGTTTTGGAAGCGACTTCTTGAATTAAGCGAGCGCCAGCATTTTCCAGAGGATCTTCGAGTTCAATTTCCCGAGCAACGGTGATACCATCGTTAACGATTTGCGGAGCGCCGAATTTCTTTTCTAATAGGACGTTTCGGCCTTTGGGGCCCAAGGTGATGCGGACAGCATCGGCGAGTTGATTTACGCCGCGTTCGAGTGCCCGTCGAGATTTGTCGCCAAATGCAACTATTTTGGTCATGTTTGTCTCCTTTCGCTTACATAGCAAATTTAGCACTCTCTGAGTCTGAGTGCTAAGCCGATCGACTTTAGATTGTAGCGCGCCTCAGCCGTGCGGGGGATAATGGGGGCGGATGAGATCAGGACACGGCAGTGCCCAAGGCGTGTCAACTTAAGCTGAAACCCGCCAGGGACTGAAGTCCCTGTCTAATAGCGAAAGTCCTCTGAAGAGGACTGAGGAGTTCTTTAGTCCTCTTCAGAGGACTTTCGCTTTGAGGCGGGGGTTTGAACCCCCGCCGGACTGCGGGAAAGCGGGTTAAGTTGACACGACTAAAGGCACTGCCGTGTCCTGGTAGATATAATGTGGTTTGTGACAAATCGGGCGATCGGCTTTTGCTCCAAATCCAATCCGTGACATCCATGACATCCGTGACATCCGTTAAATCCGTTATATAATCCGCTGCCGAACTTTCTCCAAATTACTCCCTAACAAATGGCTCGTTATTCTCGACTGCAAAAACTCATTTCTTATATGCGCCCGCACTGGAAACCCACATTTTGGGGCGTTTTCTCACTATTAATCGTCAATGCTGTGGGCGTTTCTATTCCGCTGCTGATTCGGAATGCAGTTGACACTCTCCAAGTTGCGACTAAATTTGACCAAGTTTTCAACTACGTGGTGCTGATTCTAATCCTCGCCTCAATCATGTGGGTAATTCGGATGGTGTCGCGGATTCTGCTGTTTGGCGTCGGGCGTCAAGTAGAATTTGACCTCAAACAGCAAATATTTAATCATTTATTAACATTAGAACCATCTTATTTTGCCGTCAATACAGTAGGAGATTTAATTAACCGCGCCACTTCCGATTTGGACAATATTCGCCGCTTGGTGGGTTTTGCGGTGCTGAGTTTGGCAAATACAGCATTTGCCTATGCTTTGAGTTTGCCGGTGATGTTGGGGATTGATGTGCGATTGACGCTGTTGGCGATCGCAGTTTATCCTTTAATGCTAGTTTTGGTGCAATTATTTAGCGACAAACTGCGAATCCAGCAATTAGCAGTCCAAGAAGAACTATCAGCGATGAGCGATTTGATTCAAGAGGATATGAGCGGGATGTCCGTGATTAAAATCTACGCTCAAGAAGAAAACGAACGCCGCGCTTTTCGCGATTGTAACGCCAAGTTGCTATCAGCCAATTTGACATTAGCGCAAACTAGAAACTTTATTTTTCCGCTGCTGGGCGGTTTGGCAAGCATCAGTTTGTTGGTGCTGCTTTCAGCCGGCGGCGGGGCCATTGCCAAGGGCGACATTAGCATCGGAGATTTTGTGGCGCTGCTAATTTATGTCGAGCGTTTGGTATTTCCCACGGCGCTGTTGGGTTTCACAATTACTGCTTACCAGCGCGGAGAAGTCAGTGTCGATCGCATCGAAGCAATTTTGATGGTAGAACCTAAAATTAAGGATACTGCCGATGCAGTTGAACTGCCAACTCCAGTAATCGGCTCCATTGCAGCCCGCCATTTGACCTATACCTATCCAGGCGCTAAAACTCCCGCGCTCAAAGATGTTAACTTTACCATAAAACCGGGAGAGACTGTCGCAATTGTTGGGGCGATCGGCTCTGGCAAATCAACCTTAGCTAATGCGCTGCCGCGCTTGCTAAATATCGCTCCGGGTCAGTTATTTGTAGACGGACAGGATATTACCGAGGTCAAGTTGAGGGAGTTGCGCGGGGCGATCGCCTACGTGCCCCAAGAAAGCTTCTTGTTCGGTACTAGCATCAAAAATAACATCCGCTACGGCAATCCCTTAGCAGAACAACCAGAGGTTGAAGCAGCAGCCAAACAAGCGCAAATCCACCCCGAAATCCTCAACTTTCCACAAGAATACAAAACAGTTGTCGGCGAGCGTGGTATCACATTATCTGGCGGACAACGACAGCGGACAGCCTTAGCTAGGGCATTATTAGTTGACGCTCCCGTGCTAATTTTGGATGATGCTCTTTCCAGCGTGGACAATCAAACTGCTAGCGATATCTTGCACAACTTAGCAACCGGAACAGATCGCAAAACCGTAATATTCATCTCGCATCAGATGTCCGCTGCTGCTACTGCCGATCGCATTTTCGTCATGGAAAAAGGAGAAATAGTGCAAGTGGGAAGCCACAAAGAATTAGTAGGGCAAACAGGGCTTTATCAGTATTTGTGGAACCAGCAAAAAATAGAAGAATTGCTGCATTGAGCTGGGAGATAGCGTAAAACAGGTTCGTAGTGAGGACTTTAGTCCTTCTTCAGACAAAGGGAAAAGGACTGAAGTCCTCACTACAAACTGTAATGATATCAAATTCGGTGACAATCAATATATCTAATCCAACCACAAGAATATCAAATCATGCTCGCAGAAACCAACGCCACACTTTGGCCAAGCCTAGTTACCGCCTCAGCATTGTTACTCTACTTCGTTGTTACCATAAACGTCGGTAGAGCTAGATTCAAATACAAAGTTTCCCCCCCGCAGGTGACAGGAAGCCCAGACTTTGAGCGAGTATTGCGAGTGCAGCAAAATACCTTAGAGCAAATGATTCTATTTTTGCCATCGCTGTGGCTATTCTCGCAATTTATCAGCCCAATCTGGGGAGCCAGTATCGGTGCAATTTGGATAGTTGGACGCATTTTATTTGCTTGGGGTTACTATCAAGCAGCCGAAAAAAGAGCCTTGGGTTTTGGCATTAGTACCTTAGCTACTTTAGCTCTGCTTGGGGGTTCCTTTACTGGCATAATCATGTCGCTGGTAAAAGTTTCACAGCTATAACTAATATTAGTAGGGTGCGCAGTGCGCACCTTACCCATAAATTTAACCCTTTCAAAAATCTTCAGGAGTCAATATGTCAGAAACCAACAAACCCGTATTTCAAATTAACCAGCAACTCTTTCAGCAGCTTACTGAGTGGCAAGAAAAACTTGAACTAGAAGATGAATTAGCAAGCGAGTCAGAAGACGAGAAACCAATTGAGGTAAAAACTCCTCCCGACAGTTATGAACAGCATTCTCAAACAGATAATTCCTAGCGTGTGGCTAGCAGCATCCTTGGCATTTCCGGCTGCTGTCTCGGCTCAATCGCTGACACCTAACCCAATTGGGCAAATCAATAGCGGTTTGTTTCGTTCTAACTCTCAAGATTTCTTTGAGAAAGGAAATCGCCTACTGGAAAGGGAAATTGCAATTTTGTTGCGAAAAAATGTCGCTTCCGAAGGCAACATTTTGGAGATTGATGAAAATTTGCGCTCTCAGATTTGCAGTCCAAAATTTGAAATATCCTCGCGATATTTTGAGAGAGTAAATGCGGCTCAAATTTCCAGTTTGAATGCAAGAATTCAAGAGATGTGCAGGTACATTTAAAATAAAAGTGAGGTCAAGATTAAAGTTTTAGCGTTAATGGATAAAGAAGTAATGACCAAATTGAAACTAGCCATGCTGTCAGCGGAAACAGTCGGTGAATTAGCCGCCATCATTATTGATTACACTCATGAGGAAATAATGCTAGTTTTTGATGAGCTAGAATGGGAACAACAGGCGAGAATTAAGGATATTTGGAAGAGTATTTGATGGCTGGCATATCTATAAAGTTGCGGGAACCCACACCGGAAATGGCATTCCCTCCTCTACGCTTCGCCCAAGGTGTGTCAACTTAAGGTGAAACATAGTCATATATCAATAAGCTGTTCTACATTTAAATTGGAAATTAGGGACGGGCTAGAAGCCCATCCCACAAGAGTTTTATTGATTTTTGACACACAATTTAAATGTAGAACAGCTTAGACCTCTTGCAAAAGTCCTTTTAATCAAATTTTCGGACGCTGCTCAGAGCAACGTCCCACAAGAAAAAAAATTTGTGGGATGGGCTTCTAGCCCTTGTCATTACCCACATTTTTCATTTTTCGTTTACCTACTAGCCCGCCGTAGGTTCAAACCTACGGCTAATAGCTAAAGTCCGTTAAAACGGACTAAAAGAACCAGAAACTTAGTCGGTTTTAACCGACTTACGCTATTAGTCAGGGACTTGAGTCCCTGGCGGGATAACGGCGTAGTGAGGGTTTCAGGAGATGTGGGTAATGACAAGGCTTCTAGCCAGTCCTAATTATTTTTGCAAGAGGTCTATTCTCAACCCAAGCGTATTGTTTTATACTGATGAATGCTCACTACTGCCTTCTATATAGCGACGTAAAACCGAGTTAATTAGGGCTCTATGTTCTCCGGTTTGATCTTGGAACCACTGCAAGATATCTGGATCAATTTGAACTAATCGCTGTGCTTGAGGTGCAGGAATTCTTAAAGTAGCGTGTTCAAAAAACTCTGCCGTCAACGGTGGAATGTCAGAGTAATCAATCCCTTCATCTTCCATCTTCTCCAATGCTTCCCAATTAGTACGAGAGGTATTGCTCAAGTTTTTGGCGCTCATAT
>Ga0209490_10004688_pt1 | contig 12546 bp, 13 predicted proteins | sample MAT06_FD_187209 | JGI IMG/M metagenome (GOLD analysis project Ga0209490, IMG submission 187209) | Freshwater microbial communities from Lake Fryxell liftoff mats and glacier meltwater in Antarctica - MAT-06 (SPAdes) (version 2) | ecosystem: Environmental > Aquatic > Freshwater > Ice > Liftoff...
GGTTTGGTCGCGGAATTCGTAGAGTTCCTGGAACTCCCAGGTCGTATCCACGTGCAGGAGTGGAAAGGGAATGGGGCCCGGGTGGAATGCCTTCCTGGCCAGGTGTAGCAGGGCCGTCGAATCCTTCCCGACCGAATACATGAGTACTGGATTGGAGAATTGCGCAGCCGTCTCCCTCAAGATGTGGATGCTTCCCGCCTCCAAGTCATCCAGATAGGAGCGCGCGTTTGCGGTCAGACTCCTCGCCACAAACGCCCTCGGTTCCAGTTCTGAGTTCGCTCAATGCTGCGGCTGACGGAGCGCCCCATTCTTTCCACGGCCGCGTCCACAGCGCCGAAACTAGTGGTTCCGAGTTCTGTCAGGGTCGAAGTGCCAATCTGTGCTCCATGCACGGTCACCTGACACTCTTTGTCAACGCCGCCTTTCGGTCCGTTAATGTCGGCAATCCGCACCACCACCGCACTTAGCTTGTCTCCGAAACGGCTCAATTGAAAACCGATCCTGCGCACCACATACTGGCGAAGCTCTTTGGTGCCGCGAAGGCCTCGAAACCGGATTTCCACACGCATAGTCAACGTCCTTGTAGAGAGTAAAGGTTTTCGTTCCAGGTAATGCTTCCTGTACATTTAGGGCCTTGGCTTCGTGTCGGCAATAACAGAATAACTACATGAAGTGTCGGTTTATACGACATGTCGTGCGATAGCCTGAAGCTAGCGCCGCATCGCAAGAATGTCGGCCTCGTCGCGCGAGAAGAGCTGCTGCAACAGCGGGTGCTGATAGTGGCGCTCCGCTGTGATGGCGTAGAAAGTCTCAAGTAGCCCGGGCACAACACAGTATTCATGGAGCGTATGCGCCAGCAACTCATCGCGCACGACCACACGTGGCATGACCGCGATGGCCTCTGCGTCCCGCGCCAGCAGCCGCATCGTGGCCATATCGTCGACTTCGGCAAGAATTCGCAACGGAACACCGAGCTGCTGGCAGAGCGCGTCGAACTCTGTGCGAATGTCGCTATCAGGCCCGGGAACAATCAGCGGAGTATCGCGCAAATCCTCAGGGAAACGAAAGGCACGTCGCCGGTTGCGACCGATCAAACTCACGGGTTGACTGGCAAGCCTGCGACAACGCCAGCCCGTCTCCGAACCGCGCGCACTCGGACGGTTGGAAAGCACGAGATCCAAGCTGTGGCTTCCGAGCTTGCTCAATAGCTCGTCGAAGCTGCCTGACTGCAGGCTCAATTTGACCTCATCCTGCAGCAGCAGCGGCTTGATGAACGATTCTTGAAAGTTGCGCGAAAGCGTGGCAACCGCGCCGACTCGGAACAGGTGCTCCCGCTGCCGGCCCTGCTCAAGCGTAGCCACCAGCTCTCCTCCCGTCGCAAAGATCTCCTCCGCGTAGTCGAGTGCGATGCGGCCAGCTTCTGTCAGAACGAGCCTGCGCCCTTCGCGTGCGAACAGCTGCTCACCGAGTTGAGCTTCCAAGCTTTGGATCTGCGCGGAGAGCGCCGACTGGGCAACGCGCAAACGCTGCGCCGTTCGAGTGAGGTTGCCGTCTTTTGCGACAGCCCAGAAATAGTGGAGGTGGTGAAAATTGAGTCTTCCGAGGCTCATGCAAGGTTCTCGAATAGCGATTAAATTAATCTTAATTATGTGTTTTATTAGAACGATGTCTAGAGCTACACCTTCCGCTCATGAATATTGAAGGCCCCTGGTCTTTCTGGATCAGCCTTATTTCTCTAATGATTCCAGCTACTTTCGGAATCGCCTCAGTCTTCGTGGATGCCCGAGCCCCGTTTCGCCGTGCGGCGAACGCTGCGAGTGCCGCGTGGCTGCTCTCCGTGCTCGTGAGCTTAACGATTGTGCTCGCTCCACTCGTCGCGCCCGGCTCGCTCCGTGGTTGGGGCGTGCAACTCAACGTGTTGACGGCGGTGATGCTTCCGCTCGTCTGCACACTCGGCTGGGTCATCGTTCGCTATTCAAGGACCTACCTCCAAGCTGAGCCTGAACAGGCACGCTATGTGCGCTGGCTCTTGGTCACGTTGGGCGCAGTCACCATGCTGGTCATGAGCAACGATCTGCTTGTAATCGCGTTGGCGTGGACCACGACCAGTCTGACATTGCACCAACTGCTCACCTTCTACAGCCAGCGTCCGGCCGCGCTCTTGGCGGCTCATAAGAAGTTTCTCGTAAGCCGCCTGGCCGATCTCTGCATGGTTGGTGCATTGGTGTTAGTGCAATTGAATGTCGGAAGTCTGCAACTTGAAGCGGTAGAGGCTTGGGTGCGTCAACACCCGAGCTTGCCAATGCCAATGCAGGTCGCGGCGTTGCTGTTTGCCGCTGCTGTTTGCCTCAAGTCGGCACAGTTGCCGTTTCATGGGTGGTTGATTCAAGTCATGGAAGCACCGACGCCCGTCTCGGCATTACTGCACGCCGGCGTGGTCAATATCGGGGGATTTCTCATGATTCGATTGGCGCCGCTCATGGCGGCTGCACCAGCAGCTCAACTACTCTTAGTGGCGGTGGGGCTCACAACGGCTGTGCTGGCTGCGTTGGTCATGACCACGCGGGTGAGTATCAAGGTTAGCCTGGCCTGGTCCACAGCCGCCCAGATGGGGTTCATGCTGGTCGAGTGCGGTTTGGGCGCCTGGCAGCTCGCGCTCGTCCACTTGGTAGCGCATTCTTGCTACAAAGCGCATGCCTTCCTAAGTTCTGGAAACACGGTGGCCGAGTGGCGTGCGCTGTCGCTGCTGGCGAAGGCTCCGCCTCTGACCATCCAGCGCTTGGCAGTGAGCGTCCTGGGAGCAGGAGTGATCCTAGGAGCCGGCGTTTTGGGCATCTCAAGGTTCCTGCCGGGACACACTGTGTCCTCGGCGGTACTCGCTTTGCTGATGACGCTGTCTTTAGTCCCGCTCTTAGCGCAAAGCTCGGCGGCAAGCCTGCTCGGCTGGAAGAGCGTGCTAACGCGAGGCCTGGGCGTCACGCTGCTCTATGTTGGTTGGCATGCTAGCGCGATTTGGCTCTTGCCAGTGCCTGAGGTGGAGCACACCGAATGGGGGTGGAGTCTCTTAGCCCTGGGAACAACCGGGCTCTTCTTGGTCCAAGTGAGCTTGCAATTGAGCCCCCACGGCCGCTTCGCCACGTGGTTGCATCCTCAGCTTTTTGCCGGATTCTTCCTCGATGAACGCTTCACGCGCTGGACGTTCGCGATTTGGCCCCCGCGCGTTAGCTCAGCGCCCCGTTCGCTTAACTTCCCTGCCCTGGCCGAGTCATTGGAGACATGACCATGAACACCAAGACGTCAACCAGCAGCGCCACAGCTATCCCGAGCGACCACGGTGCACCGGATCCAGCCATCGAACGAGCCATTGAGCAAGCATGCGCGCGCATTGCGCCCAGCTGGCCCCTTGATCGCTTCATTGCTGTCAACCCACTGTGGAGCCTCACGGATCGACCGCTAAAAGAGGTGTCGGCGGAGCTTCACGCACTCTCTAGCGCGCAGCTGCTCATGCCGCGAGCTTGGTTTCGTGAGGCACTGGCAAAGGGGCTCCTTCGGCACGAGCACCTTGAATCGGCGATAGCGCGTCACGATGCCTCGATCACTTGCGCTCAGCTCCTAGAGCTGTTGGAGCGCGATGCGCCCGCGATCCCTAGGCGGTCGAAGGTGACCGACATGCTGGATGCCGAGCGCGATAGCACAGGCAACCTACGCTGGTACGAGTTCGTGACCAACGGCATCAGCCAGTATTGCGCCGCTTACTTCGATGATGGGCAAGCCTTGCTCGGGCCCAACCGCACGTTGGGGCTCTACGGGAGTTGGCGCAGGCAAGCACAGAACGACCGCGCCCCAGCGCTTCTCATGGGCTTTCCTGAGTACTCAAGCGTCGTGAGAGAATTGCCGGACACGGCAGGAGAGCTTCTGCAACGTACGCTCTTGGATCTTGAGGTGCCGCCGGCCGAGCATGAAAGCTATCTGACGAGCCTGCTGCTCGATGTCAACGGCTGGGCTTCTCTCTGCATGTACCGTCGCTGGACTGCTCGACTCGCCGGCGGAGACGACCACCACATCATCGACTTGCTCGCCATTCGAGCAGCCTGGGAATGGCTCCTTCACCGCTCAGGAGGCGGGAGCCTCGCGTTGCGCTGGCAGCTGGCGCGAGCGAGTTGGTCAAAAATTGACGCTCTGTCACGCACCTCGCGGGCTCAAGATTGGTTGTTCCAAGAAGCCCTCGAAATCGCCTTTCAAGAAACCATCATCGCCGAGTTGCCCCGAGGCCTAGACAAGCGCAGGCCGAAGGAAGTGCGAGTGCAGGCGGTGTTCTGCATCGACGTTCGTTCGGAAGTCTTTCGCCGCTCGCTTGAATCGCAATCGGCTTCCGTACAAACACTGGGTTTCGCGGGATTTTTCGGGCTACCGGTGGAGTACCAAGCATTCGGTGCAGAGCACGCGCGACCGCAACTCCCAGGTTTGCTCCCAGCGCAGTACCGCATCACCGATACAGGGCTGAATGAAAGCACCCAAGCACAGCGAACGTTTCGGCTGAGCCTGAGCAAGTCTTGGAAATCCTTCAAGACGGGCGGGCCTTCAACATTTGCCTTCGTTGAAGCGATGGGCCTTCCCTACGCCGTGCGTTTGCTCTCCGACAGTTTGGCCAAAAGCCCCCAGCTGGACGTCGACACGGCCGGCCTCAATCGCGACGAACGAGCGCTGCGCAAACCGCGGCTTACGCAGCTAGCGGACGGGACGGCGCTCGATCGGAACACGCGCTGTGATCTGGCCGCTGGAATACTGCGCGGCATGAGCCTCACGCATGACTTCGCTCCGCTCGTTTTCCTAGTGGGGCATGGGAGCGAAACGAAGAATAATCCCCACGCTTCCGGGCTCGACTGTGGTGCTTGCTGTGGGCAGACTGGCGAAGTGAATGCCCGCGCCGCCGCGGCCCTCCTGAACGATCCGGAAGTACGTGCTGGGCTAGCCGAACGGGGCATTTCGATCGAGGAAAACACGCGGTTTGTCGCTGGGCTCCACAACACGACTACCGACGAGATCGTGATGTACGATCTTGACGAGCTTCCAGCCTCGCACGCCAATGCCTCGGAGGAACTTCGCGTGTGGTTGGCGCACGCAGGAGCCAGCGCGCGCCGCGAACGTTCAGCCTCCCTTGGGCTTTCAGGTTTGGATGAAGATGCGCTCCTCGCAAGCGTGCGCCAGCGAACGCGCGATTGGGCCGAGGTGCGCCCCGAATGGGGACTAGCGAATAATGCCGCATTTATTGTGGCTCCACGCGAACATTGCCGGCATCTCAAGCTCAACGGACGTTCCTTTCTCCACGAGTACCGGCATGAGGAAGATGAAGGATTTGCGATTCTGGAACTGATCATGACGGCACCGATGTTGGTAACGCATTGGATAAATTTTCAGTACTACGCCTCCACCGTGGATAATCTTCGCTATGGCAGTGGCAACAAGGTATTACACAATGTGGTCGGTGGACACCTGGGTGTGTTCGAAGGAAACACGGGCGATCTGCGCATCGGGCTGCCGCTGCAGTCACTGCACGATGGGAACACATGGGTGCACACCCCGCTTCGCTTAAGTGTGTTCATTGAGGCACCGCGTGCAGCGTTGGAGTCCGTCTTGCGCAAACACCAGAAGGTGAAAAACCTGGTAACGCTCGGCTGGCTCACGCTGTTTCAAATCGATGCGACTGAGCACGCCGTGCACATGTACGGTGCGGAGGGTTGGATGCGACAGAGTTAGCCCGTCACCGTCAGCCCCCCCAGACACATCTCGTCGGTTGGTTTTTCGCCCCAAGTCGCGATGTGCGGAGTTTGCTTAACGCCGTGATCGGTTGCTTCGCGGACCACACCTGTACATCCATGCGGTTGGCGTTACGGTTGGCTAGGAAGTTGTAGTGAACGTCGACCACAAAATACGCGCCTTTGGGCATCTCTACGAAGACGTGGTGCACCCTGGAACGGTTGGTTGCGCTGATGGAGACCGCGATAGCGTCGATCAGGTTGGCCACCGCAGAGTCGATCAAGAAACACCGACATTCATCCGTCCCGGCGAAGTCAGAGACATAATCGACCCCGGAATCGAAGACCTGATCGGCGGGTCCTGACGCAGCCGAATGCGAGCCACGAGGCGCCAAGGCATAGCGGAGTGAGCCAAAACTGTTTGAGCAAGTCACGAGTCCGCCTGGAAAGGCCTTAGCGCAATTGACAGACCAGCCAAAAACGCCAGCTGGGGGCCCAGGAGCGGCATTCATGGAGACGTTGTAATCCTCAATTCACACTCCCAAGGTAAACGAGATACTTCAGATGCTTTCCCTCGGTTGCCTCCCTCTTCTCGCACGATTAGCCTCCGCGCCATGCCTAGATTGGACGCAGTTCTTCCGCTCACACTTCGCGACGTCGAGCGTGCCGAGATCCTGCGTTCTTCGCTTTCCAAGTACTTTCCCGAACTTGGTACGCTTTGGGTTGTGGTCCCGGATGCACAACTCCCGGCGATCCGCGAAGCGCTTCGCAAGCAGAAGGTGGAAACCGAGGACCTTAGGCTCGTGCCCGAAACCGAGATCGTTCCGGAGTTTCGGCTCACGCCAACGCTCGGCGGCTGGTACAAGCAGCAGGTCATCAAGTTGGCGATCGCGGAGCACGTAGCGTCGCGAGCTTACCTCACACTGGACGCCGACGTGATTTGCACCCGTGCCTTCACCGTCGCCGAGGCCGCTCCAGACCTCGTGCCTTACTTCGTGATCCCAGAAGATCGGCATCCGCGTTGGTATCGGCACACCGAAGCGGCGCTCGGGATGAAATCCTTTCGAAAAGGCGTGGTGCATAATGTCACCCCCGCTATTTTAGTGCGAGACGCAGTGTTTGAAATCCGCGACTATTTTGAGCACAAGCCGTTAACCCTGAGCGTTCGCGGCGTCAAGCAAGCGATCGCGCTCGGGCGCTCCCGGTTCACAAAGAAAGAGTTCGCGCGCTGGCGACTCATGCTTGCGGCGGGCGCACCCTGGACCGAGTATGCGCTTTACTACACGTACCTTGAGGTCACGGGCCACATCCGCAACTTCCACGTGGAAACAGCGCAGGCGATCTATGACATCGAGCGCTCTTGCTGGCAAAGCGACAAGGACAACTTTAGCGAGTGGGATCCGGCGCCGTGTTTCCAAGGCCAAGGCCCACCCTGGTTTGTCGTAGTGCAGTCCAACACGCAGCTCGATCCCGCGATCGTCTGGGACAAAGTAGAACGTTACCTTAAGACTGCGTGATGCCCAGCTCCGTTTGCGCGTGGGGGAAACGATGCCTCGACAACTAGACGGCTTCTGGGGAGCACCCACGTCGACGATAGATTGGTGCGAGTCCAACTACGCGATCACGCCTTACGTGGCGGAGTTCTTCAATACAGTTTCCAGTTTGGCGATCGTGGCTGTTGCCGTGGCAGGTATTGTTTTGCACATTCGGCTCCTTGAACGCCGATTTCTCGCAGCCTTCGCGGCTGTCGCGGTGGTGGGAGCAGGGAGTGCCGCGTTCCACGCGACGTTGCGCTTTGGCCTCCAAATGCTGGATGAGCTGCCAATGCTCTATTCGGCCTTAATCATGGTTTACATCTTGACCGAGAGGCGACCTAAGCGACGCTTCGGTGTCTGGTTTCCGTGGCTGCTCTGCGGGCACGGACTGCTCATCACCCTGCTCACATCCCTCACCCAGGGTCCGGTGCAGTTTTACTCATTCCACATCAGCTTTGGCACCCTTGAACTGTTCGCGCTGGTTCGCGTATTTCAGATCAGCCGAAGCCATGCAGCGGCCAAAGCACGTGGCGTCTTTTGGTTTGGCATGTGTTCTTACCTGATTGGTATCGTGGTTTGGTTAGTGGACCTGCGCTATTGCAATCTAGTCAGCATCATTCTGCCGCAAAACGGCATACCTTACCTTGAGTTCCATAGCGTTTGGCACGTTCTAGTTGCTCTTGGCTTCTACCACCTACTGGTGTTCTTGGCTTACGACCGGCTCGTCATACTAGGCGAGCTTCCCAAGCTCACGCGAACGCCACTCGGACTTGTCAAGGTGACGGCTGGGGGCACTCCATGCTAGCGTGCGCGAATGCGGCGCGAAAATGAGCCTGTTTACTGGTGGCGTCACCGTGCCTGAGCCCGGGCTTCGCGTCCTCGTCACGGGGGCCACTGGTTTCGTAGGTCGGCATTTGCGCGTCGGGCTTGAGGCGCGGGGATATGAAGTCACCTGTTGTGCCCGCGATGTGGATCGCGCGAGGAACGCGGAGCCGCTCTCGCACTGGGTGCACTTCGACGTGCGCGATCCGGAGTCCTTCAAGAACGCTGTTGCGGGTTGCAACGTAGCTTTCTATCTGGTTCACCGCCTCGGCACGGGCGAACATTATCCCGAAGAAGAACGGCGCGCGGCTCAGCTGTTTGCGCAGGCAGCCGCAGCTGCTGGTGTTTCTCGTGTCGTCTACCTGGGGGGAGTCGCGCCTTCTGGCAAGGTCTCCCGGCATTTGGCGAGTCGGCTTGCTACCGGCGACGTGCTACGCGCCGGCACCGTGGAGGTTGTTGAGTTGCGAGCGGCCATGATCGTCGGCAAGGGGAGCGTCAGCTGGCAGATGGTCAGAGATCTGGCGCGCAGGTTACCGGCGATGCTTCTACCCAAGTGGCTCTTGCGGCACAGTTGGCCGGTGAGCATTGATGATGTCACTTGGGCGCTGGTTGAGGCGCTCTCGCTTCCTTCGCTGGGAAAGAGCGTCTGTTACGACCTTCCTGGCCCCGAGCGAATCAGTCACCGTGACATGTTATTGCGTGCGGCCCGGGCAACCGGCCGCCCCAATCCAGCGATGATCGGTGTGCCGGTCCTGACCCCCCGCCTTTCCAGCTATTGGATTGGTTGGGTCACTACCGTGGAAACGAGCATCGCGCGTGAACTCGTGGAAGGGTTGGTGAGCGATCTTGAACCCACAGAGTCTCTTTTTTGGGCTCTCTTTCCTGGCCGAAAACCGCTCGCGCTCGATGTAGCTATGCACTTCGCGCTGGCCGACGAATCCTCATCGGGCCTGCCGTCACCCGCAACGAGGAAACGACTCTTAGAAGCTTGCGCACCCAGGCCTCAGACCTAGACCAGCCACGTGCGAACGCTCGTTTGGTTTCGAGGCAAGGAGCTGCGCATTGCCGACCACGCACCGCTTGCTGCCGCGCTCGGGGACGGCGAGGTGATTCCTGTGTTTGTCCTCGACCCGTATTTTTTTGCTCCGCATCGCGCGCGCGAGTTGCCACACCGGATGCAGTTCTTGCTCGAATCGCTGATGGCTCTCGCTAAGAATCTGTCCCACCTGGGATCGCAGCTGCTGGTTGTGCCTGGCAAGAGTGTCGAGGTCATTCCCCGCCTTTGTGAAAAATGGCGAGTGGATCGGGTCGTTTCCCAGCGCTGGACGGAGCCTTTTGCACGCGAGCGCGATCGGCAGATAGCTCTAGCCTTGCGCGTCCCGTTTGATCTCTTTGAGGGAGAAACGCTCTTAGCCCCCACAGTCTGCCGAAGCGGCACTGGCGCCCCCTATTCGGTCTTCACCCCCTTCGCCCGAGCGTTTGCACTGAAGGCCAATCAGATCGGCAAACCCATCCCAGCGCCGCTTGCTCTCCCGTCTTTGCCAGTCGATGTTTCCTCGTCGGATTCCGTGATTATTCCTGCTTTGGCGGAGCTAGGCATCCCCCACAATCCACGCCTCCCTCGGGGTGGTGAGGCGGCGGCACGCGATCGGCTTCGCGCTTTTTCGCGCGGCCCCTTGGATAACTACGCTACCTCTCGCGACATTCCGTCGCTCGCTGCAACGAGTGGCCTTTCGCCCGATCTCAAGTTCGGAACCGTGTCCCCTCGCACAGTCTGGAGCGCCATCCTGAAACGTCACGCGTCCAGCTCTGCGCAGCAGTCGCATTCAGTGTTTCAGAAACAACTGTTGTGGCGCGAGTTCGCGCACGCCACGCTTTGGCACAGGCCGGACCTCCTCGAACAGCCCTTTCGGCCGGAATTCCGTGGATTTCCCTGGCGTGATGATCCGCTGGGCTGGCGTGCCTGGATCGATGGCCTTACAGGTTATCCACTCGTCGACGCAGCGGCTCGACAACTCTACGCAGAGGGATTCGTCCACAATCGCACCAGGATGGTCGCGGCGAGTTTTCTCTCAAAGCATCTGCTGATCGACTTTCGTCGCGGGGAAGCCCATTACATGAAGTACCTTGTCGACGGTGACTGGGCGAACAACGACATGGGATGGCAGTGGTCCGCAGGCACCGGATGTGACGCTCAACCTTACTTTCGAGTCTTCAACCCGACCCTCCAAGGGCAACGCTTTGATCCGGAGGGAGCCTACGTGAAACGCTGGGTTCCCGAGCTCGCCGAAATGCCCGCAAAGTTCATTCACTGCCCGTCGGAGGCCCCGAAGGAGGTCTTGAAGCGCGCCGATGTTGTGCTCGGCACCACCTATCCCCTGCCCTGCGTCAATCACGCTTTCGCACGCGACCGCTTCCTTCACGCAGCAGAAGCGCACCTGCGAGTAACGAAGAGGCGAGGCTCGCTGAAGCAGGCTTGAGCAAGGCCGAGCCACCCTCACGCCGACCCTCACGCCGGCCGTCACCCCCACCCTCGCCCCCATCGACCCTTGCGAAATGTAAGGCGGGTTCTAAGTGCTCAGTAGGTCAATTCAGACACTTCTCAGTTTCAGATACTTCTGAGTGAACGCTGGAGTTCCGATGCTCAAACACAGATCCGTGCGCCTATTTGGCATCGCGGCATTTCTTTCGTTCTTATTGTCGGTAGGTCTTTGGTTTTCCGGCGACCGAGAACGCGGGCTATTTGTCGGTCTTTGGGCACCCTCCATTCTGAGCCTCGGGGCGCTCTTGGTAGCTGCCAAGGGAGCTTCCCGTGAGTGACGGCGATGTGATTCTGTTTGCGATTGGGTTCTTTATCATGACCCTTGTCGTCGGAGCGGTCTACCTCATCTCGCGCATAGAGACGTGAATATGAGCAAGCATTATCAGCTACAGCGCACTCAATTGGTCCCAGCAGAAAGGAAGCTGGTTTTCGGCTTTTTTTCCGAAGCCGCTAACCTAGAAGTGCTCACTCCACCATTCCTTAACTTCAAGATCATTTCCCCTCCGCCCATTGTTATGGCGCCGGGCACCCTGATCGATTACCAGATTCGGTTGTACGGAATTCCGATCAGCTGGCGCACCCGGATTGAATCCTTTGTCAGTTTTGAGAGTTTCGTCGACACGCAACTCAGCGGGCCGTACCGGTACTGGCATCATCTTCACGAGTTTACCGATGCCGAGGGAGGCACGCTGGTGCGGGACACGGTGAACTACCAGCTGCCCGGGGGACCCTTAGCGCCTCTTGGCCACGTGTTCGTCAAACGATCTCTCGAACAAATCTTTGACTTTCGACGCGAGGCCATCGCTAGGGCTTTCGAATAGCAAAGCATCGCTTCGAAAAGTGACGCCATCCTCCAGGACACGCGCCGGATGTTTCTTGAACATTTCGGCATGGATTCGTTAGCCGAAACCCTCACACTCTGCTTGATCTAACCAGCTACTGAGCGGAGATTAGTTCAGCTCATGGCGATAAAGACTCTCGGGCATCTACCCGCCAACTCCGAAGCTTTGCCGCAAGAATCGGGTGTACGTCCGACCGGGTTCAAGGCGCAGTTTCAACACGCAACATTGCCCGACCTTGTCCAGATGGAGTCCCTAACGGGGTCGGATCGCTCCCTCCGGGTAAGCTCAGGGCAGAGCTCGGGGTACCTGATGTTTTCTGGTGGTCAGGTGGTGCACGCGATGACTCGAACCTTGCGAGGGGAAGCCGCTGCTCTTGAGATTCTAAGTTGGCAGCACGGTAGCGTTGAGCCGTGTCGGCTACAGCTTCCAGAACATCCCTCGATCACTAGGACCTGGCAGGAGCTCGTGCTCCGTTCAGCTCAGCGCATCAATGAGCAACGCAAGGATGATAGACCCGTGCCTGAAGATCTCGACGACGTTGAATGGCTGAGTTCGGGCGAGCCTGAAACGGGCGCATCATCGGAACGCGTCCGACGTCGCGTGATTCGCGCGGCCCGTTTGGACGCTCGAGGGCAAGTCGTGGTGGCACGCGGCGATGGGGATCAGGAAGAGTTCGCTGAGCTCTCAGCCTACGCCGCCCGGATGACGCAAGTCGTCGGTGAAGCTTTGGGAATGACGGGATTTCGCGCGCTTGAGTGGACGCTTCCGGACCGAAATGGTCTGGCTTATCTTGAAGAGAACGGTGGGCTGGCTGCTCTCGAAGCACTCCCTCAGGCCGATCTCAATGCCCTGCGCCGGAGAGTGGGCTTATGAACGGGATGACGGGATCTGAACTTGAGAGCCTTAAAGGGCTGCGCGACGTCGAGGGGATCCTCGGAAGCTTCGTTCTCTCGCAAGCCGGGCATGTCGTGCTGCGGGACCTTCCTCAGATGTTTTCCAATGACGTGTTGGCAGACGTCGGTCCCAGAGTTTTTCGGCTCCGGGAGACG
>Ga0209490_10004689_pt1 | contig 12544 bp, 15 predicted proteins | sample MAT06_FD_187209 | JGI IMG/M metagenome (GOLD analysis project Ga0209490, IMG submission 187209) | Freshwater microbial communities from Lake Fryxell liftoff mats and glacier meltwater in Antarctica - MAT-06 (SPAdes) (version 2) | ecosystem: Environmental > Aquatic > Freshwater > Ice > Liftoff...
AAAACTTATAAAACCATATCTGCTAAAAGATAAAGCACAGGAAATCATTGATAGCTTAACATTCAATATATTTACCTGAGCCAGCTAATTTTATTAATCAGGCATGTTTGATGGTTAATTATATTTATCTCCTATGCTTTGATTTATGAACGGTTTTTTTAGCATTTAAAATGGTATTATTGCCCTAACTACATTATTTATAAATTATATAATAAACTTCTATGCTTAAAATATCAAAAGCTGTTTGCCTATTTTGTTTTATAAGCATTTCAGCGTTTAGCCAGGTTCAGAAAAAACAGGCTGGTATATCAACTTCAATTACGCCCGTATTTAAAATAATTCAACCAGATTTTAAGCTTAGTCCGCATTCCGGGATGAACAGAAAGCACTGGAAAGACGCTGCCATATATTTACTTGAGGGAGCCTTTAGTTATGTGAAAACATTTGACGATCCCATGAAGTTTCCGAAACAACCCGGAAAAAGTTATCCTTCAGATGCAAAACCTAACCGTACCGAATTGCTTGAAGGATTTTGCCGCACCCTGTTTATGGCTGTACCTTTACTTAAAGAAGATCCTAATCTTACCATTAACAACATAAAAGTAGCTGACTATTACCGCTACAATTTGATTAAACTTACAGACCCCAAAAGCAATACCTATATTGGGCCAAGACCGGGCGATTGGCCAAGTCAGAACCTGGTAGAGTTTGGCGGCCTTTCTGTTTCCCTTTTCTCAATAGCAGAAATAATGTGGGATCCACTTACTGCAGAACAAAAAGCCGCATTGTCATCCATCATGATTAGCTACGGCGATGGCCCTACCATTCCGAATAACTGGAAGTTTTTCAATATTATGATTTTAAGTTTTTATAAAAGTAAGGGCTATAACGTAAATGAAACTTTGCTTGAAGATCTCATTAAAAAATCATTGTCTCATTACGAAGGAGATGGATGGTACCACGATAATCCGGCATTGGATTATTACAGCATGTGGGGTTTTCAGATGTATGGAATGTTATGGTCGGAGTTTTTCGGTAAAAAATATTATCCCGAATATGCCAGGCAGTTTAAGGAGAATTTCTCTCCTATAAAAAGTAACTATCCGCATATGTTTAGTGAAAATGGCGAAATGATTATGTGGGGAAGAAGTATTTCATACCGTTTTGGTGCAACTATCCCGCTTGCACTTACAGGTTTTGAAAACGATCCGGCAACTAATTATGGCTGGATGCGCCGAATTTGTTCAGGGTCATTATTGCAGTTTCTACAAAACCCTGATTTGTTAGAAGACAGAATACCAACCTTAGGTTTTTATGGTGCTTTTGAACCTGTAGTGCAAATGTATAGCTGCCGGGGAAGTGTGTTTTGGATGAGTAAAGCATTTTTATCGCTACTTCTTCCAGAAAATAATGCTTTTTGGACAGCCAAAGAAAATGAAGGCGATTGGGAAAAAAAATTTTCGAAAGACAAAGTTTATAACAATTTTCTGGCCGGAACCAACTTATTGATAACCGACTATCCCGCAATTGGAGCTGCAGAAATAAGATCAATAGCAGATGTACCTACGTTAAAAAAACCACCATTTGATCAATATAGAAACAATGAAAATTACAATCGCCTGGCTTATAACAGTGCATTTCCATGGCAGGCCGATGGTGTTAACGGCGAAGTTGCCATGAGTTATGTTTTTAAAACGAAGGATAAGAAGTGGGAACCTGCAAAAATATATAAGTTTAAAAAGTTTGTTGACGGGATATATTATAGAGATGTTGCTTTAGAATCGAATGCTGATATAGGTTTAAGCCTTGCTGATATTCCTTTGCCAAATGGAATGCTACGTGTAGATAAAAACATAAGCAAGGAAGCTGTGCAGTTACGACTAGGTCATTATTCTCTTCCAAAAATTAAAGCTGAAATTAAAAGTGTAACACGTACTATCAAAGGTAACAAGGTTACCATTATTGATAACGGCGTATACCAATTGGCTTTGGTGCAATTAACTGCCTGGGGTAAAACAGAAGTAGTAAAATCTTCGGGCCTGCATCCTGTAAGTAAAACAAGTTCCGTTATTAATGTTAGTTCCAGCTTTGTGCCTGTAGCAAACAAACCTGTGATCTATGCCACATTAATGCTTTGGAAAAAATCGGGTCAAACCTGGACTGATAGCGACTTAATGCCGGTAGCAAAAATTAAGCAGGAATCGGGTGATTTGATACATGTAACATTTAAAAACGGTGATAAAAAAACGGTTAAGTTTAATTAATGCAGCAGTAAAGCGGTTAACTGTGCTCCGAAGCCGAAGCTTTAAAACCTGGGCCCCGGTGCAGCTTCCGCCTCGCCGGACGGGTAGGGATACCGGCCAATGTGTCTAAGGCCACACCCAACAATGCTACCGGTTCAGTAAACGGTAAAAAAATAATAAGCAGTAAATCCACCAGTTATAAAAAGCCGGTAGCTTTTTATTTTACTACAGTGGTTCTTTTACCTCTTTATAGCTTGTATTACAATCACCCTTGCGCACCTTATAAAAAATTGCGCCTAAGTTATTCCTTTCACAAAGAGATTAATAATAACCGACATTTTTTACTTAATTCAGAAACAACTCAAATAGCATATGCTCCCTACCTAATTAAACGATTGGTGCATTTTTGACCTTAAACTTCCGCTCTTGCAAAACCAACTGTATCCCTGTACATTTGAGGAGATACCTCAGCATTTACCTTAAAGAAACGGCTAAAATAATATTCATCTTCATAGCCCAGTTCGTAACCAATTTCTTTTACAGTTTTGTTGGTAAGGTATAACTCTCTTTTGGCCTCAATGATGATCCGTTCATTAATTAAACTACTGAGTGTTTTATTGAAATGGGATTTGGCAATTTTTGCCAGTGCCTTGGGAGTAATGTACAACAGGGCTGCATAATCTGCAGGAGAATGCCTGGTCTTAAAATTTTCTTCAATTGCATCTTTCAGCTTTTGCAATATAAAAGGCTCTTTATGATCCTTTACTTCCATAGCCGCTTCAGGTTGCTGTTGTGTTTTTAGCCGGGCTGCAGTTATCAGTACTATTTTCAAATAGGAAACTAATAATTCATATTGAGCCAAGTCAGGATTTTGCATTTCTGTTTTTATTTGCTCGCAAAGCATTTGTAAAGTCGTTGCCGACACTTCATCCACCTGTACGAATGGCGGCTTGTAAATATTATTATACAAAACCCCATTACAGGAAACCTCCTTATGGTGTTTGTAAATACAGAAAAAATCCGGGTGAAAATAAATAGCTACGCCTTTTATAGCGCCTTGGGTAGTGAGCATGTATGGCTGATAGGGAGAAAAAGCAAATAAGGAATTGGCCTCAAAATCATACTCCGAAAAGTCGGCTTTCAGTTTCCCTGCACCTTCCTTTACCCAGATAATTGAAAAAAAATTCTGCCTTTGTATGTGGTCGAAAAAAGAATTGTCTTCAAAAGAAAATAGTTTGAAAGCAAGGTTGCCGTTTTGCGGGTTGACTAACGTATAAGCGGATTGATTGAGCATTGCGTTTGATATTTTTAAATAAGTTGAAAGAAATTATCCACGCCTATATACCTCTTTACGGTAAATCCTTCTGCATAGACGGCATTAATGGGCCTTCCATATATACTGTTCATACTTTTTACCTGGTTTATCAACCCAACTATTGAACTGGCACCTTCCTGTTTAGGGTGAACAAACTGTGATCTGAAAGCAAGTATGGCTTCAAGTTTTTGATCCATCTGTTCTGTAATATCCAAAACAAAACCAGGTTCTATAAAATAGTCCTGTATATAATGATATACTGCACGGGGCCGCCATTCTTTTTGCTTTGCTCCATTATCAAAAGTTTTCTTCATTTTCAGGCCGGATAAAAAGCAGGCATCTGCAACTAACTTTGCAGCGTTGGCATGGTCAGGATGCCGGTCGTGTATGGCATTGCACAATACAATTTCCGGTTGATATTTTCTTATTGCCTCAACAACTTTTAACCTGCCAGGTTCATTGTTTTCTATACCACCATCGGGCAAACCCAATTGCTCCCTGTAGGATACACCCAAAATCTTGGTAGCGGTGGCTGCTTCGTTTCGCCTTTCTTCGACCGTTCCATAGCTACCCATTTGTCCGGCACTTAAATCAACAATGGCAACGCTTTTACCCATAGCGATATGCTTCAGTAAAACTCCGGCTGCCGCACATTCCACATCATCCGGATGTGCCCCAAATGCAAGTAAGTCTACTTTATGTTTATTCATTTTTACAGCATATATTTTTTAAAAATAACAGTGGCAATATGACCGCCAAAACCAAAGGTATCACTCATGGCATAATGGATAAGTTTTTCCTTGGCTTTTCCCAGTGTTGTGTTGAGCGTATCTTTCCACGCGGGTTCTACATTTACCGCATTAATAGCCGGGGGGGCTTGTATAGTTTATTCATCACTCAACAATTCCTTGGGATTCTTTCAATTGAATTTTTAACTCCTTTAATGTTGTTTCCAGTTTTGCAACATACGCTTTTTGAGGAGCTAAGGCATTTTCAATTTCTTCCACTGTGTATCGTGGCGTAATGTGCTGCGGACAGTTCCAATCATACGCTTCAATATTAAATACCATCATACGCTCCGGTTTAAACTTATAGTCGCCCAAATCAAGCAAGTCAAGTAATGCCGGGTTGTCCTTTAATGCTACAATTTCGACCCTGGCCAATATTTTTAATCTTGTTCTGGATGGATAATCCACCATTATCAACGCAACATTATTATTGGTGGCAATATTACCAACCGAAATATATTGCATGTTGCCTTTAAAATCTATAAAGCCCAACCTTTTTTCATCCAGCACTTTTACAAATCCCTTTGGCCCGCCACGGTGTTGGATATAAGGAAATTCATTTTCGCCCATGGAAGCTATGTAAAAACTATTTTGATTCACTATGAAATCAATTTCATTTTCTGTTAATCCATCAATATAGGTATCTCTTTCCATTCTTGCATAGCTTGAACGGCTGCCCATTTTTTCCTGCATTTCCTTTACGGCATCTGTAAATGCCAATGAAGCAAAATTTTTTGCCATGATCATTTATTTTAAGATTGTGCTTATCGTGGTGCTTCTACTTTATTTTCGGCTGATTTTTCTAATTCCTTTACCAACGGCGATTGCACCAGCACGCTGTCCCACATACTGTCGCCACATTCATCAGGTATAACAATTGTTTCATCCAATGGTGTATACTGCTTAACTTCCAATTCTTTTTTCATCTTTATTATTTTATAATTTTCTTTCACTTTCTTCAATGGCCAGGTCGTTAATACTTGCATATCGTTTAGCCATCAGCCCGTGCTCATCAAACTCCCAGTTTTCATTTCCATAGGCGCGAAACCATTGACCCTCCGCATTTTGATATTCGTATTCAAAGCGAACTGCAATTCTATTATCGGTATGTGCCCAATATTCTTTTTTGAGTTGGCAGTTTAATTCCCTTTCCCATTTATCGGCAAGAAAAGAAACAATTTGTTCCCTTCCATTTATAAATACATCCCTGTTTCGCCATTCACTATTGATAGTATATGCCTTGGAAACCCTTTCAGGGTCTTTGCTGTTCCATGCATCTTCTGCCAATTGTATTTTTTGTTTGGCAGTGTCCAATGTAAAAGGAGGGAGCGGTGGTCTTTGTTCCATTTTGTATGATTTTAAATTATGATAAACAATCGGGGCAAATCAAATTTACCCTGGATAATAATTTCGAAATTTCTTCTTCCAATGCTTGTTGTTTGTCTTTGGCATACCAACCGTGTAACGCATTGGCGTAGGTAGATGCAGTGGCCGGGTTTGATTTTAATTCCTTAACTAACTTTTGTGCAACAGTTGGCCTTGGTCCCCAAATACCTGTTACAATAAAATGTTCATCCAGTTGAATAAGCTTTGGAATAGAACGGGTACCATTGGTAAGATACGCATTCATCAACGCTGCATTTTGATCTCTGTACACCAGTTTCATTTCAATTTTTCCTTCGCTCAATGCTTCAAGTGCATGCAATGCAGGCAGTGTTTGGGATGCATCTCCACACCAATGCTCGGTTAATACTAACCAGTAGGTTTTAAGCTTAAGCGATTTTACCTGGCTAACCATAGTTTCACCCGGCAGATAGGTTTTTTCAACCCTGAGCATCCGTCTTTGATTAAGGTGGATATACTCCTTTGTCTTCAAATCAGGATTTAACTCAAGGTCTTCTGCCATTTGTTTTTTATACTGTTGGTAGCTGATCCCTTTTTGAAGGTATTTTTTATAATCTCCTTTACTGATTAAAGTGCTGTTAACTGCTGTTTTCATTTTTGTTGTATTTACTTTACAAAGGTGAATTAAATAATAATCTTGAAAAATGGAGGATGAACGAAAAGGGATGGACAATTTTCCCTCAATAAATTTTAAAAGCAATACAAAAGCCGGGGCAACACCCGGCCTTTGCATTTTACCTTATTGAGTAATTATAATCAGTTAAGGCTTACTTCCGCTTCCAGTGCAGGAGCCAAAGGAAAATCAACAGGTACCTGTGAAAGGTTATGCAGATAATTCATTGCTGTTTTATCACTTACCTGTAAAATTAAATCAATCAGATTTTCATTGGTATATCCCTGGGCATAGAAGTTGTCAACTAATGCTGCATCCGCATTACCACGGTTTTTAGTGATATTTTCCGCTAATTGTACCAGCGCATTCAATTTGGCATCGGTTACTTTACCACGACGGATATCCAAAAGTTGCTCATCAGTAAAGCCATTCATTTTACCAATTACAGTGTGCGCACTTTTACAATAAAGACAATTGTTCACTTCACTAACTATTAAGTTAACAGCTTCTTTTTCTTTGTTACTTAAGGTGGTTTTTGCATTTTGATAGGCCAGGTACCTGCCTAATCCATTGGCTGAGTAACCGATAGTAGCATACAAATTTGGTACAAAACCAAGAGCTTTGTTTAAGCTGTCAAAAATTTCCTGATTAGCCGGTGCTACGTCATCTCTTGTTGGGACTGTAAATTTTTTCATTTTTTATTTTTTAAAGTTTTTGTCGTTAATGACAATGCAAAGGTGCTATAACTTTAACCCTTAAAAAATGGAGAATGAACGCAGGTTGATGGACGATTTTCCAAGGATAGCAGATGAAACGTTTTAATAAGGCAAAACTTTTATGCTTATGCAATTGCGGGATCTTTAAAAACGCTGCTGTGCCAGTACCGGGCTGTTAAATAAAGATAAAACTTAAATTTCACCACTTCAACCCGCAGTTGAATTAACATTTTTTTAGGGGCATGGATCCTCTTATTTTAGTTTCTTCCACATTTCATTCGTGAGTGTCTTTGAACTTTACCAAAGACATTCACTAAAACACCATTGGATTAATATTTTTCAGATGATACCGCCTAAATAATACTTTCTTCGATGGCCCTGTGTTTGCATCACAACGAAAATATGTGTCATTATAAAATTGATTGTGAAATATTTTTATCGGAGCGTTGCCTGCTTTTTAAATTGTTTGTTCCCTATCTGATATTGATTTAAAATTTGTTTTGATTTCCACTATACATCCCTTCCGCATGAAATGTTGCAGTTTCGTCCGATAAGAAAAGTACAAGTTCGGCTTTTGTGTCGGTTTTAAAAGTAACTGTTTCATTTTTGAAGATGACGCTTTCACCTTTTGAAAGTCTAAGGGTTTTATTTACTAATAAGTCACCTTGAAATGCATATAAAATACCAGTTAAATTTTCTTTTGGTAATGCTGGCAAGGTATAAACTTCTCTTGAAGTTAAATTCATATCGTATATCCAGGTATCACTACTAAACTTTAATAAAGAGTTTTCATCAGTTGAAGCAATCAAACGCCAGTTGTTAATGCTGTCGGGTTGGGTTAGTTCTGCAAACGTAACTTCTGGCTTGTCATCTTTTATTTTCGGACGAATAAAAATTTGTAACCCTCAGAGGCGTTCTAAAATATTCAGTCAGGCGCAGGACTCCGTCCTGTGTCTTCCGTGTTACTACTGCTTTGAGTTGAATACTATTTTAGTTAAAAAAGTTTAGTTTTAACGATGTTAATAATAACACCATGAGCACCAGATCTAGATTTATTGACAATGCATCAGTGTATTTTACCACCTCAACAGTAGCAGGATGGACGGATGTTTTTACTAGAGAAATATACAAAACAATGCTGCTGGATAGCATCAGGCAATGCCAGCAAAGCCAAGGTTTAAAAATACTTGCCTGGGTTTTAATGACCAATCCCGCCCGGATAACCGGTCGGACGGGCATTTGCATACCATTTGTAGTTGTAACGAAAGATATGATTTGGGATTGATAGGACGCAATATAAAAAGTTTTACTGCCATGAAATTAATTGTTGCAGTAATCAATAATTCAAAGGAAAGCAGGAAGGAATACCTGCGGCGTACTTTTGCAGTTGAAGGTAAAAAAAGTAGCAGTAATTTTAACCCACAAGTTTTTGGGAACACGAAAATCATCCCGTGTTATTAGACAGTACAGTAATGTACAATCAGCGATTAAATTATCTGCCTGCCCGATAAGCCATTAGGCGGGCATTGGAACCCTGTAACAGTAGGCTTTGTAAGGGAGCCGTGGCATTGGATGTATAGCAGTGCGATTGATTATTTTACAGAAAAAAAGGGGCTGCTAGATATTATTATTTTGGATGGTTTTTAGGATCGGAGATTAGTAACAGGGAAGACACAGGACGGAGTCCTGCGCCTGTGGTATATCTTCAGGCGACGAAGTAATTCGTTTTATTTAACTCCGATTTATCGGAGTTTTTTCTGATTTACATCCGAGCCTTTTATGCCTTAAAAAAACCTTTTAGGGTGCTGCCATAGGTACCTCCTTTTTTTTATAATAGTTTTTCCACTTTCTTTTTAATACTCCTTTTGTGGTATGGGCTTCATTGGGTGTTTTCATATTACAACTACTGTGAGGTCTTAATGAATTATAAATTGTAACTGCCCTGGCAATGCTTTTTTGTGCATCTTCAAAGCAATCGTATTTTACCTGTAAGTATTCTTCTTTAAGTATTCCATTTACTCTTTCAGCAATAGCATTTTCTAAAGGGTCTCCATTTTCTGTCATACTGATCTTTATATTCTTTCCCTGCAATAGTTTTACATATTCATGACTGCAGTACTGAACACCCCTGTCAGAATGATGAATAAGTTCTTCAAATATTTCTATTGTCTTCATTGCCATTTTCAAAGCATTTATACAGCCAATTGCCTCCAGTGTTTTTGATAAATAGAACCCTATTATTTTTCTGCTATAAGCATCTGTTATTAAACTCAGGTAAGCAAATTCACCAGCTACAACAATATACGTTATATCGCTTACCCACAGCAAGTTTGCTGCTAACGGAGTGAAATTTCTTATCGGGTTTAAATACTTTTTTAACCAATGTTTAGAGAACGTAGTCTGTACTTTTCTTTTGCGTTTTCTAATTAGTAAGTTATGTTGTCTTAACAAGTTAAATAAGGCATCTCTACCCAAATATATCTTGTGCTGCTTTGTAAAGTGTTGCAACAGCACAACTAACTTACGGGTGCCAATACGTGGATGTAAAGTCCGATGCTTTAAAACTTCCTGTACTATTAGTTCAGCTTCCAATGCTTCTTTAAGCTGATAGTTTTGGTATCCATAAAAAGCTTGTCGGGTATAACCAAGCAGTAAACATAATGATGACAAACATCCTTTCTTTTCATTATATCTTACTTCTTCAACGGCTTGGTGCCATACTTTTTTCTGATGGGGATTTTAAGTTCTTGTTCTGCAATTTCAATCATTGCAACAAGCAATTTATTATGCAGTCGTTCCTGCTCCAGTTGCTTTTGCAGTTCGATGATTTCTGTAGACAAAATCTCTTTTGGCTCTTTATTCATTTCAAGTAAAGTAACACTTTCTTTAGAAGACTTTCTCAAACAAATAAAGCCCTGGTGCTCTAATACCCAGCGGTTGATGGTCGAACGGCTGACACCATATTTCCTTCCTAGCGTTCTAAAGCTAATACCACCAATTAAATACTCATTGATAATTTGCTCTTTTTTGTCCATAATTTACATTTTTGCGTGTAAACCTATTTCAGGACAAGACATACTGCGCCTGAATGGGGCGGTTTACAGCCTCCGCTTGCACAGCGACTGAAATAGTCCTACTATCTTCTTTTATACAGCATTCTCGTACCAACATATCTTTTGGTACTTAATTCACGGCACAATCTGCGCCAGATGGACTAGTAGTAGTATTGGTGAGTACATTAAACATGATTTCTAAAAATTCACTAATTAATAGAAAGCGTAATTTGAATGAGCCTGTCTTTATAAAACAATAACTCTTCTTTATAAAATGCATAATCTAAATCTAAAAAGCTATTAGATGCCTTAAATTCATCTTCATAAGTTAGAGTAGTTTCCAATTCTTTCTTTTCAATTTTTAGTTTTTTGTTATTGAATTTTTCAATTACTTTATTTATTGAATCTCCAAGACTAATTTTTAAGAAATCAGTTGTAAATGCACTACTCACTACTATATCTTCTTTATCCAACGGATTATTTCTTTTTTTAAGAACAATTTTGTTGACATAGTTTTCACTGGGATTTAAAGTATATAATGATATGAGAGCAATGGTATTTTTATTTGATAAAAAGATTTGATTAGGTGCATGATGGTAGGGATAGTATTTGTGAATTGCTTTTTTATATTTCCAATATAAGTTAAACGACCCAAGTTTTATATCCTTCGAAATTCCCAAATCAGTTGAATCAACAACGAAATGTAAAGTACCTTCTCTTGGTTGGCAGTAAGCACTCATTTTTGGTCCCATTACAAACACTGTCATCAATATTATTATGTCTTTCATAAATCTTATTTTTTTCGTTTAGGATAGAGCTTATCATAATGTGGGTCTTTAAGTTTATATTTATTGTTGTCATCTACGGTTTGAAACCTTTGCCCACAAGCCCCTTTCACTCTCACTTTAATGTTATAGATTTTTGATAATCGTTTATAATTCCTTTTAAATCTTATTTGTTGCCTTGCACCGCTTATTCCTATACAACCAGCAGTGACATTACCGCAATGTATAAGTATGCCAGTTCTGGTGATGCCTATATCATCCGGGAATAATCGAATTTTAAAGCCACGTTTCCCTTCTTCGTCTTTGGATTTGTCGTCATATTTAAATTGATCATTATCCTCAAACTTAGCTGAGTAAGTTCCATCCGGTGTTGCTCCATTACCTAATGGGCCAGTTACTGCATTAAATGTTAAACCTCCATACTCATCTTCAAGAGTTTTACCAGCCTCATTTCTAAATGTAAGACTACCTCCAATTTTTTGAACAAAAAGGAAAGGGTCTTTATCAAACTCATTTTCTCTAAGGGCATATTCTTCCAAAACATCTCCACCATCAAAATCTAAATAGATAGTTTCTTTTACCGTTTGCTTTTGTATTACTCCAACCTGCTGTGTCATTTCGTTTCGTTTATGCTCTCTTATATTTTGCCCGAGTGAAATCCCCTGCGATGTAAGACTAATTGCCTTCATAGCAATCCCTGCCCAACTCATCGCATTTGCAGAAATATTAATACCCAAACTAAATCCAGATCCAACCTCGCTTAAAAAAATGAGGCCTTCAAACTGCAAACTATTTTGCTTCGCAGACAGTAGAAAAAATTAAAACTTTGCGGGGCCATCATGGATGCAACCGCATTGGTACATTGATTGGTTTTGATTACCCATAACCTTGCCAACTTCAAAAACGTAGCAGGGCTTACTGGTATGGACCCGCATGCAACCTAAAAAGCCCAGGGCTCTGCTGTTCTACTTTTCTAGGATAAAATCATTAATTCCAATTGAGGCGAAAAAACTTCTCAAACTATCATCCTCCGGTGTGGCTGTGTGAAAAATTAATAACCTGCTTGAATTAAGTAATGGGCGATATATCCTTAATATTTTGTCATAGTGCCGGAAATATTTTTTCTTAGAAAATATACCGTATGCAGCTTTGGCATCTTTAATACTGGAATAACAAATTTCCAGTAGCCCGAAGTTCACATTCTCCTCACCAAGCATACAATTGCTGTTTATTGAATAGACCATTGCCCCTTTCGAAAAATATTTAACTCCAAATCCTTTATCAAGCTTCTCTACCATGTTCTTTGCCGTAATGCTGCCTTTGCAAATGGTATCTATAGAAGAAAGATGGTTCTTCTTTGAAAATTTGAAAAAATCATTTGCATAAGAAATGAACTTTATTGAAGGCCCACTTGCCGGAAACTGCTTTTTAATACATAGTGAATCATAGCAGAACTGTGAAAAGCCCTGCAAGGAAACAATAATAAAAAAGCACAAAATTGCTGTCGATTTCATAATGCAATTACTTTGGTTTTTTAAAAACTTTTAAAGAAGGTTTGGATGCCTTCTCATACTTAACAGTGAGAGCACCTTTTTTACCAATCTCTTTCAACTGAGCGCTCCGGGTC
>Ga0209490_10004690_pt1 | contig 12544 bp, 9 predicted proteins | sample MAT06_FD_187209 | JGI IMG/M metagenome (GOLD analysis project Ga0209490, IMG submission 187209) | Freshwater microbial communities from Lake Fryxell liftoff mats and glacier meltwater in Antarctica - MAT-06 (SPAdes) (version 2) | ecosystem: Environmental > Aquatic > Freshwater > Ice > Liftoff...
CCATTGCGTGCATGAAGAACGTGGTGGCGATGACCGCCAGCGTCATCGCGGCGAGGATCAGGCCATCCTGGCGGCTCGCCACGCGCTGTACCTCGAGGCTCGCCAGCGCAACCCAGCGCGGTGGTCAGGCACCACGCGCGACTGGTCGCCGATTGGCGCAGTCACCCTCACCCCCGAGCGCGATTCGGTCGTGGAGGCCCATTCAAAGGCAGAGCTTAGACAGCCGCTGGCTGCTTGAATGAGGCGACAACTAGCTTGACGCGCGCACGTCCGAATTGATGAAGCATGTCGTCGCTTTCACAGTTGGTTAAGAAGTGTTTGGACGACCATGCGAAGCGCAGCGCGCCGCACTTACGGCGCGCTGGTGCTGGATCCCTAGTGCGCCGCCGGGACAGCAGGCCCTTAGGCTTTGCAGTTCTTACCGTTATAAATTGACGTCAGCGCGTTTCGACGATCAGATATTAGGCGGTTTGCCTCACCTGCGTCATAGTAAGTGTACGCAAGACCAGGTAGCCAGAAAAGGGCTGCGGCCACATTGGTTCCGGTCACTCCTTTCTTAGATTCTATGTCCGCCTTTGCTTGGTCTAGTTTTCTGATTTCATCCACAAGGGCGGGGCACGAGAGGTTTTGATCGCCTGGCTGCACTACCTGGATCTTCTGTGAAGTGGCGCAGCCGTAGACTGACAACAGAACCAGACTTGCTGCTACGATCTTCGAGATACTTTTCATTTTCTTTGCACTTTTCAAGGATAGCCACCAATACAGACGATCTTGGTTGTGGTGGAGGCAACCAGACGCTAGATGCAAGGCCTAACGTTTTCGATGGTAGCGTTTCAAATATGATGCTCGAACGCAGAGAAGAGTCTACTTGCTGCTGGCCGATCACGGCGTGGCGGTTGACTCGTATCTCTCTGAACTGTTCGCGTGCGGCTGCTTGCAGGGCATGAAAGGAAGATTGCATCGGCGCTCGTCCATGCGCAACAGTCGCCCATCAATTATCACGTGGCACGCCGCTCCTCGATCGCGCGCACCGACTTGCGAATATCGGAAAGCACCAGGAACGCGCCGAAGAACATCACGGCGAACACGAAGCCGATTAGCAGGCCTGCTACCCCGCCCATGAATCCCTTGGCCATCCAGCCACCGATCACTGCCATCAGCAGGAAGAGCCACAGGCTGATTTCGATCAGCATGTGATAGGACGAGACGATCAATTTGGACAACATGGCGAATCCTTTGTGAAGCGCGCACTCGACCCTTGTCAGCAGGATCAACGCGTCGGTTTCTGGAAGGGTATGGGTACGAACCGGAAAGGGGGTCTCGGTTACAGACCCAAAGCACTCATCGTCGGCCTGTCGAGTTGCCCACTCGTTTCGAGCCCCTTTGACTTCTGAAACTGCTCAATGGCCTGTCTCGTCCTGGCGCCTGCGATGCCGTCAGGTTTGCCGGTGTTGAATCCCAGCGCGTTCAGCCGCGCTTGGGCCTGCGCCATCACGGCAACGGAAGGCGGGGCTGAAGTGGCAGCCGGCGCACTGCGTACGGCCACGGGCACGGGCAGCGGCTGTGGTGCCCTGGCCGCAACCGGAGTTGCGACCGGTGCCGGTGCCGCAGCCGGCCCGGCGGCTGGCGCCGCTTGTTCCCCAGGCCGCGTGACCTTCGTCTCGCCAGTGGCTGTAGTCTCGCGCCGTTCAAGCAGCTGGGGCGTTGCGGTCAAGCTCTCGCGCCGGAACGTTTCCTCCACTTCCTTCACTGCAATCCGCGTCTCGAACCGCGTCGTGCGTGTTGGCCTGCCCGCAGCGTCCAGGCTTACTGGCACGTCATACAGCGCAAACTTCCACAGCCCGGTCATCGTCCGCGAAGTCGGCTTGAAAGCCACCCAGAAAGTGGTGGTGGAGCCTGGCACGATCTCCATGTTGCGGTCGAAAATCTTGTTCACGCGGAACATGTTCATGGCCTGTTCTGTGGACGGGCAGGGACGCTTGCTGTAAAGCTCGGCCCGCAGGTCGTCGAAGGTCATGGCCGAATATTGGTTGGCCGCGGGGTCGAACAGCCTGATCACCACGCCATTCAGCCGAAGCACGTTTTCGGTGCCATTGGTGATGGCTACCTTCTGCCACGTTTGGTCGTTGGTGCCCAGCGTCAGGTTTTCCGCAATAGGCCTGTTGTTCTTGTCGACGACGATGCGGCCGAATTGATCGCAGCGCGCCACAGTGACCGTAAAAGAAGGTGGAAGGCTCTCTACGAAAGAGATTTCAACCGTGACGTTGTCCTTCTGCTGGCGGCTTTCGGCTGCTGCGAAGGGCTCCCAGACGATGGTCTTGCGGCTATAGGTGGTTGCGCCGCACCCTGCAAGAAAGGCCGTGGCGATTACCGCCATCCATACGACGACACGGGTTCTGGTCAATGCCTTGGCTCTCATCGGTGATTCATCCTTGGGTCTTGTAGATTAGGGGGACGCACCGAATCCCGTCGCTCCCCGACCATCGTGTAAATTTCAAGCTACATCGATGTGTCAGTTGTGTCACAAGAGTTGGCGACTGATCGCCGCGCCGTCGTACATCGATTCGCGTCAGCAACCGCCGCCCAGAGGACCCCAAATGCAGCTGAGCTTGGACCGGACGCTGAACCAATTCGTCATAGATGGCACCCCGGCCCAGGGCAGCCGGCGCTGGGAATGCCTTGTACTGGCGACCCTGATTCAGGGCCAGCATCGGACAGCGACGACGGCTTGCGGTGCAGCAGTACTGAACAGCACGCTCGCTGAGCACGGTCAGAAGGTGCCGCTGACGCGCAAGCAGTGGAGCCTAGTTTGGAAAAGTATCGACGGTATGTTCACCGCAGCCGGCCGCCCGCAAGCACTGGCGCTGCGACTTCAGCACGCGCCCAGGAAGGCGACGGTCGGGCCATGGTGGTGGCAGACACAGCCAGGCGACGCGATCAAGTTGACGGGGGTCGCAGCGCTGTCACGAGACTTCCCGCTGCCCGGCCTGTCGATCGACTCAAACGCTGAAAGCGAAGCCGCGATCTGCGCTAGATTGCTCTTCGGCCAGAGCTTCATCAGCGAAGGCCAGTTGGACAACGCCCTGGGCGCGCTGTCTGACGAGCAGGCGTGGCGATGGAGCACCCCCGAATTGCATGCGCTGATTCAACTGCGCAAAGTGGAAGTGCATGCATTGAAGCGAGACTTCCCAGCGGCGCGCGACTGCCTGCAAATCGCAGAGCAACTGATCTGTCAGGCCGAGGTGGCTGAGGTGTACCTCGGCCCTACGTTGACGCTTTTGCGGCACCGAATCGACTATGCGGAAGACGCCACCGTCGCCCACCAACGAATTCTGGCTGCGCTCTCGCCGCAGGTTCGCATGCCACCTGGTACTGGGCTGCGCGAGGCGGACGCGCGCACTCGCGGCCTCATGTTCAATCTGCTTGCCCTCTGCGAACGGCGGTGGATTGAACAGCATGCAAGCAGGCAGCCCCAGACTCAGTTGCTGGCCCATGCCAAGGCGGCGATGCAACTCTGGTCGGCTGCGTTGTTTTGCTTTTTCAGTTCCAACCAGCATGAGCACGTGCAGAACATGTGCGCCAACATAGGCTATCTGCACCAGCGGCTGTGCGATCTGGGGGTTGTCGGCAGCCCGGCCGATGCGCTGGACTGGTACGCGCTGGCGCAGGCGTGGCACAACCGATTCGATCTGCCAGACAACTCAGTGTGGGAATACATCTTCATAGGTGACTTCTGGCTCGGCCGCCAAGACGTCAGGGATTTGATGCAAGAACCGGATGCGTTGGGCACGTGGGCAGGGCGACATCCAGGCACGCTGCATTTCTACGAGTTCTCCTTGCAACGCGCAGAGGAGATAGGTGACCCCCGGCAGACGGCACACGCTGCCTTGAACATGTGGCGCTTTTGCCGCGCGGGCGGAAGCTTTGCTTCCATCCGGGATGCCAAAGCGAAACTTGAGAGCGTTCTCGATACGTATCCAGGGCTGCGTGAACTGCTGGTTGCTGAAGGTTACAGCCCTCCCAGACGTCGCTGAAGTGCCGGTCCGGCAGCATGCCCGGCCGGTCGCCGCGCCGCAGCGCTTTGGCCAGCAGGTCGAATTCGAGCGGCCGCTCGGGCCCGGGAAACCCGAGTTTGTAAACATTTGGTGATCCCGTCGCCACCATGGCGACCGCGCTGCGTTGATCTCACGGACGCAACAGGGCGCCGCAGTCGCGACGCAGTGGGTGCAGCCAGACGCGTCCTTGATGGGCAGGCTCTGCTTGTGTGTGGCGGCCTTCTCGCCGCGTCCGACGGTTTGGCCGACGTGGATCCACTTGGCGGCGCGGTAGCAGGTGCCTTTGTGACGGTCGGTCTGCACGAAGGTCTCCAGCAGCACCGGTCGGTAGCCGTAGCGCTGCTGCCAGTCGGCTGGCAGGCGCCGTGCAGCTGTTGCCAGTACCTTCGATGCCAGGCCCTTGCTCATCACCCACGGCAAGATGAGGAAGCGCGCGTTGTTGACCACGCACCGCAGGTTGTCGCTGCGCTGGGTGTCACTCCAGTCGATGAAGGAGTCGCGGCGGGCCAGCTTCCAGGCGCTGCCGCCGAAGCTCAGCAGCGCCACCCAGCGGTCCACTGCGAACACGGCGTAGTGCATCTGGCTGCTTCTGGGAGCGGCGTGTAGCCCAACTCGTGATATCGCCCCATCTACTTGTTCCACAGCTTGGCGTGGGGCGAAGCGGCCTGGACGATCTCCAGCCGCAGCGTCGGCAGTTCGTGCATTGGCGGCTGCGTCAATGGCGACCGCGGGTCGCTGCGCGAGATGGCCGGCGCCTGTGCACGCCGGCGGCGCTGGCGGATGCGCGAGGCCGGCAACTCGATGAAGTCATCGACCTGCATGCGCAGTATCGCCACGCGGCAACAAATGTCCTTGCGCTTGCCGTCGCTGGTGCGCCAGTTCAGCATCTCGCACACCCGGCGCCACAGTTGTGCCCGGTTCAGCTTGGGCTCGGCGCCCATCAGTTCGACGATGGCGCTCAACTCGGCCGGGCTGAAATCACGGCCGCAAGAGCGGTGCGAGCCGGCGGGTCGCTGGTCCTGGGTCATAGGGTGTTCCAGTGGACCGCGGGGGGCTCGAAGCGGCGCAACGCCGCGAGCCGCTCGGTACTCATGCGCCAGGGCACGAAGGGGCCAAGTCTTAAGGTGCGCGGCCACTCGCATCGGCACACACCCACCGGTACCAGCCGTGGCCGACCTTGCCTTCGCGCTCGACGTAAACCTCCCACCGCGTCTCATCAGCGTGCCAATGGTGATGGCTTCGCAGGCGTTCGAGCCCGGCCTGCGCGAGCGGTGTGAACAACGGCGCCAAGCGTTTCAAGCCACCGGTGAGCGTGCCTTGCGCCACCTGCAGGCCTTGCTCGCGCAAATCATGCAACAGCCCGTGTGTGGGCTGGCCGTACAGATACTTGCCCAGCAGCGCCTGCACCCACACCGGAACGCCTAGCTTCCCGCGCCGGATCAATTGCGGCGCGGGTGGGGCGCTGACGATGCCCGGCAGGCGGCCGCAACTGCACCGCATCCGCCCTCGTGGGCGCTGGATGGAGCGTCGGTAGGCGCGAACCTCCACCTCGACAACCTCGCGCGATTCCACGCCGGACATCGCGCCCAGCGCCACGCCGCAACCAGGGCATACCGGTTGGGCCACGCCCGCCGTCTCGACGCGCTGCGGCAGCTGCCCCGCCAGGCGTCGGAGTTGACCGCGTCGGCCGCTTTGCTGCCCTCGTGTCCGGCGCGGCGGTGGCGCGCCCTGCACAGCCACGCCTGGATTGACGGTGCTGGACTGTTCAGTGTGCGCACCGAACACGCGCTGGCGAAGATCGCGTACCTTGGCCTGCAGCAATTCGATCTCGTTGCGCAGCGTCACGCGCATGGAACTTGGCCAACGCCTGCTGGTGTTGCCGGCCAATCCATTGGGCGCGCTGCGCAACACGTTCATGCACGCTGCGCCAGTAATTGGCGTCGTGGCGCAACCGAACATACTCTCGATAGGCCACGCGGACATCAGGCGCTTCGTACGCCAGCCCTAAAGCAGCTGCCGAACTTGCAACAGCCGGTGAACCCATTTGTTCGTCAATCGATGACGTCTCAATCATGGGCCGTGATAGTGGCGCGTCGCGACGAATGTGTTCAGCGATTTTTGGTGATCCGACGTTAAAAAGACGGCATTACGGAATGTTTGAACAAAACCTTCCGCGCCGCGGCCAGGTGCTTGATTGCAAAGAGACCAGAGGCCCCAACGGGCTCAAGAGCGCGGAAGTCGGGACTAAAGCCCGTTCAACGCCGGCATGATGACCCTCCCAGCGCAGGTGCATGGTTTGGCTGCTCAGACACGTAGCCCACCTCTTGCCGGGCCAGGTCAGCGTCTGAACTCGTCCAGCGCGTTCAGCGTCTGCTGTGCGGCCGGCAGCCACACCGGCTCGACGGTTTGTGCGCGTGCCACTGCGCGCAGCGCGGCGTCGCGCGCTCCGGGGGTGTCGCCCAGCGCTGTTCGTGTACGCGCCAGGTTGTTCCACGCCGCGGCGCTGTCGTGGCGCTGCGCTACCGCCTCGAAGGCCCGTGCCGCGCCCGGTAGGTCAGGGGCGGCATAAAGCGCATTGCCCAAGCCCATACCGGCCAGCAGGTTGGCGGGCCAACGCTGTAGCACGGCGCCCCAGGCCTGCGCTAGCGCGGCTGGCCCGGCCACACGGCCGAAGCCAAGCGTGGCTTCCACCGCGTCGGCCTCGCGCACCGTGGCGGGCAGCCTCCCGGGCGGCAACACCGCGATAGCCCAGCGGCCGGCGCGCGCCCAGATGTACTCAAAGGTGCGCATTGGCAGCACTTCGCGCTGCAGCGTCCCGCTGCGGAAAAAGAGCTCGCGAGCCGGCAGGTCGTATCCCACGAGCACGGCGTAGTGCCACATCGGAGCCATGTCCAGGCCGCGGTTCTGCAATACCAGCACGGCGTGGCCTGCTGCCACCTCGCGCAACAGCGCCAGCAGTTCAGGTGCCAGCCTTGCGGCGACCGCGCCCTGCCGGCGCGCGCCACCCAGCGTTTCGAGTTGCAGGCTGCCTTGGCGACCTGGCAGGAACACCGCTTCGGCCAGTGCCACTGGATCGGCTGGAAGGCCCACATCGGCGAGCACCGTGGCCAGCGCGGCCGGGCCGCAGTGGTAGCGCGTCTGTGGGAAGAAGGGCACTCCAGTGCGCTCTGCCCGGGGTGGAAGGTCGGACGGAGGAGCGGCCATAAGGCCAGCCGTCTGCGGTGGATCGGCCAGCAGAGCGCAGCCTGACAGCGCTGCAGCTACGGCTGCCGATGCAGCCGCCCTCAGGACATGGCGACGGCCGAACCGGTGATTCAACGCACGCTGCGCGTGAACGGGAACACCTTGGTCAAGCCCAGGATGTCCGTGACCAACAGGATGATGAAGACGGTAAAAATCACGCCCAAGATGTCAGCGCCAGCCGGGGCCTGGTCGATCTGCGCCATCATCTGCGCGGCCTCAGCGTCGGTCAATACGGCCACGCGCTCGCGCAGCGCGTCGACCGAAACTCCCCGCGCCTGCAGCGCGGCGGCCAACTCGGCGCGGTCCAGCGTAGCCAGCAAGGCGCTGCGGCTGTCAAATGGAGCCATGGCGCTGGCGATCTGCTCAGTACCGATCAGCGATGCGACAGGGGCGACAGACGTCGGTGCCGGCATTGCGTAGGCCATGCCGCTGAAGGCGATAGACGAGGCCGCACAGGCGGCGGTGATGCGACGGAACAGGCTCATAGCGGACTCCAGGATGAGGCTCGAGAGAGATGCATAGTAATGTGACCGTGGCCTGGCCACTGTCTGCAAACGAACAGAGCGCCGACCATGGTCAGCCGTCCTCGGCCAGCGCCACGGCCACTGATACCGACTCTGCGCTCGCCCTGAAACCGCACCGGGGCGGGGGCACTGCGGGTACCGAAGCACTGGCTCGGGGCCAAGGCCGTCGCCTCTGTTGACGTTCATTTGCAGGAGGCGCGCGCCGCAGTGGGGCGCTCTTTCCATGCGCGCGGCCTGCATGCGGTTGGTGGCGACGCAGCGCTCGTCAGCACTCTTGCGCGTTCTTAGGCTTTTGCAGGGCTGCCTATCGAGAACGTGAGTCTTTTGTCGTCGATAAGGCATCGACTTTGGAAACGGCTCCATGAAGGGCGCCGTCCAATAGCCCTCGTACTTCAAACCAGCGAGCTTGAGTCGGTTCTTCCACAGGCATCAGACCCGTCGCGGCCGACACGGTGTGCCAGTGCGGCATGCGGGCTTCCTGGTGCTGCGCGACGTGGACCGCCAGACTGTGCAGCGTCTGGAAGATTTGGTGGTCGTTATCGTCGTCGGAGCGCTGGTGTAAGTCTTGGCGGTGCGAGACCTCGGGCGCCACTTTCGCACTCCAGCGCGGGAAAATGAGTGCTCACGGCCATATTCAGAATGGCGCCGTGAGTCAGTGCTGGGACGGGACGGCGTCGCGGTGCAAGTCCGTGACACGCTGCACCTCGTTTTTCGAGCCCAGCACCACGCTCACGCGCTGGTGCAGCTTGTGGGGCTGGATGTCGAGGATGCGCTCGCGCCCGTCGGTGGCCAGGCCGCCGGCCTGTTCCACGAGGAAACCCATCGGGTTGGCCTCGTACATCAGGCGCAGCTTGCCGGGCTTGTCGGGTTCGCGCTGGTCCCAGGGGTAGAGGAAGACGCCGCCGCGCGTGAGGATGCGGTGCACGTCGGCCACCATGCTGGCCACCCAGCGCATGTTGAAGTCTTTCCCGCGCGGGCCGGTGCTGCCTTGCAGGCACTCGTCGATGTAGTGCTTCACCGGCGGCGCCCAATGGCGCATGTTGCTCATGTTGATGGCAAATTCCCTGGTGTCCTGGGGAATCTGCACACCGCTGTGCGTGAGCATCCACGAACCGGTCTCGCGGTCCAGCGTGAACATGTCGACGCCGTTGCCCACCGTCAGCACCAGCGTTGTCTGCGGGCCGTAGACGCAGTAGCCGGCGGCGGCCTGGTGCTTGCCGGGCTGCAGGAAGTCTTCTTCGCTCACTACCGACGTCTGGCCTTGCGCGTGGCCGGCCAGGCGCAGCACGCTGAAGATGGTGCCGATGCTGACGTTGACGTCGATGTTGCTGCTGCCGTCCAGCGGGTCGAAAAGAAGCAGGTATTCACCCTGCGGGTAACGGTTGGGCACGACGTGGATGCTGTCCATCTCTTCGCTGGCCATGGCCGCGAGGTGGCCGCCCCATTCATTGGCCTCGATCAGCACTTCGTTGCTGATGATGTCCAGCTTCTTCTGCACCTCGCCCTGCACGTTTTCGCTGCCGGCCGTGCCGAGCACGTCGCCCAGCGCGCCCTTGTTCACGGCGATGGCAATGCGCTTGCAGGCGCGGGCCACGACCTCGATCAAGAGGCGCAGCTGGGCCGGAATGCGGCCGTGTTCACGTTGCTGTTCAACGAGGTACTGCGTCAGACTAACTCTTTTCACGACTGGCCTTCGAGTGCGCGGCCGACGATCTCGCGCACGTCGTTGCTGAGGTCAGCCCTAGCCGCCACGCGAACGATGGCTTCATGCGCCGCGCTGCGGTAAGGCTCGGCCAGTGTGGCCCAGCGGTCCATGGCGCGGGCAAAGCGGCCGGCCACATGCGGGTTCAACGCGTCCAGCTCCAGCAGCTTGTCGGCCCACAACACGTAGCCAGCGGCGTCGGCGCGGTGGAAGGCAGCCGGGTTCTGCGTGCACAGCACCGTCAGCAGGCTGCGCGCGCGGTTGGGGTTGCGGATGGAGAAGTCGGGGTGCTTCAGCAGCGCCTTGGCGCGTGCGAACACACGGCCCGGCACCGCCTGCGCACCGTGCACCTCGGGCACGGCCTCAGCGGCACGCGCCTGCAGCGCAAACCACTTGTCCAGCACCAGGGCGTCGCTGCCGGCCCCGGCGTGGAAACGCGCCAGCGCGGCATCGGCCAGCGGGGAATGGGCGTTGACGAGAGCGCTGATGGCGCCCAGGCGATCGCTCATGTTGCCGGCATCTTTGAATCGCTGGTAGGCGCGGCCGGGCCAGACGCTGTCGCCCGTGCGGGCGGCGCTCAGCACCAGCATGGCGAGCGCCAGGTTGGCCAGCGCACGCGGGCCGGCCTGCTCGGCCAGCGGGCTGTAGCCGGCCTTCACCTGGTGCGCTTCCACGGCCCAGGCCCAGTCGTCGTGAAGATGCTCGGCCATCAGCGCGCGCCACTGTTCACGCACGGCGTGGATGCGCTGCGGGTCGGCGCTGCTCAGCTGCTCGGCGATGTAGCTCTCGCTCGGCGCTTCCAGCGCCAGGGCCTTGAAGGCGGGGTCCAGCGCGGGGTCGCGCAGCACGCTGCGCAGGGCACGCGCCAGCGCGGTGTCCAGCACCGGCGCCTCGCCGTGGGCCAGCGCGCGCAGCAGGCGCGCCAGCATCAGGCGCTGGCCGGCTTCCCAGCGGTTGAAGGCGTCGCCATCGTGGGCGAGCAGGATCACGCGCTCCACATCCGACAGGCCGTCGTCCAGCCGCACCGGTGCACTGAAGCCGCGCAGCAGCGAATGCACGGGTTGCGCATCCACGCCTTCAAATATGAAGCTCTGCTCGGCGCTGCTCAACACCAGCGTGCGTTCTTCGGCCAGCACGCGGCCGCCAGCGGCGATGAGACCCGTGACGACCGGAATGACGTACGGCAGCTTGGACGGCTGGCCTGGCGAAGGCTCGCTGTGTTGCGCCAGCGTCAGCGTGTAGCGGCGGGCTTCAGCGTCGTACTGGCCGCTGGCGCTCAGGCGCGGCGTGCCGGCCTGGGCGTACCAACGTTTGAAAATCTCCAGATGGTTCGCGAGTTCGCTGCCGGGGTTGGCATCGGCAATCGCCTGCGCAAAATCGTCACAGGTCACGGCCTGGCCGTCGTGGCGCTGGAAGTACAGCGCCATGCCGCGCGTGAAGCCTTCGCGACCCACCAGCGTGTGCATCATGCGCACGACTTCGGCGCCCTTTTCGTACACCGTGGCGGTATAGAAGTTGTTGATTTCCAGGTAGCTGTCGGGCCGCACCGGGTGCGCCATGGGGCCGGCGTCTTCCGGGAACTGCGACGCCCGCAGGCGCAGCACGTCGTCGATGCGCTTGACGGCACGGGCCGAGGCCGTGCCGGCCATGTCCATGCTGAATTCCTGGTCGCGGAAGACGGTCAAGCCCTCTTTCAGCGAAAGCTGGAACCAGTCGCGGCAGGTGATGCGGTTGCCCGTCCAGTTGTGGAAGTACTCGTGGCCAATCACGCTTTCTATCGCTGCGAAGTCGGCGTCCGTCGCCGTCGCCGCATTCGCCAGCAGCAGCTTGGTGTTGAACAGGTTCAGGCCCTTGTTCTCCATCGCGCCGCCGTTGTAGTCCTCAACAGCCACGACCATGAAACGGTCGAGGTCGAGCGCCAGGCCGAAGCGCGCTTCGTCCCACACCACGCTGGCCACCAGCGAATTCATCGCGTGTTCGGTCTTCTCCAAGTCGCCCGGGCGCACATAGATCTGCAGCGTGTGGTCTTTGCCGCCGCGTGAACGGATGCGCTGTTCGCGGCACACCAGCTGCCCGGCCACGAGCGCAAACAGGTAGCTGGGCTTGGGGAAGGGATCGTGCCACTTGGCAAAGTGGCGGCCCTTGTCGAGCGTGCCCTGTTCCAGCAGGTTGCCGTTGGAAAGGAGCACCGGGTACCTGGCCTTGTCGGCACGCAGCAACACGGTGTAGACGGCCATCACGTCGGGCCGGTCCAGGAAGTAGGTGATGCGGCGAAACCCCTCGGCTTCGCACTGCGTGAAGAAGCCGCCACCGCTGGTGTACAGGCCCGAGAGCTCGGTGTTCTTCTCCGGGCAGCAGGTATTGCGCAGTTCGAGCAGAAAGCTCTCGGCCGCCGGCGGGTTGTCGATGACGAGTTCATCGCCTTCGTGACGAAAGCTGACGCTGGCGCCATCGGCCTGCACACGCAGCAGCGTCAGGCCCTCGCCGTGCAGCCGCAGCGCCTGGCCGGGGGCTGCTGCAGGGTTGCGCTCGATGCGCAGCTTGCTCGCGACGATGGTCTTGGCCGGCTCCAGATCGAACGTGAACTCGGCCGTGCGGATGAAAAACGCCGGCGCGGCGTAAGCCTCGCGGCGCACGAGAGTGGTAGTGGCTTCACGCATGGGGCGTGGTCCTCGCAAAATGAGATGTGGGCGGGCGCTGGTGCGCCGTCGATGGACCAAGCTTCCCGCCATGGAACCGGCTCTGCCGGGCCATTGGCGGACGGCCCCCACGGGGGGTAGCGAGCGCTAGCGAGCTTGGGGGCCCCATTACAAACCTTGCTTCAGGCTGGCTTCGATGAAGTTGTCGAGATCGCCGTCCAGCACTTTCTGCGTGTTGCTGGTCTCGACGTTGGTGCGCAGGTCCTTGATGCGGCTCTGGTCCAGCACGTAGCTGCGGATCTGGTGCCCCCAGCCGACATCGGTTTTGGTGTCTTCCAGCTTCTGCTGCTCTTCCATGCGCTTGCGCATCTCATGGTCGTA
>Ga0209490_10004692_pt1 | contig 12541 bp, 12 predicted proteins | sample MAT06_FD_187209 | JGI IMG/M metagenome (GOLD analysis project Ga0209490, IMG submission 187209) | Freshwater microbial communities from Lake Fryxell liftoff mats and glacier meltwater in Antarctica - MAT-06 (SPAdes) (version 2) | ecosystem: Environmental > Aquatic > Freshwater > Ice > Liftoff...
TCAAGGCAAAAGGAAAAAGTGTAAAGGAAAAAACAGATTGAAATTTCTACTTTTTACTTTCTACTTTTTACTTTTTACTTTTTACTTTTTACTTTTTACTTTTTACGAATTTCCTCTCGGGAAAGCCCTGTCCAGTCGTAGCCCAAACCGGGTTGATTCATTTCCTCAAATATCTGCTGCATGGCAGCGATCGCCTGCCCAGAACTATAACCGGGAGCAGCACTACCTTGAATTTTGATAGTTCGGGCTAGGTTGAAATGGCTGATATTTTGGAGCCCGGTAATGGGGGTTATCTGGGCAATTTCATTGAGACGTACCATCTGCCCTGTGCGGGAGCGTACCTGAATTTGGCTAATTTTGTCCAGGGAATCCCGAAATTGAGCATCGGCTTGAATATAAACTCGGTAACTACGCTGGGCAAAGGTAAAGTTATTAACATACTTTCCGCCCATGTAAGCCCCAAAGGTATTCATGGCTTGAGCAAAGTCAATATTGAGGGCTTCTAAACGATCGCGGTTAATGTCAATCTGGTACTGGGGAGTGCTGGAGGTGAACTGGGTAAATACCCGACTCAAGGCTGGATTTTGGTTAGCTTTGCCAATCATCTCTTGGGCGATCGCCAAAAATTGATCAATACTCAGTTGACCATTGGTCTGGTCTTGGAGTTGAAACTCAAACCCGCCAGTCACCCCATAGCCAGAAACAGCCGGCAGATTCGCCGCAAAGATCAAGGCATCCTGATTTTGGCTAAAAATTCCATTGAGGCGTTGCACAATCCCATTAGCTGATTGGTCTTGACTCCGGCGCTCTTGCCAATCCTTGAGTTTGATAAAAAATGTCGCTTGATTTGGTCCATTACCTCCTAAACCAAAACCAGCAATGACCACCGAAGCTTCCATTTCCGGAACGGATTGTTCTAGGGTTTGCGCTACTGTATTCACTACTGTATTCACTACTTTTTCTGTGGAGACAAGGGAAACTCCATCGGGTGCTTGAATAATCCCGACGATTACCCCTTGATCCTCCTCTGGCACAAAACCATTAGGTACGGAAGCATAGACAAAGGCTGTAGTTGCCAAGCCGAGAATAAAGACTCCGACTACTACCATCCGCATCCGGATCAGAAACTTACTCAGACGTTCGTAGCCCGCTAATACCCAATCAAAACCCCGGTTGAACTGGCGAAAGAACCAGCCCACCAACCCTGTCCTTCTCCACTAGCATGACGCAGGAACAGAGCCGCCGTACTGGGGGTGAAACTAAGGGCGCTGAAGGTAGAGATGGCGATCGAAAAAATAATCACTAGGGCAAACTGCTGATACATGATCCCCGTGGCTCCCGGAAAGAAGGACACAGGGATAAACACGACCATTAGCACCAAAGATGTGGCAATTACTGCCCCAGAAAGTTCTTGCATAGCCGCCATGGCTGCTTGGGAGGGAGACAAACCCTCTTCGATCTTGGCAGCGATCGCCTCTACCACAATAATTGCATCATCTACCACTAGTCCAGTTGCCAATACAAGGGCAAATAGGGTCAGGTTGTTGAGGGAAAAACCCAAGGCATAGGCAAAAGCCATCGCCCCAATCAGAGAAACAGGAACGGTGATCGCTGGAATAATCGTTGCCCGCCATTCTTGTAAAAAGATAAAAATTACCAACACCACCAGCAGGATCGCTTCGATCAGGGTTTTAACTACTTCTTCGATCGAGACTTCTACAAACTTGGTAGTGTCATAGCAAACAACTGATTTGATTCCGGGCGGAAAATTTGCCTCTAACTGGGCAAGTCTAGTTTCCAGAGCCTTGGCAGTATTCAGAGCATTGCTCCCCGGTAGTTGATAGATCAACATGCCTACCCCCGGTTTCCCCTGCACCAGAGACGAAGTTGTGTAGTCCCTGGCCCCTAGCTCTGCCCGTCCCACGTCTTTTAATTTGATTAGAGTGCCATCGGCTTGGGTTTTGATCACTAGATTTTCAAAGTCCTTGACTTCCTTGAAGCGGCTATTGTCAAGGCAAAATAGGTTGTCGTACTCGCTATTTTCGGCATAGAAACCATAGACTCGGAGAATACTATTGGAACGGGCGACGGTGGTGACTCCTGTTTGTCGCACGGAAGCGGGGAGGGTCGGTTGGGCGATCGCTACTCGGTTCTGGACGTTGACTTGATTAATATTTCGATCGCTACTGGGAGCAAAGAAGGCAGAAATAGAACTAGAGCCATCGTTACCACTGGTGGAGGTCATATACTGCATCCCTTCTACCCCGTTTATCTGCCTTTCAATCACGGTGGAGACAGACTCTTCTACCGTTTGGGCATCAGCTCCGATGGAGAAGGCCCTGGTTTGTACCTGAATGGGGGCGATATCTGGCAAGTTATTGATGGGTAGCTGGGGAATAGCAATTAGACCCACCATCAAGATCAGGAGAGTACAAACTGTTGATAATACAGGTCGCCGGATGAAGGTATTTGCGATCAACATAATAATTTGCTCCTAGAAATAATGCCCATAGATTCTGATCCCAGATGGATTCTAAGGCTCTGGTTGGATAGGTACGCCATCCCGGAGTTTGAGAATATTGGATACAGCTACTCGATCGCCTTCTTGGACTCCCTCCAAAATCGGATACTGATCATTTTGAACCTCACCCAATTTCACTGGCTTGAGTTGCACCATAAATTGTGGCGGTTGCTGAGAACTGTTTTCCTCAACTACATACACAAAATTCTGTCCGCCCATCCGATTTACAGCCTGAACCGGAATCAACATCCCGGCTTGCTGGCTCCAGATAATCCGCGCTCGCACGTACTGCCCATCTCGCAGTCTGCCATTAGCATTACTGAAGCGGGCTTTGACGAGGATGGATTGGGCATTCACATCGACTTGGGGCGAAATAAAATCGAGGCTACCTCTAGTTAGTTGTTGCCCAGTGTTGGCATCTAGTAGCTCCACTCGTAAGCCCTGACGTAGCTGGTTCCCATTGATCGCTGGCACAGCAATCCGCATATCCAAGATATCATTTTTGATCAGGGAGGTCAGAGTTTGACCCACCGTGATGTAATCTCCCACCTTAACTGCGAAATCTCCTACCACACCATCCATGGGGGCAGTTACTTGTTTTTGATTCACATTGATCTGGGTAGAAGCCACTTGAGCTTGAGCCTGTTCCACGTTGGATAAGGCTTGATTAATCCCAGCTTGAGCTGCATTTACTTGTTTTTCGGCGGCAGTTAAAGTTGCTTGGGCTGAGGTCAAATTATTTTGGGCAATGTCTAGCTGTTGTCTTGCCTGCGCCCCAGCACTGACTAAGGATTGGGTGCGATCGTACTGGGTTTGCTGTAATTGCACATCGGCGGCAGCTTTTGCCAACTCTGCTTGCCTTGCTTCTAACTGGGCGACAGCAGTAGCGACAGCAGCTTGATTGGAGTTGACCAACGTTAAAGCACTCACCACATTCGCTTGAGTTTGATCGAGGCTCAGGGAGACGATCGGGGTTCCGGCGCTGACTCGATCGCCACTAGATACCAAAATCCGTTCGATCCGTCCTTGAATTTGGGGCTGCAAAGAAACCCGCTCTTGAGCTTCTAAAGTTCCCACAAACTCAGAGCTTGATTGCAGTTGCGTTGATTCAATAGTTTGTACCTTCACTGGTGTCGGCGGCATTTGGGGTGGCAATGCTTTACGATTATCAAGTAATTACCAAACTCCAAAACCTCCACCTCCCAGAAGAAGTAAATCTAAAATACTCCAAAGCCATGTTTGGCGACGACGGGGGCGTTCAGAAAAGTCAGCATCTGGGGATATGGGATCCGTTATTCCAGACTCTAAAACTACTCCAGAATGGCGATTAGCATCAAGGTTCTCTACATCTTGATTGGGGTCAGAAGAGCTAGATAAAATTGGTTGATTGAATGACATAAGATACTAACCCCCTAAGGATTTTTGCATTTCATAGATGTATTCTTTTAGATTAAAGATTTTAAGTTTAAGTCAGGCTCAAATATTTATTAAGTAAAAATTAATCGCTCCAATATTCTCACCTAAAGTAGAAGGAATCAAAGCCGTTTTTAGCTGAATTGGAGAGCCTGAGTTGAGATAGAAATTAGAGCTTTTAGAGATTTATGGAGCGTTATCTGAAGCATTCTCTATCTGTAATAAATCTCAATTTGGCTTTCACTATTTTTTTCGCTATTGATAATCTAGAATTCTCATGATGTATTCTCCTAAATTTAATGCTTCTAAATTAATAAGGCTATACCCCTAGAATTCTTTTCTCCTCCTTGATAAGCTCGGCAACAAGAAACTACAAGCCTCTATTAGTAGTACAAAAATCCTACGGCAAAATTAGTTAATTCAGGACTTACACAAAACAAGCTGACCTCTGCTATTGGTAGGGGTAAGGTGGGCATTGCCCACCCTACTTATTGAGTCTGCGCGTAAGTCCTAAATTAAGTAAAAACCAATTTTTTATATCGGTTAGTTTTTATATCGACTAGTTGTTATATAATAATTTCCTGCCGCAGGGATGTCAAGCATTGGAGCAAGATTTTTTGGTGTCTACCGGGAAACCCTTTAGTTTATTACCAATAAAATAGCAATGGTTAAAAACCCCTTACAAAAAGTGGCACATTCTCACTTCAAGTTAATTATCTTTGAGTAGAAATACTAAATTCCATAAAAAATTCCCCAAACCTTAAGGAGTGGAGCAATTGGACAAAATTTGATTACCTAGGAATTATCTCTGGGGTGAGATTTTGATGATGGGGGTGGCGAGACTCGAACTCGCACGAGGTTGCCCTCAACGGATTTTAAGTCCGTTGCGTCTACCATTCCGCCACACCCCCAAGGTGAATTTAAACTATTAACCCAGATAGCTAATCTAGATAGTTAATCTAAACGGTGAATTTCGGTAGATTCCTATTGTTACACAAATGGGGTTAAAATTAGCACTAGCCATCAACCATAAATAAAAAATTGATGGGTATCTAGTAAATATTTAGCAGATCTTCACCAGAAATCTATAGAAATTATGTTGACAATTACCTTGTTGCTGTACGTTGTTTTGGCTGGAACCTATCTGGCTGTTGTCCCGTTGCTAACCTATGCGTACCTCAAGGCTCGCTGGTATGTGGCTAGTGGATGGGAACGAGGGTTTATGTACTTTCTGGTATTCTTTTTCTTCCCCGGATTGTTGCTCCTCTCGCCTTTTCTCAATTTTCGTCCCCAACGGCGGCAGATTCCTACCTAGGGTTTCTTAGTTTGCTGAGGATGAGTTGAGGATAATTGATAGATAGTTTTGGGATTGATTTTCGGGCCAATTTGCAGGTAAAGAATATGCGGCGGATTGATGCGATCGCAATTGGAGTGGCGATATTTCTCTTTGGAGGAGTAGCCTACGGTCTATTGCAAGTTGTAGGGCTAGATAGTGCTCAAGCCGGAATTTGGAGCCAAGCCGCTTTGGTCTTAGGTTTGCTAGTTTGGCTCCTGACTTATTTGATTCGGGTCGGTAATAAAAATATGACCTATAATCAGCAGCGCAATGAGTATGAAGAGGCCATGTTGTCTAAACGCTTGGCGGAGATGACCCCAGAGGAGTTGGCAAAACTACAAGCAGAGATTGAGATAGAAAAAAATATTGAGATAGAAAAAAATAAAGGTTAAAGTTAAAAACTAAACTTTTAAACTCTCATGGTGAAAACTTTCATGGTGAAAACTTCGATTTCCCAGTGCTTTGAGCAGTTACGCAATCGCCAACAGTGTGCTTTGATCCCTTTTTTGACGGCGGGGGATCCTGATCTCGAAACTACGGCAGCAGCGTTAAAATTGCTCGATCGAGCCGGGGCAGACATTATTGAATTGGGAGTTCCCTACTCAGATCCCCTCGCCGATGGCCCAACAATCCAAGCGGCAGCTACACGAGCTTTGGCAAAGGGAACCCGCCTTGATGATGTTCTCAAAATGGTGAGCCAAGTTGCCCCAGAATTGAAGGCTCCCTTGGTGCTGTTTACTTACTACAACCCCATTCTGTACCGGGGTATTGATACTTTTCTACAACAGTTGGCAGCAGTCGGTGTCAGTGGTTTAGTCGTCCCAGATTTACCCCTAGAAGAGGCAGAGGGATTGATTGCCCCAGCGACAAAGTACGGTATTGAAGTAATTATGCTGATTGCTCCCACCAGTTCTCCCGAGAGAATGCAGGCGATCGCCCAAGTATCTCAAGGGTTTATTTACCTAGTCAGTGTGACGGGGGTGACGGGAACCCGGACAGAGTTGGCAACCCAGATTCCCGAATTACTCCAAGAAATCCGCAAAACTACAGATAAGCCCATTGGAGTTGGCTTTGGGATTTCTGACCCCGATCAAGCCAAGCAAGTAAAAGACTGGGGAGCCGATGCAGTGATTGTGGGTAGTGCGATGGTGAAAAGATTAGCGACAGAAAATCCGGCAGTAGGGTTGACAGCGATCGAGGAATTTTGCCGAACCCTAAAGCAAGCTATTTCCTAATTTGTAAGTATCAATTAGGTTTGAGCAATCTATTTGATTATATTTGACTAATTTTAGGAGTTGATCACCTGAATAATATCTTCAAAGAAACTTTCCCCATTGGGAGTTGTAATAATCAGTTTTTGTTCTTTTAGATTCAACGTATAGGTAAACCCGGCATTCCGAGAAACATATACTTGATCTTCAGGAGAAGTTGCACTCAGGTTAATATAACCACTACCGTCCTTAGCTTCACCCACGTACACAAATCCATTAGTAACAGGGCAGATACTGATCATAGATCGGAAAGTTTCCACAGCGAAACCACCACTACAGGGGACTCGGCGGGTGATTTCTACGGGGACTCCTTGGGCGGCAGCCGGGGAAATAGTAATCGAGGTCAAGCCCATCAAGGTCGCAAAAATAGCAAGGCTCAAATTAGGAATAAGGTTTTTCATGTTCATTATTGTAACTACACTACCCAGGAGACGATTTCCTGTCTCTAATGGTTCCTAAGCATGGGATTTGCTGACAATTATAGTCTTACCAGTCAGAGCAGATTGATGGGCAGCTTCAGCGACCTTGAGAGTGTAATAACTAGTATTGGGACTAGTATATAGGGGTTGCTTAGTTGTGAGATAGTCCAGCACCATTTTAGTATCTAGGGCAAATAAGCCCCTTCTACTCCCTAGATTAATTTCTGTAGTCTCCTCGCCTCGGATCAAAGCTCCCTGATCCCCGACAAAAGACAATACACCTCGATCGCCACAAATCTCAAAATCCCGCTCTTCCTGCCAAAATACCTCTCCCTTCCCGTAGGTAACTTCAGCAATTATGCCACTGGCAAAAAATAACTGAGCAGTACACAAACAGGCTTGATAATAAGTTCCTTCACCCCAATAGCGTTGCCGACAACTCACCGAGTCTACCAACCCAAACAGGTCAGTCAAACGGTTTAACCGAGACAAGGCTCCACTCAGGGGAAACCCAAATTCGGCTTGGCTATAAGTCCATTTGGCTGGGGCAGGACGCTGGGCATTGATGGTGCGATAACGGGCGGAGAAAATGTTGCCGATCGAGGGTAAATTTTCCTTCAGGGCTTTGTGCAATCCTCCCAATAGTTCAATATGTTCGACATGGAGCAGCAAATTCTTTTTTTCTGCCAGATCAATTAATCTCGCCGCTTGAGCAGGTTCCAAAGCTAGGGGATACTCTACTACCACGTGCTTATTTGCCTTGAGGGCAGTCTCTGCCATGGCTCCGTGGTCTCGATTGATGCCACAAATAATTACTAAATCTAGCTCTGGCATGGCCACTAGTTCCTGCCAACTAGGGATTACTTGGGCTTGGTGCTGATTAGCCAATTCAGCAGTTTTGATCGGATCCCGCCCGGAAAGAGCTACTAGGTGCGATCGATCGTCTTGAAAAATTGCCTCGGCTCTAAGTTTGCCTACAAATCCGGTTCCGACTAGCCCTACTTTTACTGTCATTACTTACTCTGTACTTACTTTGTCTTTAATTCTGCCACTACCACTTTCAATTACAACTAAATCTAGATTTTATTGTTGATTCTAGTTCTAATCAAGCATAAGTTTTGTGAAGTTGTGTTGAGAGAGTTAAAAAAATGTTGAATAACCCCCCAACTTATCATCATTGCATTAACCTTGTGGATCTAAGTTAGATTTCACAAACCATTCTATTTCTCCACCTATTTCTCCACAACCCCATAAAAACCATGAGTACCCCCAACAAACTCCAAATTTATCGAATAAACTGCACCCTGAGCTTTGGTGATATCTATGCTCAGATCATGGTTTGGCTAATTGTAATTTTCATTAGTCTTGCCACCGCCTTTGCTCTTTGGAGTAGCACCAGACAAATCTATGCCCTCGCCACCGTGGGTTTAGTTTTAATTCTCTCGCTGCCATTTCTGCTGTTTGCCTTTGTGACAACATTATTAAATCACATTGAAATCACTCCCACAGATATTTCTACCGCCACTAGTAGCACTATGGAAAATGTTGCCCAACGTCCAGCCCAAGCTGCTAGTTAGAAGTTGAGGTCAATATCTAGATTAATACTTAGATAAAATAAAAAGTTAAGGGTTCGATCGAGAGTCTTTGTCAAAATTCTTTGCAGATTTGAAATCGAAAACGTTTCTCCAAAAGTTCAGTCTCCAAAAGAAATTGGACTTTTTTGTCTATTTTTTTGTCTATATATAGAAATTTATAGAAAAAGCTCGGTAAGCGTAAAACTCAGTCCCTTTAGGGCTGAGATATAATCGACACGAGGGATTTTAATCCCCGTCTTCTTCTCTAACATCGATTTTTGCTTTTTCCTTGCCATAATTTAACATTTTATGGATAATGCTATCTATACAGGAAGGGTAATCAACCTGTCTAAAAACCCCATTGCTGCCTAACCCGCAGACACTGTACCTTGACAATTGAATCTATTGGGTTCTATTACATTGTTCTAGCTTCCTCCTGGTAATAGGTAAAAGGTTTACAGGAACTAGACGCTCAGAATTTTGAGGCTTTGGCTACCGGGCTGGAAAAATCAACTAAAAAAAGAACTTGCAGTAATGCAACTAGGGTAGGGCCTACCCGAAGTCGCTTGGGGAGAATCCCACCTCTGGTTTAGAGAACGCAAGGAATCTAAATTAAGTGGTTTCGTTGAACCAAGAATCTCTGTGTCTTTAGACCTGAGAGTGTCAAAAAGAAGCGACTAGTTCTGCCTGTCTAGATACCTGCACCATCGTTCTGCCCACTGCCGTGGCTACGGGTTGGAGTTCGTGGACTAGCTGTACCATCGCTTCTAGGGAAAGGGCTTGGCGAGCATCGGAGACGGATTCTTCTGGGACTGGGTGACATTCAATGATTAACCCATCTGCACCACAGGCGATCGCCGCTTTTGCCAAGGGAGCTACTAATTCCCGTTTCCCGGTAGCGTGGGAAGGATCGACAATTACAGGGAGGTGAGTGAGTTGTTTGAGAGCAACCACACCGCCTAGATCCAAGATATTCCGAGTGTAAGAATCAAAGCTCCGAATCCCCCGTTCACATAGCACTACTTGAGAATTGCCGTGACTGAGAATGTATTCCGCCGCCATCACAAATTCCTCTAGGGTTGCTGCCAAGCCCCGTTTCAAAAGGATTGGTTTATTCACTTGCCCCAATTCCTTGAGTAGATCAAAATTCTGCATATTCCGGCTCCCTACCTGTAACATATCTGCATGGGCGGCGATCTCTTCAATTTGGGAAATTGCCATAACTTCCGTTACGACAGGCATCTGGTAGGTCGATCGCACTCGATCGAGAATTTCTAAGCCCTCATTACCCATCCCTTGGAAAGCGTAGGGAGAAGAACGGGGTTTGTAGACTCCGCCCCGGATGGCTTGGACTGGAGCGGCTTGGAGCTTTGTTGCCACCAAATCCATCTGTGCTTGACTTTCTACAGTGCAGGGCCCGGCAATCACAATAATCTGCTGTCCGCCGATGGCGATCGTGGGCGATAGGTTCACAATAGTCTGCTGGTCAGGGCTAGAAAGGCTGGCAAGTTTGGCGTTTAACATGGGAAGAACTCCTTTAGTAAATTGGGTAGTGAATTGGGGTTGAATTGATAATTTGAGTTTTGGGGATAAATTTAGAGATGAATCACCAGAGAGGATTAAACATCATGACAAAAAAATTAACCCAGAACTGTTCTAGTTCCGGGTTTGATCACTCAATATTGAGATACGACTTTACCTACCCGGAATTATTCCCGTGCCAAAAGTAAAAGCCATAAAAAAAGTTGAGCGTAATATTAGCCATAATGGGCTTGTAAAACCTTGAAGTTTTTTGCGAGTAAGCCGTAGCTTATATAAAATTTGAAAAACTGCGTGGTCAGTTTAACAATTAGAGTTGATAGATGTGTAATGGAGGCATAGAGCAGCTTTAGGGACTGCTGACTAGGAAGTTATATCCTAGAAATTGACTTAATCAATAAGTATCAAATGACACTAGCCATAACACTAACAAACCCTATCAACTTCGTCAAGCCCATTCCAGAAAAAAATCAACGTATAATATTCAGTGTTTGCAAGTAGCAGAAATACTTAAATCCTCTCAATTCAACCTCAAATTTTCTCAAATTTCCCATGAATAAGCTTACTCGGCGACGTTTCATCATCGGCACTGGCTTAACCGTAGGCTTTGCTACCGCTGCCCATCCTACCTTTGCTCAAGTGATTACCACTGACTCTACTGGTTTAACCGCAGGGGCTATCAGGATCCCGACTGCCAACGGCGAGATTCCCGGCTACCGAGCCATGCCAGCCACAGGGAGTAGTTTCCCGATCGTGTTGGTAGTCCAAGAAATTTTTGGAGTCCATGAACATATCCAAGATGTCTGCCGTCGTTTTGCGAAATTGGGCTACTGTGCGATCGCTCCAGAGATGTTTTTCCGGCAGGGGGATGTCTCTCAACTCACGGATATTCAACAAATTATTGGGACTGTAGTTTCTAAGGTTCCTGATGCTCAGGTCATGTCCGACCTTGATGCTACCGTTGCTTGGGCTTCTGCTTCTAGTAAGGGAGATCCTAGCAAAATTGGGATCACGGGCTTTTGTTGGGGAGGCAGGATTACATGGCTCTATGCTGCCTATAATCCCTCTATTAAAGCTGGGGTTGCGTGGTATGGTCGCCTTGTGGGAAATAGTACAGAGCTTAATCCCCGTCAACCGATCAACATTGCCCCGACTCTCACGGTTCCTGTCCTTGGGCTATACGGTGCTGTAGATACAGGGATTCCCAATGATACGGTGGCACAAATGCAACAAGCTCTAGCAACTGGCAGTAGTGGCTCAGATATTCTCCTCTACCCCGCTACTCCCCACGCTTTTCATGCTGATTATCGTCCCTCCTACCGCAAACCTGAAGCCGAAGATGGCTGGCGCAGATTGCAAACATGGTTCAAAAGTCATGGTCTATAATCTCTAAATTAGGAGTTACTTAGTTTTGTCTTGCTAAGTTCTCTACTAGAAATTCTGTGGCACATACCATGAAAATGAGCGAATTTGTGTTAAAAAACATTAAACTTGTGTTATTAATTGTTTTGTATCTAGATATCCGGTAACTAAATTGAGCCGGAGTCAGGCAGATCGCAAAATATGGTTTAGGGATGGTGATAAATATGGTCGCAACAGAAAAAAAGCATGAAGTGGTGGTGATTGGGGGCGGATTTGGTGGGCTGTATGCTGTGCAGAAATTGGGTAAGGCTCCTGTGAATGTCACCCTGATCGATCGCCGGAACTTTCATCTATTCCAGCCCTTACTGTATCAAGTCGCCACTGGGGGGCTATCTCCTGCCGATATTTCTTCGCCGTTGCGATCGATCCTCAGCCATCAAGAAAATACTAAAGTCCTCCTTGGGGAAATTACAGACGTGGATCCCGTTGCGAAAAAAGTTATGCTCCGGGGGCAGGAAATTCCCTACGATACCCTGATCGTGGCTACTGGGGTCAGCCATTCCTACTTTGGCAATGAGCATTGGCAAGAAGATGCACCGGGCTTGAAAACTATTGAAAACGCCCTCGAAATGCGCCGCCGGATCTTCATGGCGTTTGAAGCTGCCGAGAAAGAAACCGATCCTGCCGAACGGAAAGCTTGGTTAACCTTTGTGATTGTGGGCGGGGGACCAACGGGGGTAGAGCTAGCGGGAGCCATTTCGGAACTGGCTTTTAGTACCCTGAAGCAAGATTTTCGGAATATTGACACCAGTGAAGCCAAGGTTTTACTCCTTGAAGGGATGGATCGAGTCCTGCCGCCCTATGCTCCCGATCTATCGGCTAAGGCGGAGCAATCCCTAGAACATTTGGGAGTGACAGTCCAGACCAAAACCTTTGTGACGAATATTGCCAATGGTATTGTCACCATGAAGCAAGGGGAAGAGGTCATAGATGTACCAGCCAAAACTGTCCTCTGGGCGGCGGGGATCAAAGCCTCACCTGTAGGAAAACTGCTTGCCGATCGCACCGGAGCGGAACTTGATCGAGTGGGCAGAGTCATCGTGGAG
>Ga0209490_10004694_pt1 | contig 12539 bp, 12 predicted proteins | sample MAT06_FD_187209 | JGI IMG/M metagenome (GOLD analysis project Ga0209490, IMG submission 187209) | Freshwater microbial communities from Lake Fryxell liftoff mats and glacier meltwater in Antarctica - MAT-06 (SPAdes) (version 2) | ecosystem: Environmental > Aquatic > Freshwater > Ice > Liftoff...
CAGCCGGAGCGACGGCAAGGAGCAAGCCACACCCCGCCGCGAGGCACGTGAGCAGCGAATAGGGAGATCGGGGGAGCATGGGTGGTCTCATGGTTTTGCTTGTGATTTTGCTTATGGTTGGGTTCGTGGGTAGGTTCACGATGCCACAATCTTCTTGAGCCTCGAACGATGCAAGAGGCTAAAGAGGTTTAACTGTAACTCTTGCTTGTGTCCTGGGCGTGTGGCGATCACCTTTTCCGAATGAAACGGGTCACAATGCGGGATATTGCAAGTCACGTGGGGGTGAGCGTCATGTCGATCTCGCGTGCCCTCAGTGGAGAGCACCCGAAAGTCTCGGCGAAACTGCGCGCCAAGGTCCTGGCGGCGGCGGAGCAGATGGGATATCGGCCGGACCCTGCACTTTCCGCGCTGGTGAGTTACCGGCATCAGAAAGCTGGCACGCGGCACGGCGAGAACCTCGCGTTCCTCACGAGCTGGGACAGCGCGACGGCCTGGATGAGCATCCACCACTATCGCCTCGTGTTTGAGGGCGCATCGCAGCGCGCGGCGGAATTGGGATATCGGCTCGAACATTTTTGGCTCCGAGAAACAGGGCTGCGCCAGCGCCGGGCCGGAGACATTCTTTACCACCGAGGGATTCGGGGCTTACTGATCGCTCCCTTGCAGGTGAACATCGGGCATCTCAGGATGGAATGGGCCCGGTTTGCGGCGGTCACGTTGGGGTATTCGCTCGTGGCCCCGGCATTGCACTATGTGGTCACGGATTACTTCGCCGGCGTTTTCCTCGCTTGGAAGCGTTTGCGGGCTCAGGGTTACCGGCGCATCGGATTGGCCATTGGCCGCCGCCACGACACCCGCACGCAACATCGTTGGCGAGCTGCTTTCGAGATATTGCAAATGCAAGTGCCTGTGAGGCGACGAATCCCGAGCATGATCGATGAAGCGGGGTTGGTCAAAGAACCCTTCGATGCGTGGTTCGATCGATATCGCCCCGACGCCGTGTTAAGCCTGGGGCCAGGCATCCCGGACTGGATCCGCGAGCACGGATTCCGCGTCCCTGAGGAAGTGGGCTACGTCGATCTCGATGTCGGTGGCGATGAGTGCGAAAGCGGGGGCGTCTATCAAAACGCCCGGCACCAGGGAGCCGCTGCGACTGAGATCCTCCATTTGGAACTGCTGCGCTTCCAATCGGGACTGCCCCAGGTGCGTCAGGGCGTAGTGGTGGCACCTGTCTGGAAACCGGGAGCGACTGTCAGAGGCGGAGCGAAGGAACGGGACGTGACGCCAGGGTGACAATTAACCCGCGAACAAACTTGCCGGAGGAGATGGTCCTCAGCGAAGGCTACTTCGAGAATGAAACCGCTGCCCTCTGTTACCCGCCTGCAGGTTGTTTGCTTGCTCGCCTGGTCGATCTGCTTGGCGAGTTATGCCGGGCTGGAACAGAGGCTTCCTCCGAAGAGCGTGGTGACTCCAACGGAACTGCCTGGAGCCGAAACCTTCATTTATCGGGCGCTGGAGCCCGAACCGTTGCGGCTGCACATCTGCAAGCCTGCGAACTGGATGGCATCCGACCGTCGACCGGCTTTCCTCTACTTTTTTGGGGGCGGTTGGCAGCGCGGCGTTCCCAGCGTGGCATGGCCCCGGTTTGCTGCCAGCCTGGGCCTTGTCGGGATCGCAGCAGACTATCGCACCAAGGAACGCTTCGGGACCAGCGCGGTTAGTTCAGTGGCCGACGCTCGGGCGGCGCTGCGATGGGTTGAAGACCACGCAGCGGAACTCGGCATCGACGAGCGCCGCATCATCGTAGCCGGGTCGTCGTCCGGGGGGCACCTTGCGTTATGGGCGGCGATGGGGGCAACACCGTTTGGATCCGACCCCGCCGCCGCACCCACAGTTCCGCCGGTTGGCTTGGTCCTGATTTCTCCAGTCTCCGACACCTCGCGCGCCTCTGGATTTGGCTGGGACCGCTTCGACGGACATGGTGACGCCCTCTCGCCCTACCAGCAATTGCCAGCCGGATTGCCGCCAGTGCTTTTGATCCATGGCGACTCAGATCCGGTGGTGAACTACACCCAATCTGAGAAACTGGCAGCAAAGCTGAAGGCCTCGGGAGAGGTGGAGTTTGTTACGGTTCCCGGAGGAACGCACAGCTTTGAAAAGGACCTGCCTGGATGGGCACAGAAGACGCGCGAACTGGTTGAGAAATTCCTCAGTTGCCATGGCCTCGCAAGCACCGCCTATGGCGGGATTTCCTCTCCGGACGGACCAAGAAGGAACCCGAGCCTGAACCCATGAGCGGGGGAAAAAGGAAAACGTGATCAGTCATTTTTCATGGATTTTCCGACGAGAATTGAGAAAAGGGGGAGACGGCGGCCTGCCATTCAGAAAAAGTAAGGGAATACGCGGGTGCTAAGCAAAGGAACCGTCACGCCGACCTCCGGCGTGTTGGTTCGTTTGAAGCGGGTGCTGCGAGTGGAGTGGTCGGATCTACTGGACGGGGCTTGAGCTGACCTCACTGCTTCTGCGGTGGAGGGCGCTCCTATCCGGCGTCGACTTGTGGTGAAACTGCTTTGTGAGGTCGAAAAAACGGAAGGTGCGACGGACGAAACCGCCGGAGTAAAAGTTCGATGGCGTGTGCGCGCGCTTGACGGGTCGGCGGCAAAGGGGTTTAAGCCATGGGTCGGAGTCGCCTGTCGGGCTGCGCAAACCAAATCCCTTTGACACTATGAGCGAAGATACTGCTGCTGAGTCCCCATTTTCGGGGATTGATCTGGAGAAGATGTTCCAACCTGACTGGGTGAAACAGCCTGCGTCGGGTGCGGGGCTGGAGCGAATGGCGCAGAAGTATGATCGCGAGGAGTCGCGGGGTGGTGACGGACCGCGGCGCGGGGGATTTGATCCATCGAAACGGCGTTTCGATGATCGCAAACCGGGGGGCGCGCGGGGGCCGAGGCAGGATGCACGCGGGGGTGGTGGACGTGGGGGTCCGCGCCGGGATGATCGCCGCGAAGAGCGTCGTCCGGAGCCTCCTCCGGTATTACGGGGGTGGTCGGTGGTGGCAATTCCGGATCGGCGTGGCATTGAGGGCTTGGCGAAGCAAATTCGATCGAGTGGCAAGGCGTATCCGCTGTTTGATTTGGCGGCGTTGATTTTGGAAAAAGGAGAGCGGTATTTGATTCGCTTGAAGCGCGAGACGGAGGAGGCTCCTGTGGTTTTCCAGTTGAAGGTGGATGGAAGTTTGTGGATGTCGGAGAAAGAGGCGATCGGGTATGTGCTGGCGCGGCTTTGGGAGACATTTTATCGGCGCGAGCGTGTCGAGGTGGAGGCGCCGAAGGGGGCTTTTGCATTTGTTGCGGTGTGTGGAGACGTTGTTTTGGGCCCGCCAAACCATCATGCCTATCAGGCCCGGTTGCGCGAGGTGCATGCGGAGCGTTTTCGCAATATGCCGTTTGAGGCTTTCAAACAACGCGTGCAGATGGTCAAGGATCCCGAGGTGATCGAAAAGTGGAAGGCCGAGCAATCGTCGCGCGACGAGTATTATCCGTTGGAAACGCCGGAGGGCGCAGAACCGCTGAAACTCGTGGACTTGGCTGCGGTGGAGAGTCATTTTCGGGCAAACCACGCGCCGACCTTGATAGAGGCAGTGCGGACGAAGTGTGAAGTTTCCGGAGCGGTTCTTGCGGTAGCGTCGTCGGCGCCGATTCGGCAATTGCTGACTGAGTTTTTGCTCGAGACGCGGCGGTTTCCGATCTCACTCGCACATGGTTTGAGCCAAAGTTTTGCGGGAATCGGGCTGCAGATTTTTAAAGCGCACGACAACATCACGTATGTATCGGCGGCCCGTCCGCGGTATTTGGATCGGGTGGGTTCGCCCGTCGCGGAATCGCTCGCGGTGATTTTGGATTATTTAGAGTCCGCACCGTCCAAGCCCCGCAATGAGCAGTGGCAAGATTTGCTGTCGCTCAGATCGCAGCCTGAGGAGGTGGCAGGTCGTGAGGCGGCGCTGGCATCGGATCTCTCATGGCTGATCCATCAGGGGCACGTGATGGATTTTGCAAAGCGTGGGCTCGAATGTGCCCGCAAGCCACAGCCGGCTCGTGAGCAGCCGAAGAAAAAACAGCAAGCCCCGCGTGCGCCAAAGCCTCAGGTCACGGAGGCATTGGCAGAGCCAGAAGGGGCGCCGGACCTCTGAAGTTGGAAACGGGGATGATGGCTGAGTGCTTGTGACGAAGCGAGAGGCACAATTCAGGCCAAACCAAATTCTCTGTAACCCATTCTGTTAATTCTGAAAATTCTGTCAAAAGCTTTTAAAAACGCTGAATTCTGGCTAAGTAGTCCCCCAGAAGATGATCCCCCTAACACTGTTTGGTCTCTACTGCTTCCGAAAATAGCCGTTGGAATACTCACAAGCATATAGCACGGAGACTTTCTCCGGCTTATCTTCAAAAAACTCATCACACGCCCGTTTTACACCAGGGGATTTGAAGGCACCTGTGGTATATAGGCGTGGAAACACCTTTTCATCATAATAAACGCCAAATAAGCAAATAGCCCCTGGCACGAGCCGCTCATACACATGGGGTAGAACATGTTTGGTAGAAGCATAGAGATCGCAGTCCACAACTGCAAAGCTGATCCGATCTGGAAGACACGAAGGGATTGTATCCTCGAACCATCCTTTATGCAGATGTGGTAGATCCAGCCCAACATCGGAAAAGTTTTTTTTAAATTCGTCGAGTCTAGCTATCATGGAACCCTTATCATATATTCCATCTTTAAGATCCTGTCCTTGTAGTTCCGGGAGGCCTTCAAAACTGTCAAATACATGAAATTGTTTTTCCGGCGCACACTCATGCAGAACTTTTTGGATCACAATTGAGCTTTCGCCAGAATTACAACCCACTTCGACAACATCGCCAGCTACTTTGTATGCTGCTGTTTGGCTCGCCAAATGAAAAATATTCATCCGCGTTTCCACACTCGACATGCCAGGCGTTTTTGGAATAACGCGACCATTCAATCGAAGCTTATTCAATACCCGATTAGCCAATCGATGGCCTTCACGTGGAGTCCGGTGATCCCAATCAAAGTAGGTTGCAATGAAAGTGTTGTCCATGTCGTTAGCCAAATGAAATCGTGAATGGTGGTTGAGGGAAAAACTTCACTGAGAACTCCCGCATTTTCCGCCCGGTGCTGGATCCGACATATATCGTTTTGAGTCGAGTGGGAAGACAAAAAGGGTTCGGCCTGTCATTCAAAAAGCTTGAGAATCTCAATGAAATTCTCCACCCAAAAGGCCCCTCCGCGTTCGGCACTTCGAAAAGTGCCATTTAAAACCACATAGATTCTGTCTAGATTCTTCAAACGCTTGATCCATGATCAACTTTCATTCTGGATTTCAGGATAATGACTGCGGAGTTGCGGCACTCCCTTCGGACGGTTATGATTTGGCATGAAACCGGAGCTGAATCGGCGGTGTTTTTTGAAAGCATCCTCGGCATTTGGATTGGGACTGGCCGCCTCTTGCCTCAGAATCCCGGTTTTGGCTGACACCGAAATGCAAAAACCTAAGGCTCCCATCTGCGGTCTGGTCTCCGACGCAAGGTTTAAACTGCATCTCACCGGACCCGGGCAACCGGAATCGCCCGAGCGCTTCGATGCCGTGCATGATGCGCTGGAAAAGTCTGGACTCACCGCACAGCTCAAAAAAATTGGAAGTCGAGAGGCAACGAAAGATGAGATTCTGCTGGTTCACACGCCAGAATACTACCACACCGTCGTCCGCGACATATCCGCAGGAGCGCGCAGTCTAAGCACCGGTGATACGGTGATCAGCCCAGACTCCCTCAAGGTCGCCAATCTCGCCACAGGAGCCGCTCTGAACGCCGCTGATGCGGTGTGCAGCGGCAAATTAAAACGCGCTTTTTGCAATCTGCGTCCGCCCGGTCATCATGCCACTCCCAATCGAGGCATGGGCTTTTGTATCTGGAACCATGTCGCGCTCGTCGCCCGCCATGCTCAAAAAAACCACAAAATCGGGAAGGTCCTAATCGTCGATTGGGATGTGCACCACGGCAATGGAACCCAAGATGCATTCTACGAGGATGACTCCGTGTTCTTTTTCAGCACTCACCAATCGCCCTGGTATCCCGGAACCGGTGACGCCTCAGAAACCGGCTCTGGCAAAGGCCGGGGCTTTACTATGAATTGTCCATTTCCGGCAGGCTCCGGTCGCAAAGAAATACTGGGTGCGATGGAAGAAAAGCTGGTCTCCGCGATGAACGCCTTTCGCCCGGAACTGGTCCTCATCTCCGCCGGCTTCGACTCCAGAAAAGAAGATCCGCTGGGCATGTTTCTGCTGGAGGATCAGGACTTTGCAGACATGACCAAGGTCCTTGCTAAGGTGGCAGCGGAGTCTGCGGACGGCCGCATAATTTCCCTGCTTGAGGGAGGATACAATCTCACGGGACTCGCCTCCGCCTGCACAGCCCATGTCCAAGCTCTTGCGGAACCCGTCTCATAACTCGCATGGAATGTGGGGACCCCGCGCATGGGCGCAGATTGTTTTCGGCATCGGGTTTGCTGCGGCACGCGCTTCGGGATAATCTGCCTGACGGGGCGCAATCGATCAATTCCCTTCCGGTCAGAGAATGAGGACAATCCAATCCGTGGAATCGCGGTGCCCGCTAGGCGAATATCACCGGCATGTCCAGCCACAACCACATCGCCGCCGATGCTCCGGCATGGCGATTCCCCCGTTCAGCCCGAACCCACAGCGCGGGGGCCTTTGCTTCTGTTTTCCTCTCGACAAAATATATCCGGCATCACGAGCGTCCGGTTATAAGTGCAACAACATCAAGTGGTTAGAATCAAGCGGTTCGAAATGCCTGGAATCGGTTTCTGTCAATAGTTGATGGAGAGGGGCTTTATAAAACGGGTGAACGCTAAGGAGCTGTAAAGTTCCGTGCAGAGTTCTTGGGAACTCCAATTGCTTATGAATGATGGCGACCATGAGGTAAACGCAGACGGCGATCCAGATCTGAGATTTCACCGCGTTGGGGCTTGTTCCGTAATCGTTCTTGATGCGCAGATGGCCTTTGGTGAGCATTCGCTCCACTTATTCCTTTGAGCCTCGCACGTTTGTTCATCCTCCGATTACCGACAAATCAATATTCTTCTGCAAAGCAAAACGAGCCCAAAAATATCCGCGATGCATCTGTATACTGTTTCGAGAAGGACTGAATCTTCGTTCGGTTTTAGTGAACTCAAGCGAATCCGCCCTCTCGGTTGTGGTTCGCCTCACCGGGACGCGGCCCGAGCGCGAGTTGCGGTCCAGTGCCAGGCGACCAGGGATTGATCGCGAAGTTTGAGGCTTCAATGTTTTCAATCTGTGAGCGGCAGAGCGTGCACAGCGCGGCGATGTCGAGTCCCATGTGGTGCGGGCCGAAGGGTTCGATGTTGCGAATGCCGATGGCGAAGAGGCGCGCTGCCGGGTGGAGACGACGTCCATCGGTCGGATGAGTCGGGCGCTCGAATTGTTTTTTGAGGTGGACGAAGGCGCCGGCGATTTGGATGAGGCCTTTGTAAAAAGCGTATTCCGGGCCGGTCTCGCGCAGCCAGAGGTGTTCGAGCACATCGTGAGCCTCGTAATAGCGACCGGTGTTGAAACATTGAAAATACCCGCGGTAGCATTCGTGATAATCACTTTCCCCGAGGCCGAGATCGCCGAGCATAGTTTCGATGCGGTCTGCTTTTTTCATTTCCTGCGGAACATCGTAGCACATCGCGAGGAGATTGGGTGATGGAAGTTATCTTAACACTCTGCCATATTCCCGTATTTATGGCAGCATGAAAACGACGGTTGATCTTCCCGACGAATTGCTTGAGCGCACCAAGATTTCGGCGGCACGCCGCCGGACCAGTATCAAAAAACTGGTAATTGAAGGACTTGAAGCGGTGCTGCGCGAAGAAGCTCTCGCCCCTTTACCTGCGGATGCTTTGGCACGCCTGCGAAAAGGATTCCATCTCGGTGGCAAGCCCCTCACCCGTGACCAAGCTCATGCACGTTGAACGGTTTTTCGACACCAATATTCTCCCCTATGGCTATGACCTCGACGCACCTGCAAAGCGCGAACGCGCCAAGGAGCTGATCGAGGATGCCTGGCTCAAACCCGGTCGTGCCGCGATCAGCGTGCAGGTATTGCAGGAATTTCATGTAAATTTTGTCCGCAGTCGCCATACCCAGGCCGATGCGATGGCCTTGATCGAGGATTTTTCGAGATGGCAGGTCATCGACAATACGCTTTCACTTTTCGGTCTCGGCCTCGCGCTCCAAGTCCGGTGGCAAATCTCTTTGCGGGATTCGATGATCCTCGCTGCTGCTCAAACCAGCGGTGCCCGCGAGCTTCTTACGGAGGATTTGAACCACGGCCAAAAGTATGGCGGCGTCTGGGTAATCAACCCGTTTTTGTGAAATCGCGGATCCTGCTGTGAGCATTCCTCGAAGCATTGGTAAGCCCTGCGCTCGGCGAGCGGGAGAAACCGTTCACGGTTTCAGAGGCATTGCCTTTCTCGACGGATCGAGCTTTCGGCCTGCGGTGACGAGTTGAATATATGCGCGGTCGCACCCGTGATAATCACTTTCCCCGAGCTCGAGATCGCCGAGCATGGTTCCGATGCGGTCCGGTTTCTTCATTTTCTGCAAGGGATCGTAGCACAAGGCTTCAAGATCGCAGGTGACAACATTCACTGTTTGTCGGATAAATTCTGGCGTGGCAGCTCAGATCCAGTGTCTTCTTTCCCTCCCTCCCGCGATGGCAGCCTTTTTCCCGAAATGGCCGGGACGGCCTGCTGGTGACTGGTTCGCGTCTAGCGATCCGGCGGGGTGCAAGTTGGGCTCCGGCGGCGGTGTTTCGCAATTGCTCGTCGATGCGTGGCGTGCGGATGGGAGCGGTGCGGATTTCGGCTCGTGGGTGAGTGTTAACAAACGTCTCGCGATGCTGGCGGGCGGGCAAAGTCGCCGACTCCCGGCCTACGCGGCAACGGGAAAAGTCCTCATGCCGATCCCTGTGATTCAAGGCACGTTCGGGCAGCGTCTGGACCAAACTTTGCTCGATCTCCAGGCAGCGGATTATCGTCGCGTGCTGGAGCAATCGCCGGAATCCGCGCGGCTTCTCGTGGCCAGTGGCGATGTGTTTCTGCGTTTCCCCAAAAACTTTCCGCCCGTGCCTGCGGCGGATATTGTGGGGTTCGGCATGACGGTGAGCCCGGAAGTGGCCGCTGGGTTTGGCGTCTTTTTTTGTCCCCGCGATGCGGGCAACGAGATCGCGTTTTTTCTGCAAAAACCTTCCGCTGAACGAATTCGTGAACTCGCGAGGGAGCACACGTATTTCGTTGATACCGGCCTCTGGTTGTTGAGCGCGCGGGCGGTCGACATTTTGGTGAGGAAGTCCGGCTGGACGGGTGACGCCTTTGCACGCGGCAATGCGGACAATTACGAACTTTACAGCGGCCTTGGTCCCGCTCTCGGTTCTTTGCCTTGCGAGCCGGATGCCGACGTTTCGACTCTCACCAGTGCCATCGTCCCGTTGCGTGGAGCGGAGTTTCACCACTTTGGCACCACACGGCAGATGATCGAGTCGCTGTCATCTTTGCAGGCCCGCGCGGCAGAGGATCATGGTGAAACTGACGGTTGGCGCAAGCCGCATCCGGACATGTATGTGATCAATTCGGACTTCGCATTCCATCGGCGCACCTCGTCGCAACGGATGTTGTGGATCGAGAACTGCGCATTGCCGGATGACTTTGTTCCTTCACACGAAAACGCGCTGACCGGGATCTCGGACGGCGACTGGACGTTTGATCTCCCGCCAGGAATTTGCCTGGATTTCGTGCCGATTTCAGAGACGGCTTTCGCGGTTCGTCAATATGGATTTGACGATTCCTTTTCCGGCTCGATGGCAACGGCCGAGTGGATGGGAAGGCCGGGTTTGTTATGGTTCAAGGCGCGGGGCATTGCGTGTCCGGAAGCGGATATTCAGGAGTGTCCAATTTTTGCCGTGATCGAAAAACCCACGTCCGAGTGGATTACGTGGCTCATCGCGGATCGTCCGGAAACCCGCCCGGACTTCGCCGAGCAGTGGATGAATTCCCGACGACTCAGCGCGCAAGAGCTCGCCGAGGACGTTCATCTCGGTCGCCTGTTTGAGCATCGAAATCGCATGGCGGCGCGGGCGTCTGGTGATCTCTGGGATCACCGTGCCACGAATCCTTTTTTCCGAATGGATCTCGAAAGCGTCGCGTCGGTTTTCGCCGCATCGGATCGCGCGCTGCCTGAGCCCGTCTCGGACAACGCGCTTGATCGCACGCACGAAGCCGCCTTTGCGGCAGCGGTTTTGCGGGCACGCGGTGGCGATGGCGCGGCACTCGAACTCCAAGCCTTCGCCGCGCTGGCCGACCGGATTGTGGCCATGAGTGCCGCCCGTCCGCTCGCGCCTCGCTCGACGCTCATCGAAGATCAGATCCTCTGGGCGCGCAGCCCGGTGCGTCTTGACCTTGCTGGCGGCTGGAGCGATACGCCGCCGTTCTGCCTCAAACATGGCGGTGCCGTCGTCAACCTCGGCGTGGAGCTCAATGGCCAGGCTCCCGTTCAAGTATTTGTCAGATCCTGTGCGCAGCGGCATATCGTTGTTCGCTCGATTGATCTCGGCGCGGAGACGATCATACGCTCTGTCAGCGATCTCGAAGACTGCGCGAGCGTGGGCTCGGAGTTTTCACTGGCCAAGGCGGCGTTCTGTCTTGCGGGATTCCATCCGCGCTTTCGCGGCGATGGGGCCGTGACGTTGGAGCAGATGTTGGAGTCCTTCGGCGGCGGTCTGGAAGTCTCAATGCTGGCGGCCACTCCGAAAGGCTCGGGTCTGGGAACAAGCAGCGTGCTGGCGGCGACGTTGCTCGCGGCGCTGGGCTCTGCCAGCGGGCTCGGGTGGGATCGGGGCGAAGTGCTGCAACGAACGCTCGCGCTTGAACAAATGCTTACGGCCGGCGGTGGATGGCAGGATCAGGCGGGCGGGATTTACCACGGCATCAAGCTCATCGAAACATCGCCCGGCCTTGCGCAGACGCCGAGCATTAAGTGGCTCCCGGAGCATCTCTTCAGCAACCAGCACGCAAACGGCGCAGCGATGCTTTATTACACTGGCATCACTCGCGTCGCGAAGGGCATTCTCCGCGAAATTGTGCGCGGGATGTTCCTCAATAGCTCGCGGCATTTGGAAAACCTTTTCGCGATTCGTGAGCACGCGCAGGTGGCTTATCAGGCGATTCAGCGCCAGTCATGGGACGGGCTTTGCGAAGTGGTGGGCAAAAGCTGGGAACTCAACCAAGCGCTCGATCCTGGCACGAATCCGCCGGAGGTCGCCGCGCTTCTCCGCCAGATCAAAGACTGGTCGGCAGGCGCCAAACTTCTCGGTGCCGGCGGAGGCGGGTATCTCCTCATCCTTGCGAAAGACTTGGACGCCGCCGCCCACATCCGTCGAGCTCTCACCGAGACCCCGCCGAATCCCCGCGCTCGCTTTGTGGATTTCTCGCTTTCGGCAACCGGACTTCAAATCACTCGCAGTTGAGGTCAATATCGTTGATATTTGGCGCGATGTAACTACAGTAATTACGTCATGCCAACTATTGAGATTTCTCTAGCTCAGATCGGAAATTCGCGCGGGATCCGACTTCCGGCGCAGCTTATTCGCAAACACGGATTTGAGGCAGGCCTTTTTCTGGAAGACTGTGGAGACTCGGTGGTGCTGCGATCCAAGGAGGGCGCCGACGCGAAACTTTCGTGGGAAGAGACGGCCAGAGAGATGGTCGCCGCCCGCGAAGACTGGTCTGATTGGGACTGCACGCTCGCCGATGGTTTGGATGACGTTGTTTGGCAGCCAATCGTTACTTTGAAGAAAAGCCGCGCCAAAAAGTCTACAGGCAAGTGAAGCGCTCGGACGTTTATTGGTGTCGCCTTGAGCCCGTGAAAGGCAGCGAAATGGGAAAAACGCGACCCTGTGTGATCGTGAGCCTCGACAGCCTCAACGAAGTTCTTCCGACCGTCGTTGTGTGCCCGCTGACATCCATACAGAGACTGAAGTGGCGGACGCGGATTCCGATCACTTTTGAAGGGCGGCGCGCCGATGTTTGTGCGGAACAGATTCGCGTGATCAGCAAAGACCGTCTCGTCGACAGAATCGGAAAACTGCGTCTCGCGGACGCCAGCGCCCTCCACGATTTGTTGGGCGAAATGTATGGCAGCACCTAGAGTCGGCGCAGTTGATCTTGTTTCCCACGAAAAATCCGCTCTCATTCCCGCGTGAACGAGTTTCTTGAGACAGCCGTCGAAGCCGCGCAAGCCGCAGGTGGACTTCTGCGCACCCACTTCGGACGGAAATTGGTCGTCGATGAAAATCACGCCCACGACATTAAATTGGAATTAGACAAGCGGAGTCAGACGCTCATCGAGTCGCTGGTTTTAGCGAGGTTTCCCGATCACGCTATTT
>Ga0209490_10004705_pt1 | contig 12530 bp, 11 predicted proteins | sample MAT06_FD_187209 | JGI IMG/M metagenome (GOLD analysis project Ga0209490, IMG submission 187209) | Freshwater microbial communities from Lake Fryxell liftoff mats and glacier meltwater in Antarctica - MAT-06 (SPAdes) (version 2) | ecosystem: Environmental > Aquatic > Freshwater > Ice > Liftoff...
ATAGCGCCCGCGGATGAGGCCCGCAGCTACCACCGCGAGCACACCTGACAGGTGCATGGATTCGGCAGCAATGTAGGCTGCGTAGGGTACGATGAGCGTGGTCAACACCTCGATCATGGTGTCGCCTAAGCGCTTGTGAATGGCAATAAACAGGAACGACAACGCCACGCCTACAGCGATGCCCCCGAGCGATAGCCAGGCGAATTGCGCGCTCGCACCCGCCAGCGAAAAGGTGCCGGTGAGTACCGCCGCCACGGCGAACTTATAGATCACCAGACCGGAAGCGTCATTGACCAGACTCTCGCCTTCAAGAATTGTCACCACGCGCTTGGGGATAGAGAGGCGCGACAGAATCGCCGTGGCCGCAACGGCATCCGGCGGCGACACAATCGCACCCAGCACAAACGCTGCAGCCCAGGGGATATCCGGCACCAGCAACTTCAGTGTCGCGCCCACTGCCAGTGTGGTCGCGATGACGAGCCCGATGGCAAGCAGACCGATGGGTCGAATGTTGGCTTTGAAATCGCGCCAGGATGTCAGCAGTGCAGCCTGATACAGAATCGGTGGCAGCACCAGGATGAGAATCAGATCAGGATTAAACGGTAACTCCGGCAATCTCGGCACAAAGCCGAGCACACCACCACCGATCACCAGCGCAATCGGATACGGAAACTGAAAGCGCCGCGCCACCCAGCCAAGCGCGACCGAGCAGAGAAGAATGAAAAGAAAGAGCTGAAGCAATGCCATGACGATGGGCGCCTTGAGTTTGAGTGCGGTTCCGGTTTGATTCGGAGGATTGCGGGGGCAATGTATTTTACGTGCTGCGGACGTGGGGCAGAACTCGCAGCCGCCACGCGAACCATCAACGTGGCTTAGCGCCGCGCTGTGATGTTATGATGCGTTGATGCGCAGATGCGAAGGAAAGAATTGGCATGAGAACCACATTGAACCTCGATCCACAATTGCTGAGCACGGCCAAGCGATTGGCCGCGTCGCGCTCCGTCGCGCTCGGCGACATCATTTCTGAACTGGCGAACAAGGGTTTGGAGGCCGAAAGCCTCGCGCAGAGCAGGACGGCGGTCAAGCGCAAAAGTGGATTTCCCGTATTCAAATCGGCCAAAGGCGCGCCAATGATTGGCCTGGAGGACGTTAAGCAGGATGAGGATTGATGGCCAGACGTCCCGCATCGATGACGGCGACTTCGCAGAGCACTTATCTGCTCGACGTGAATGTCTTGATCGCCCTCGCATGGCCAGTACATGTCCACCACACCAATGCGCACGAATGGTTTGAGAAGCAAGGGCATCTTTCCTGGGCAACCTGCCCACTCACCCAGCTTGCATTCGTGCGAATTTCATCAAACGCCAAGATCATTTCCGGCGCCGTCAGTCCGCGCGGAGCGGTGCAGGCACTGGCCAAAATTCTCGCGTTGACAGGCCACGTTTTTTGGCCCGACAATTTGCAGGTAGGGAATTTGGCCAGCTTCTCCAGCAGCACTCTCGTCGGCCATCGGCAAGTCACTGACGCATACCTGCTCGAACTGGCGAAGCATCAAAACGGTAAGTTAGCCACCCTTGACGCTGGGTTGGCAGACTTGTTGCCCCAGGCGGAGCGGGGCCGATACGTTACATTCATTGGCGCATAGTGGCCTAGGTTGCGCCATTTGACCGTTAGAAGCCGCGCGCGCGGCGCCGATTAGCTGAGCAGGCTTTCTCATATGCGATTCGCACAATGAAGTGGGATTATCCAAATCCGTTCACCATACCGCTGACGCCGCTGGCTGGCGACATTGATGGACTCAACCACACGAATAACGCGGTCTATGTCCGCTGGTGCGAGCAAATCGGTTGGGCACACTCCGAGAAACTTGGGTTGAGTTTGGCTGACTACCAGCGTTTGAATCGTGCCATGGCTATTCGGCGCAGTGAGTACGATTATCTGCTGCCGACGGCCCTCGACGACAAACTCACTTTGGGCACATGGCTGGTCGCTCGTGAAGGCAAGTTGATGATGGAGCGTCGTTTTCAGTTAATTCGCGAACCTGATCAAATGACAGTGCTCCGAGGCAAATGGGAGTTAATCTGTATTGAGATCAGCACTGGCAAGGCCCGTCGGATGCCGCCAGAATTTGAACATGTGTATCGATCTGCCATGATAGTTGCCTCTTGCACTGGCTGAGCCGCATGGAAATGCTCGCGCATCAGTTGGATTACGGTTGAACAACCGAAGAAGGTTGTACGATGAAAATCATGCGGCGCGCGCTGGAAAACGTCGAACCAAACCCCCACCACTCACCACTCACCGGCCAATATGCGACACCGCGAAAGACATAGAACACATCGGACGGGCTGGCTGCGTGCTGCCGTCCTCGGCGCCAACGACGGCATCGTTTCGACCGCGAGCCTGATCCTGGGCGTAGCTGCGGCAGGAGCAGGTACTCAGGCCATCATGGTTACGGGTGTCGCGGGCCTTGTCGCTGGTGCCATGTCGATGGCAGCCGGCGAGTATGTCTCGGTCAGCTCACAGGCCGATACCGAACGTGCGGACCTTGCGCGCGAGAGCAAAGAGCTGGCAACCAACCCCGAGCAGGAGCACGCGGAACTGACTGCCATTTACGTGGGGCGCGGCCTGGATGCGGCACTGGCCTCGAGCGTCGCCACGCAATTGACGCAGCATGACGCGCTGGGCGCGCATGGACGAGATGAACTGGGCATATCAGACACGTTGGCAGCAAAGCCGATACAGGCCGCGTTCGCCTCGGCAGGCGCGTTTTCGGTAGGCGCGGGGCTACCTCTATTGATGGTTGTCGTTGTTCCCAAGGCCTCACTGATGTGGGGTATTGCGGGCAGCTCAATTGTCTTTCTGGCGTTGTTGGGTTATGTGGCGGCACGCGCAGGCGGATCGCCTGTGATTGCCTCTGTCGCGCGCGTGACATTTTGGGGCGGCTTGGCCATGGCATTGACTGCTGGGGTTGGGGCGCTTTTTGCGGTAGCGGCTTGAATTGCTTGTGCATCGGTACACTTTTGGGGCGGCCCGAACTACCCGACCGGCCCGCGCGTTTGGCGCGGCGGCGTTACCATGTCGTTTGTTTTCAAATGATGGACACCATGCTGATGGCTCGGTGGTCGCAATGAAAATTGTCCGCCAATCAGCGTTGCAGACTGCGCTCGTTGTGTTCACCGGCATCATGTGTGCATTCGCCGCCAGCACGCACGCCGCTGTATTCCGCTGGTCCAGTCAGGGTGACTACCTCACCGCCGACCCCCACGCGCAAAACGAGGGGCTCAACAATCTCATCAATGATCATGTCTACGAACACCTCACCGTGCGCGGCAAGCAGCTGGAAATCCTGCCTGCATTGGCGGAATCGTGGACCAAGGTGAACGATCTCACCTGGCGCTTCAAGCTGCGGCAGGGGGTGAAATTCCATGACGGGTCTCCATTCACCGCCGATGATGTGGTGTTCTCGTTTGATCGGTCGCAGTCAGCCACGTCTAACTTCAAGGTATTTGCCGCACCGCTGGGAAAGGCCAGCCGCATCGACGACTATGCGGTGGAGATGGTCACGCCGCGTCCGCATCCGGCCTTCCTTGCCAATGTAACGGTGATCAGCATCATGAGCCGCAAATGGGCCGAGGCGCACCAGTCGGTGAAGGTGCAGGACTACAAAACCGGCATCGAGACCTATGCCTCGCGCAACGCCAACGGCACCGGGCCATTCAAGCTCATCAGCCGTCAGGCGGAAGTGAAAACGGTGCTGCAGAAAAACCCGGACTGGTGGGGCCTCAAGGCGGGGCGCTTTGAGGGGAATGTGACCGAAGTTCAGTATCTGCCGATCAAATCCGATGCCACACGCATGTCGGCACTGATCACCGGTGAGGTCAATTTCGTGCTGGACCCGCCGCTGCAGGACATCCCGAGACTCAAGCGCGAATCGCGCGTAAGCATTATCGAAGGTCCCGAGAATCGCGTCGTTTATTTCGGCTTCGATCAGGCGCGCGACGAACTGCTTTACAGCAACATCAAGGGCAGGAATCCGTTCAAGGATATCCGTGTGCGACAGGCCATTTATCACGCCATCGACATCGCGGCGATTCGTACCCAGGTGATGCGTGGTTTCTCGGTGCCGACCGGCAGCATTATCGTGCCGGACTCGTTTGGCTATCAGGCCAATATGGAAGGCCGACTTGCTTATGACCCGGTGCGCGCTCGCAAACTGCTGGCCGATGCAGGCTATCCAAAAGGCTTTGAGATCACCCTCGATTGCCCGAACAATCGCTACGTGAACGATGAACGCATCTGTATCGCCGCCGCTGGCATGCTGGAGCGCATTGGTATTCGCACCCGCGTATCCGCCATGGGTCGCGCGCAATTTTTCCAGAAGCTTCAGCAACTTGATTCGAGCTTTTTCATGTATGGCTGGGGCGGCTCCCCCAGCGACGGCACCACCTTTCTGACGCCGACCACGCATACCTACGACGGCAAGGGGCGCGGTGATTTCAACTTGGGCCGCTTCTCCGATGCCGAGGTCGACAGGTTGATCGATCAGGCTTCCGGTGAGACCGATGATGCCAAACGTCTGCCGTTACTCGCTGCTGCCGCAATGCGCGTGCGTGACCAGGTCTATCTGATCCCGTTACACCGTCAGATTATCCCGTGGGCCGCGCGAGCCGGCACGAAAGTCGTACATCGGTCGGATAATGTGTTGCGGGCGGAGTGGGTGGTGTTGCCTTGATGTGTAATTGCGCGGGCTGACGTGCCAGCTACTTAAACACACTTCATCAAAAGCCTTCGTCCCAGCGAAGGCTGGGACGACGGCAGCGGTTTGAATTTCATCTCGAAGATTGAAGTGTGGCCCGTTAAGAAACGATTTGATCGCTCCCTTTGACAACCCCAATCCTCTACACCTTCCGCCGCTGCCCATACGCGATCCGCGCGCGACTCGCCATTCTGGTCAGCGGCGTCACCGTCGAGGCGCGTGAAATTGAACTCAGGAGCAAACCGCAGGCGATGCTGGACATCTCGCCCAAGGGCACCGTGCCTGTTTTACAACTTGCTGACGGTCGCGTCATCGACGAAAGCCTCGACATCATGCGCTGGGCGCTGGACATCAACGACCCGCAACACTGGCTAAGCAATGATCGCGAGTGGCTGGCTGAGGCTGCGTCACTGATCGATGACAACGATGGCCCGTTCAAGCAGTTGCTGGATCGCTACAAGTATCCCGCGCGCTATCAGGACTTTGCGCCGGGAATTGGCACCGCCCATTATCGCAACGAGGCGGGCGTTTTCCTGCGAAGGCTGAGCTCGCGTCTGGCGCGCCAGCCGTTTTTAATGGGTGCAGCGACGAGCCTGCCGGATGCAGCGATTTTCCCATTTGTGCGACAGTTCGCACAGGTGGATAAAGCCTGGTTTGATCGCGCACACGAAGGGCCGCTTGCGCAGTGGTTAGATGCACTGGTAGGCTCGCCGATATTCGTCGCGGTGATGCGCAAATAACTTGAGGAGCTAAGACGTGATCTTTCAAGGAGGGGTGCTCGCATTGCAGTTGGCTCGCTTCATCGTGGGCACGGCCATGGTTGCAGTCGGCGCGGTCGCGGTCGCACGTGCGCAGGAGCCGCCGACTCCGCCACCCACGCTGGTGCCCGTTACTGAGCCCGAAACGATTCCGGCTCCGGTAACCCCAGCAAAAGACGACCTGCCCGCTATCCCTGAAGAAACTGAGCGCCCCGGCAAAACGCCACCCTTGCCGCCCCGCGCCGCCGACAAAAAACAGGAGGTCAAAGCAATCGAGGTAAACGCGCAACGCTTATCGACCACCGACGAACGCCGCGAATCTGCTGCCGGAAAAATCGTTGTCGGTCGTGACGAAATCGAAAAATATGGAAGCTCGGAGCTGGTCGATGTATTGCGCCGCCTGCCAGGCGTTACCGTCATCAATGGTACCGTTTCGTTGCGCGGCATGGGCGCGGGATTTACCCAGATCCTGATCGATGGCGAGCGCGTGGCGCCGGGGTTTTCGATCGAGCAACTTTCACCGGAGCAGGTTGAGCGGATCGAAATCCTGCGCGCGCCGACAGCTGAAACCGGCGCGCGCGCCATTGCTGGCACCATCAATATCATTCTGCGCAAGCCACGCCGGAACAAGCAGGACGATTTCAAAGCCGGCCTACGGACGGAAGAGCGTCACTTTGGCGGCGATGTTTCACTTTCGCGCAATGATGCCTTGAGCGAGAATGGAACCTATAGCCTGACCTTGACGGGCCGTCACAATCGAACCGGTAGCCAGTCGCGATCGCGTGTGATCATTGAAGATATCCCGTCCGGTACCGTGAGGCTAAATAGAAACATCGGGACGACATCGATCGATGAAAGCTGGAACACCACGCTTAACTCGCAGGTGCAATGGAAGTGGGGCGACGGCCAGCAGTTGGTCATCCAGCCGTTTTTTTCGAGGGGCCATTACGAATCCAACGGCGAAGATATGTTGACCCAGGCGATTGGCGCGAATCCGCCCTATGCAACAAGCCGCGGGCGATTCGGCGTTTATACCTCGAACGCTCGGTTCACCGCCACGCTCTCCAAACAACTGACCGACAAGACCAAGGTCGAATTGCGCAGCGGCGCGGGCAGGGTGCAGCGCCACCTTGCGTTCGGCGACAACCTGTTCGACGCGCTCGGGATCTCTAATCTCGCGCAAACGACCGATACCAGATCACGAGACGTTTCATGGAATGCCTCGGCCAAGGTCATCCATCAGTTTTCGGATACGCACAAATTCACTTCCGGGTTGGAAATTGAGGCGGTCCAGCGAATCGATCACACACGGGTGCTATTGAACGGCTTACCGCAACTGGCTGAATTCGGCAGCGAGCTCGATCTTTCCACACGCCGACGCGCGCTCTACGCGCAGGATGAATGGGATCCGGCGCCGAACTGGTCGGCCAATGTCGGCGTGCGCTGGGAAGGCTTTGAGATCCGCAGCAATGCCGACAATGGCGGCGCTGGTGGTGCGGTGCGCAACATCAGCAGCATCGTGACACCGCTGGCACATCTGGTTTGGCGGTTCAATGCGCCGAAGAAGGACCAGCTTCGATTGAGCATTACGCAGAGTTATCAGACGCCTGCATTGTTCAACCTGGTGCCGCGACCACGTTTGGATAGCACCTATCCCGTGCCTGGCCCGAATATCGCGACCAATCCCGATTACGCAGGCAATCCGCTCGTGAAGCCGGAGCGCGCCAATGGCGTCGATTTCGGCTACGAACATTATTCAGAAGGCGGCGGCGTGTTCGCGATAAACCTGTTTAGCCGTCGCATCAATGATCTGGTGCGCGGCGTGATCCTTCTCGAAAATGTTTCTTGGGCCACCAGTCCGCGGTTTGTGCAGCGTGGGCGCAATATCGGCCGCGCCACTTCAAACGGAATCGAGTTCGATGCAAAGCTGCAGCTCAATGAAATAATGGCGGGCGGCCCGCCGGTAGATTTGCGCGCCAACGTCAGCGTATTCGATTCGAAAGTGAATTCTGTTCCCGGCCCCAACAATCGCATCAACGGGCAGCCGCGTGCCAAGGGCAACTTCGGTGTCGACTATCGTCCCAAGGGTAGCGCGTTCACTGTCGGCGCGACCGTTTCGTACACGCCGGCCTATACGATTCAGGATACCGATACACAGCAGTCCGGCAGCAACGCCAACAGAGGCATCGATGCCTATGTTCTATGGACCATTACCCCCGCAACGAAGCTGCGGCTCACGGTCTCGAATCTGGCACCGCGCGATAGCATCGGCTCGATTACTGTGATGACAGGACTGCAGCGACAATCGACTTCCTTCACTTATTCCAGCAATACCTCGATGGCATTGCGGTTGGAAATGCGGCTTTGACAAGTGGAAAAATCGAAGGTGACGGGATCAGATCAACCATCCCCGTGGAAAATGTAAACACAAGTACTGGCGCGGCGTTTCAGACACTTTCTGGCTGCGAGGTCCGCGGATGCTGGTGTATCAAATGAAGGAAACTTCTCAAGGTCCGTCGTCCCAGCGAAGGGTGATGCAGGGAATTCGCGATGCATGCATCGTGCCTGCAGAACCGGCAAGCTGTGTATGGCTTGCCGTGGGAGTGGACCCAGCCCAATCCTTTGATCGGCTTCCGAGTCGGAACGTGGAATGGACTGGATTCCAGCCCGGCGTGACCCCTGTCGTCATTCGCTGGAATGACGAATATTGTGAGTATTGAGATGTCACCTAATTGTCGTCAAATGGCTACAACCAATCAAGTCCACTGATCCTTCGTTGTGTAATCATCCAGCCGTCGCCATCTGTCCTCCAAGGCAAACGTGCGTTAATTCATTGTCACTCTTTTACTCGCCATGACCAGTGCATTCGCAGAATCGCAGACCCTGACCTTCAGCCAGATCCTGTCCAGACCCGAGCTGAAAACCACGCAGCCCGACCACAAGATCGCCTATGGCAAGGATGCATTGCAATACGCCGAACTGTGGCTACCGCCCGCGCCTGCCAAGGGCCCGCTGCCGGTCGTGGTGCTGATTCACGGCGGCTGCTGGCTGGCTGATCTCCCGGGACCGGAACTGGTGGCGTTTTTGTCTGACGATTTGCGCAAGAACGGCGTGGCGGTGTGGAGCCTGACCTATCGCCGCGTGGGGCACAACGGTGGCGGCTATCCGGGGACGTTCGACGATGTGGCCAACGGTGTCCTTCACCTCACCACCATTGCCGAGGAATACGATCTCGACTTGAGCCGCGCAGTGGTCACGGGACACTCCGCAGGCGGGCACCTGGCGCTGTGGGCCGCCGCGCAAAACCGCATTCCTGCCGGTAGCGCACTCAAGCGCGATCAGGCGGTGAAATTCAAAGCCGTGATTGGCATCGCTGCCATTCCAGACCTCGCTTACTTCGCGCGCGCGGGCGCGCATGCTTGTGGCGACAAGACGGTTGATCAATTGGTGGATACCGCTGCGCGGACGCCTGTGGGCGGCGCCGATAATGCGCCATTTCTCGATACCTCGCCATCGGAAATGCTGCCGCTGGGCGTGAAGCAGATTCTGATGCATGGCGTGTTCGATGGCATCGTGCCGCCGGCAATCGGCTGGCGCTACCAGACGCGAGCGAAAGAAATGGGCGATAACGTTGAATTGATTGCGCTGGAGAATTCAGGGCACTTTGAATTGATCGCGCCGTGGACGCCGCCGGGCAGAGCAGTGGTGGCGAAGATTCTTGAGCAGTTGAAGTAACGAGCGGCGCCTTCGCCGCCAGCAATCACCAGCCTACAATCGGTGGCGCGTTCGCCCCGTCCCCCAGCGCCCGCTGCATCTGCACACTATCCAGCCAGCCGCCAAACTTGTAGCCGATGCCCTTGAATAGGGCGACATGATGAAAGCCGCAGGCGGCATGCAACTTGATGGAGCCGATGTTGGCGCTGTCGCCGATGACGGCGATCATCTGCCGGTAGCCTACCCGCGTACATTCGTCGATCAGCGTCATCAGCAATTGCTTGCCGATGCCGTGCCCTTTCATCGCATGCAGCACGTAGACGGAATCTTCCACGACGAAACGGTAACCCACGCGCGCACGGTAGCTGCTCGCGTAGCTGTAGCCGACCACGAGTCCTGCGAGTTCGGCGGTGAAATAGGGGAAGCCTTTGGCGAGTAGGTCGGCCCGACGGCGGGCGAATTCCTCAACCGATGGCGACTCGTATTCCCAGGAAGCGGTCTCAGTGGCGACGCTGTTGGCGTAGATGGCCGCCAGTGAAGGGACGTCCTCGTCCCGCGAGGGTCGGATGATCAGTTTCATGTTGGTCGTGTTTGCAGTTAAACCATTGATCACGCAAACGCGATGCCACGCTTGCTACCGGGCCAGCACCTGCACATCAATTCCCGAAGGCTGCGCCGCAGAACGGTAAATGCGTTGCGTGGCTTTCTTGAAGTCTTCAGCCTTAGCTTCCGGAATGCGCACAAACGTTTGCGGATTCAAGTCGACAAGCGGAAACCACGAACTCTGCACCTGCACCATGATGCGATGTCCACGGCGAAAAGTATGGTTGATATCGGGCATGTTGAAATTGAGCGCTTCAACTTTGCCGGGAACAAACGCGACTGGTTTTTCAAAACTGTAGCGGAACTTGCCGCGCATCGGTTCGCCGCGAATCAACTGCTGATAACCACCCATCGGGAATTTGGGGATGGCGACGTCTTTTGGTGGCGCGTTGGAATTGGGTGCGCTGCCGGGTGCGTCTGGATACTCTGCTGGATAGACATCGATCAGCTTGACGACGAAATCGGAATCGGTGCCCGAGGTGGACACGAACATGCGCGGTGATAGCGGCCCCAGCACAGTGATGTCCTCTTCCAGAATTTCCGACTGGTACACCAGCACATCCGGTCGCGTGGCGGCGAAACGCTGGTCGCCCACCACAAACTCTTGCGGGACGCGGGTCGTGATGGCGTCCGTGAACGGCACAGGCTTGGCCGGGTCGCTGACGTATTCGTCGAAGCCTGTAGTCGCTACCGGCTTGTTCCACGCGAGCTTGCCGCCAGACTGCAAATACAGCGTGCGCTTTTGCGCCTCCTTCGGTGGCCAGGCGGGATATTCGCGCCAGACATTGGTACCGGTTTCAAAGGCATAAGCCTCGGCGAGTTTTTTCTCGGGCTTGCCTTTTGCGGGACTGCCCTCGGCGGGTGGGTCTCTGAGGAATTTCTCAAAGAACGGGAAGAGGATATTCTTGCGGTAGTACTCACCAGTCTTTGCGGCGAAACTCACGCGCCCCAGCTGCGCGCCGTCGTAGCTGGACCAGCCGCCGTGTGACCACGGGCCCATGACGATGGCGTTAAAGGTACCGGGATTGTTCTGCTTGATGCTGCGATAGGTCGTGAGGGGGCCTTGCGGATCCTCTGCGTCATACCAGCCGCCGACGGTGAGCACGGCGGCTTTGATGTTTTTGAGGTGCGCTGAAATATCGCGTGACTTCCAGTATTCATCGTACACGTCGCGCTTGGCCTGGTCGGCAAACAGCGAACCCTTCTGTTTTTCCAGCGTCGCAATGATGTTGGCGAGCGTGCCGAGCTTCAGAAAATAGTCATAGCCGCTGGTGGTCCCGTATTCAAACGGCACATCGACCTTGGGCGGCAGTGACGGAGAATCCTGTTGCTTGAAGAACGTGTAGAAGCCGTAATTGGCCGCCAGCATGAAGGCACCATTGTGATAACTGTCGTCATTCATGTAGAGGTCAGTTATCGGTGCCTGCGGGGACGCAGCCTTGATCGCAGGATGGCCGTCGATGATGCTGGCGGACGCAAAGAAGCCGGGGTAGGAAATCCCCCAGATGCCGACTTTGCCGTTGTTGTTCGGGATATTCTTCAGCAGCCATTCGACGCTGTCGTACATGTCAGTGCTTTCGTCTATATCGCCCGCTTTCTTGTTCGGTTTGTGCGGCGTCATTTCGATAAACGTGCCTTCGGACTGGAAGCGCCCGCGCACATCCTGCATCACATAAATGTAGCCGGCCTTGTCGAACTCTTCGGTAGGCCCGAGCTTTCTGGGATATCGATCAACACCGTAGGGGGCGACGTCATATGGCGTGCGCACCATCAGGAACGGCGCAGACTTTGACTGGTCCTTGGGGAGATAGACAGCAGTGAAGAGTTTCTTGCCGTCGCGCATCGGGATGCGGTATTCGTATTTGGTGTAATGCTCTTTGAGGCTGTGTTCTGGGGTTGCTGAGGGGGCGGTCGGCTGCGCATGAGCCACCGTTGCGACGACGAGAAACAGGGCGGCGAGGATTGTGCGGAACATAGTTGGTGTTACTCCTGATGACTGTAGTTTCCGCATGAGTTGCGGATGGCAGGTAATTCCAATTGCTGAACATTTGTTGATGTGTGACTGCAAATCGACGCCTCAAATAATCGTCATCCCAGCGAACAACCACAAGGGTTGCGCCGGGCTGGGATCCAGTCCACCCAACCTCATTTTTCTTTGTGACTAAATAAGTCAGACGGTGTATCAGACTGGGTCCACTCCCACGGCAAGCCATACACAGCTTGCCGGTTCTGCAGGCACGATGCATGCATCGCGAATTCCCTGCATCACCCTTCGCTGGGACGACGGCTTCTCTATCAGCTACGGCTACACATGTGGTGAAGGCGTCGTCTCAACATCACCCAAATCCCAAAATATCCCCGCCATTATCCCTAACCCTTCGCGCGCAATCGAGCCCAGCATGTGTTCGTTCGGCGCATGCTGCGAGCACGCCGAATATGAATGCGGAATCCATATCGTCGGCAAGCCTAACGTGTCGGCGAAAACTTCATTGGGTAGCGAGCCACCCAGATTGGGCAATATGGCAGGTTTGATGCCGGTGGTCCGCTCGATGCTGGCCACTGCCCAACGCACCCATTTCGAATCAGGGTCAAGACGGGTCGCGTGCATCGGCTCTTCACGCGCCGCAGCAACCTTGACTTTGGCAAAGCCTTCACGCTGCATGTGCCGCTGCAATGCAGGCACCACGTCATCCGGA
>Ga0209490_10004710_pt1 | contig 12526 bp, 8 predicted proteins | sample MAT06_FD_187209 | JGI IMG/M metagenome (GOLD analysis project Ga0209490, IMG submission 187209) | Freshwater microbial communities from Lake Fryxell liftoff mats and glacier meltwater in Antarctica - MAT-06 (SPAdes) (version 2) | ecosystem: Environmental > Aquatic > Freshwater > Ice > Liftoff...
GGATGTTTCGCCCAACCATAACATATCTTTACTTATGCCAAGGTTTGCAAACAGTCCGGTTGCATTCAACAACCCAAGCAGATCGGTTTTGCCCAGCTCGTCCCCTGGTTGCCAGACGACCAGAAATTCCAGTTGGCTTAATATGATGGCTCGCCTGCGCAGCGCTCCCGTTTCTTCTGCGCGGGTACATACAACCCGCAACGCCTGTAAAAGGGTCTGCGCGGTTTCTTCCAGCGTTGCGTAATGATAAAAGCCGCTTTGGCTTTGCAGGAATTCGATGTTTTCGATCACTTGAGCCTGCGTTTTTGCCCCAAAGCCTTTGAGCATCGCCAATCGATTTTCGCGGCATGCGTACAACAGTTCGCCCAAACTTTCCACATCGAGCTCTCGCCAGATGATTCCTACTTTTTTTGCGCCCAGACCTTTGATACGCAGCATCTCTACCACGCCGATTGGCGTTTTAGCCAACAGTTCATCCAGCGCTGCGATGTTGCCGCGGTCCAGCAATTCTGCAATTTTTGCCTGAATTGCTGCGCCAACGCCCGGTAGTGCAGCGCGTTCCTGCACAGTCATGCTGCCCAAGGGTGCATCCAGTTTTTTAAGTCGGAACGCAGCGGTCTCGTATGACTTTGCCTTGAAGGCATTTTCACCGTGCAGTTCCATTAACTGGCCGAGCAATTGAAATGCTGAGGAAATGTCTTTATTTTTAAACATACTGCAACTAATTCCTCTGCGGTGAGCTTTTCCGGAGCATCCCTTCCGCCGCCCTTCAGTCAAAAAACCGCTTATCATGACCAGGCAAAGAAACGATGCCACGCTGAATATGGCTTTGAACCTCAAAGCAGGCTTTTTCCTTGCCCTGGCCTGGCTGTGTCCGCAGAACCTCTACAGCCAGTTGAATGATTTTGACCCCTGGATGGAGCGACCTGAATTCCAGATGCCCATAGCCTTAACCAACAACGCAGTAACCAGTGCAAAGGTCGCCGGGCTTTATTATACCTACACGTTCGGGGGCATAGACAGTTCGCTTCGCTGGTCGGGCATTCGCCAGGACGCGTTTCGGTTAAATGTAAACACAGGTTGGACCATCCTGCCTTCCATACCCGATACGTTGGGTAAAATCGCTTCTGCCGCAAGCACCGTTAAGGGAAAAATCTACCTAATCGGTGGGTATCACGTGCTGGAGGACGGTTCAGAAATCAGTTCAAATCGCGTTCATGTTTTTGATCCGGTGAGCAATACCTGGCTTCCGGACGGAGTTCCGGTGCCTGTACCTATTGATGATCATGTTCAAGGGGTATACCGGGATTCCCTTATCTATGTTGTTACCGGCTGGAGCAATACAAGCAGCGTCTCCAACGTGCAGATTTACAATCCTGCTGCGGACACCTGGCAGATCGGTACACCGGTTCCGGCTACCTCACAGTACCGGGCTTTCGGAGCAGCAGGTGGCATTGTAGGGGATAAAATCATCTATGCTGGGGGTGCCCGCATGGGGATCAACTTTCCCATCGCCCCCTACATTCGCTGCGGGGAAATCGATCCTTCCGACCCCACGCAAATTGTCTGGTCCTTCATAGAGGACACGCTGGCTGCGCGGTATCGTGCAGCTCCAATCGTAAACTACGATCGCCCAGATGCATTAAGGCTGGTTGGAGGTTCTTCGGTTACCTACAATTTCGACGCAATCGCCTACGCTGGCAGCGGAATCGTTGAGCCAATCTCTGGAAGCGACGTGGAAGGCAATTGTTTTGGACTCATGATACCTTTTGGCGTTGACGGAAGAATCCCCAACGGTCGCATGGATTACCGCGGCGTTGGGGTTCATCTCACCGATGATCCGTGGGGAGGCGAAGATGCCTGGTTGGACCAAGTGGTTTTGGTTGGCGGTATGGGACCAGGGCGTCAGGTAGACGGAAAAGTCTATACCGCCCGCTCCTACTATGAAGGGTTGGACGCCCCCGAAGAAATCGGAATGTACCTCTATCCAACGCTTACCCCTGGTCCCGTCCAGGTTCGTCTGGATGATCCTTCCCTTTTTGGCCATTGGACGTACCAGATGTTTGATTTGAGCGGACGTGTTGTTGCCCAAGGGCATTGCCATCCACCCGCCCTGCTCGATTTCTCCGATCGGCCAAATGGTTTGTATACCCTTGTTCTGGAACGCGAAAACAACAGGGTGGGTTTAAAAGTGGCGATAGCCCGCTGAAGTCAGCCTGGCACATCCCGCTGACGTCAGCCAAGGCCATGTTGCTGAAATCAGCCAGGGCCATGTTGCTGAAGTCAGCCAGGGCCATGTTGCTGAAGTCAGCCAGGGCCATTTTGCGTTCTCCATTTATGTCAGGAGTTGGTGGGCTGGAACACGTGCTTGATAAAACGGGCTCATCAACCATGGGCTGAGTTAAAGCGGGTTTAGTTGAGTTAAAGCGGGTTTAGTGATCCCGGGCTCAACAAAACCGAGCTAGAAAAATGGAACCTTCTCTTTTGTTTGAACCTTAACATTGATTTCCCCGCCAAAATTCAATGTTGACAATGAAAACATGGAGAAGATTGAAAATTTAAACGGGTAAGTCAAAGGGAAGCAGCCAGCCCCGGCATCCGAACCACAGCCAGCCCCGGCATCCGAACCACAGCCAGCCCCGGCATCCGAACCACAACCAGCCCCGGCATCCGAACCACAACCAGCCCCGGCATCCAAGCCACTGCCTCGGTGGCCCCAAAAAACAAGCCCCGCTCCGTGGAGCAGGGCTTGGATTAGAAGAAGAGGAAAAGTGCTTGAGAATTGAGCAAAGCTTGAAGAAGCATTGCTACAATGCCAAGCGTTACTCGGCGCTGTCGTCGGCCGAGGCATCAGAAGCAGCGTCAGCCTCGGGGGCAGATGCTTTAGGGGCGGCAGCTTCCGGAGCTGGGGCGGCAGCTTCCGGAGCTGGGGCGGCAGCAGCGGCTACGGGAGCACTTGCTGCAACGGCTGCTTCGGCTTCAATAAAGGGGAGTATCGAAATGAAGTTGCGGTCTTTGCGGCCGCGCTTGAAATCGACGATGCCGTCGGTGAGGGCGAAAATGGTGTGGTCCTTGCCCAAGCCCACGTTCAGGCCGGGGTGGAATTGGGTGCCGCGCTGACGAACGATAATGTTGCCTGCTATGGCCAATTGACCGCCGTAAATTTTAACGCCCAAGCGTTTGCTTTGGCTATCGCGTCCGTTTTTAGTAGAGCCTGCGCCTTTCTTGTGTGCCATGGCGAAAAATCGTCTGAATCGGTGGGAACCGAAAGTGGTCTGGAGGAAATGGAATTAGGAAATGCCGTCGATCTTGATGCGGGTGAAGGCCTGGCGGTGACCGTTTTTGACACGGTAGCCTTTGCGGCGCTTCTTCTTGAAAACAATGACTTTGTCGCCTTTCAGGTGTTCGAGGATAGTAGCAGAAACTTTGGAAGAGGAAAGGGTGGGGGTACCCACAGTGATGTCTGCTCCATCTGCTTTGAGCAGGACTTCGCTGAACTCGACCTTTTGGCCTTCCTCACCTTCGAGCCGGTGCACGAAGATCTCCTGGTCTTTTTCGACCTTGAACTGTTGGCCGGCAATCTCGACAATAACGTACATGGGGAAGGCTGGTTTAATTGGACGTGCAAATTTACGACTTGTTAGCAAAAAGCGGGCAAAACCGAACATTAAATTAACATTCGGATAAACAACCGCTGTAATTCGACCAACAAAGACAAGGTGGGTGGAACCCGGCAAAAATAAAAATCTTTGCACCGAAAGCCTATTCCGGCCTTAAATTTCCTTTCAACCTCTGCTTTTGAGCCTAAAATCCCTTCTTGCCAGGCCTTTTGCTGCTTGGGAAGCCGCCCAAATCCGCCGATGGAGCGCCGATCCCGGCGGCTCACAACGCCGTGTCCTGGAGCAATTGCTGCGCAAAGGAAGCCAAACGCACTTTGGCCGGGAACACCGCCTGGACCAGGTACGCGATGCGGCAGGTTTTCGCCAAGCCATTCCCCTGAAGGATTACGAACAGTTCAAGCCCTGGATCGAGCGCGTTAAAAGCGGGGAATCAGACGTGCTCTGGCCTGGAAAACCGGCCTATTTCGCCAAAACTTCCGGCACCACGTCGGGCACCAAGTACATTCCACTGACCCCGGACTCCATTCCCAACCACATCAACACGGCTCGGGCGGCGCTGACCAGCTACATCCATTCCACGGGCCGAACAGCGTTTGTGGATGGCAAAATGATCTTCCTTCAGGGCAGCCCGGTGCTGACCCGCACAGGCGGCATTCCCACGGGAAGGCTTTCCGGCCTCGTGTATCACCACGTTCCTGCCTATCTGCTGCGCAACCGCATGCCGACCTACGAAACCAACTGCATCGAGGATTGGGAGGAAAAAATTGACGCAATTTGCCGCGAGACATCGCGCGAACGGATGACCCTCATTAGCGGCATCCCGCCTTGGGTCATCATGTATTTCGAAAGGCTTCTTGCCCTGAACAAGGTGGAAACGATCCGCGACCTTTTCCCCGATTTCTCGCTTTTCGTGCACGGGGGAGTCAATTTTCAGCCTTATGCTGCCCGCCTGCAAGAACTGATCGGTGGACCGGTCGATACCCTGGAAACTTACCCGGCTTCTGAGGGCTTTATAGCTTTTCAGGACAGCCTTGACGCGGAAGGGCTGCTGCTTAATGTGGCGTCCGGCATCTGGTTTGAGTTCATTCCTATGGACCACTACCAAGAGCCGAATCCCCCCCGCCTGACTGTAGAAGAAGTTGAAATAGGGGTGCAGTATGCGCTGATTGTCAACAACAACGCAGGACTTTGGGGCTACCGCTTGGGCGACACCATTCGCTTCACCTCCCTGCGCCCGGCGCGCATTGTAGTCACCGGAAGAACGGCGCATTTTCTCTCGGCATTTGGCGAACATGTCATCGCAGAAGAGGTGGAAGGGGCTATGCAGATGCTGCGCGAGCAACTCGGTTTAGAGGTGGTGGAATTCACGGTAGCCCCGCGAATGGGCAACGGGCAAACCATGCCCCGGCACGAATGGTACGTGGAGTTTAGCCGACCCCCGGTTTCTCTGTCCAAAGCAGCTGGCTTGCTGGACACTGCCATGCAAGCCCGGAACACTTATTACAAAGACCTGATTACAGGGTCCATTCTGGCTCCTCTCGCCATTTTTCCGGTCCGGCCGGGCGGTTTTCGCGATTACCAGCGGTCGGTCGGCAAACTCGGCGGCCAGAACAAAGTAGCCCGCCTGGCCAACAACCGAAACATCGCCGATGCCTTGCAACCCTACCTTGAGGCAACCTTAACCTGACCTTAACCACTGGCTAAAACAGCTTAAGCCCGGGGACCTGAAATAAACCGTATTTTTGCCCCCATATTCCTTCGAAACCGGCCCTGCTGCAAGCATGCCGGCACACCCTGGACCTCCACAATCGCTCGATCTGAATGAATCCATTGCAAGTGCTTATTATGGCCGGACAGTTGATCCTGGCCTTGTCTATCCTGGTAACCATTCACGAGCTCGGCCACTTTCTGGCAGCTCGCGCTTTTGGCATTCGGGTAGAGAAATTCTTCGTCTTTTTTGACTTTGGCGGGTACAAACTGTTCAGTATCAAGCGCGGCGACACCGAATACGGGCTGGGCTGGTTCCCCTTGGGCGGTTACGTCAAGATAGCCGGAATGATTGACGAAAGCCTGGATAAAGAGCAACTCAAACGCGAGCCCGAGTCCTGGGAGTTTCGCTCCAAACCCAACTGGCAGAAATTCATCGTCATGGTGGCGGGAGTGGTTATGAACTTCATTCTGGGTATCGCGCTTTACGCGTTTTATCTGGGTCAGTATCAGAAGTCGTACATCCCTCAGGCTGAGTTCAACAAAGAAGGCATCTACGCCTATGAAACCGCCCGGGAGTACGGTTTCCAGACAGGCGATAAACTCGTCTCGGTTAACGGCAAAACCTACGACCGCTTCGAGGACTACATGGCTAACTTCCGCATCTTTTTCGGGGGCGAAATGATGGTCGACCGCAACGGCCAGTTGATCACCATCCAGATTCCGTCCTCGCACTTTAACCGGGTTCGCGAAGGAATGACCGGGTTTCTGGAGATGCGGAACGACGTATTGGTTGACTCCATCCTTGGACCTGATCTGAGCCCGGCTGCCCGGGCTGGAGTGCAGCAAGGTGACCGGATTGCCGGCATCAACGGGGAGCCCCTCTTCGCCTTTGGGCAATTGGTGGAAACTCTTGGTGCCAACAAAGGCGACTCGGTAACCCTGGAACTGGATCGCGACGGGCAAACCCTGGTTGTGCAAACCGCCGTGGATACCGCCGGGCGCATTGGTTTTGTACCGGACATCGTTCTCTTGTACAAGGATTCAACGCAGTACACCACAGCTTCAGCCCTGCGCTATGGAGCCGGTGATGCTTGGAACTGGCTGTATTTCAATGCGCGGGCCATGGGAAAAATCTTTACAGGCGATGTCCCCTTTGCCAAGTCCATCGAAAGTCCGATCGGCATTGCCCGCATTTACGGCCCCACCTGGGACTGGGCCAAGTTCTGGTGGCTGACGGCCATTTTGAGCATGATCCTTGCCTTTATGAACATCCTGCCAATCCCGGCGTTGGACGGCGGCCACATCATGTTCATCTTAATTGAAACCGCCATTGGCCGCAAGCTGCCCGACAGCTTCATGGAAAAAGCGCAGGTCTTTGGTATGGTGGTCATTTTGGGGCTTATGGTGTTCGCTTTTGGCAGCGACATTTTGGAGATTGTTCAAGAGCGCTTTGGCGGAAAATGATGCCCATGCCGCCCATATGCGGCCAGATTCCCGCATCCCGGCTCCTGTTTTGGACGGCGATGCTTCTTGTCGTCTTGATGTCTGGCACCAGGTACTGCGTCGCACAGGGTAACGGAAGCCCTTCGCCCGAGGCACCCGCTGATTCCGGCACTAATTTTTACCAGCCGGAGTACCGCAAGGCACTGATTGTGCCTTTTGACATGACCTATTACCTCAGCGACGCCGACCACGAACTCGCCGAGCGGAACGGCAAAACGCTGGCGCAGGTCCAGCAAGCGCTGCGTTATGGCATGGACGGCAATGTGTCCGCGTCCGTAATGGATTTGTACAGTACACATAGAATTTTATTAGATACATTACCGGACAAGAACCCGGACCTGATGCGGCTTTACGGCGCTGTTCGCTACCGCTACCAGACACCCTTTGGGGTCAAGGCAGCGGCGGAGCAAACCCCTGAAGATCCGAAAGAAGTGGAGCGTCCGGGTGATGCTTTTCGGCGTTTTTGGAAAGATGTCCGGGGGGAGGAAGAGACGCTGCCGCAACGTGACCAGCCTGATCCCTATTTTCAGCAGGGCGCTTTGCGAGGACCGGTCATGGGTCGCAGGACGATGCACGCCGAGTTGCTGGACCCCTCTGTCCTGACTTACTTCTACGACCGCTACGGCACTGACCTATTCGTGTTCCTCAATCAGTTGGAGATCCGGACCAATTACGCCCTGTGCCTGGATCGGGCCACGAATACTTTTGTCCGCGAGATCTCTGTGCACTACAGCATTTACGATGTCAGCGGCAAACTCTTTGCCTCGGATGTAGTCACCGTTACGGTTAGCTCTAACACCAACGACCTTTACGAAGTCATGGCTCGCGCTTTCCCGGTGTTGTCCGCGGCCGTGGTCAGTGGATTGCCCGCTCCGCGATACCTCCGCACGGAGGAATGAACTACCAGCCTGGATTTTTTCTCGCTTGTGTGTAATTTTCCTGGCTAGCCGGGCACTGGATTATTCGCAACAATGCCGCTTTGTCTTATCTTTGTGCTCCCGCGGCAATTCGTCCCCGAAGCGCCCGATTTGTTCTTTTGATTTGCAACCATGCCGAAGTGGCGGAACTGGTAGACGCGCTGGATTCAAAATCCAGTAATGGCAACATTGTGTGGGTTCGAGTCCCACCTTCGGTACAAGCTTTCGCAAAGAACCCGCGCTTCGTCGCGGGTTTTTAAACGCAAGGATTTTGCGGATGAAGTGCAGTGCCTGGCCAACCGAGGTTGCGCGGACTTGCAGACGAATTTCCGCGGATCGGTGGGTTGTGGCCGCAGCTTTTGGGAGGCAACGTGCAAGCGGTTAGGCAAAACCATTAGGATTCCAGAGCGCCATTTATTGTGCTGACTGCTGCTTGGCCTGTTTCTCCCATTCCTTCTTCAATTGCACGGAAATGCTGCGGGGAATTTCTGGCTCCAACTCAGCCATCTGAACTTGCGATTCCCGCAGTTTTTCAGGGTTGTTTCGGTCGAACAGGCTCAAAAAATAGAAACCGAGGTAGCGAAACATCGGTGCGTCATCTTCGGTAATGCGAAGGATCGTTTGGCGGTCAAGCGTGTGGATGGGCAGCCCTTTTTGCTCGGCCTGCATTACCTGAACCAGCGCCATTTCAATCTCTCTTTCTTTGCCTGTCCCGGTTAGGCGCTGGTAGCGTTTGCGGTCAGTGTAGAAAACGCCGGTTCTTTCCGGGATGGTGGTAGCCAAAAAAAGCGCGGCAGAAACCAAACCACCGACCAACACACCAAATGCCCAAAAGGGAGCCAGGATCGGCATTAAGCCTAAACAGAGCCCGGCCAAAGCCAGCGATGCCACTGGGCCAGCCAAAAGGATACGGCCCATTTTGGTTGGAATGTCAAGGCTGTCTGGGGCAGGTGCCGTGGCCGCTACTCCGCCAAACAAGCCCCAATCTTTGTTCCAATAAATTTCAATGCGTCCCTGCTCCTTGCGCCGAAGCCCTAAAAAACCTACCACCAGCATTTCAAACTTAAACCCTTGCACCAAACCGGCAATCAAATGGCCAAGTTCATGCACGGCAAGGGCTGTAAACATGGCGGCGATCAGCAACAAGGCCAGCCAAATGTTAAACTGTTCCGGTTCCGGGACTACCTGATCCAGGAAGGTAGACTTAGCCAGTACGGCCCCAAAAACAGCGCCAAGTCCAGCAATACCAAGAACGATGAGCAGGATTTTGAGCCCTTTGATTTTGCGTCTTTTGTCGGCCATGTACTGGGTTGCAGTCGCTATTGAGGTGAAAATTTAAGCCAAACAAATAGGGCCTGCACTACCTTTTTAAACCCAAATATGGCCAAGCAACGTTGACCGACCCAGCCCGTCCAAGCCCCCTACAACTGATTCACCTGCGCCGTAACTTTGAACAAAGCGTTCGGTTATGCGAAATGTCTATTTAACTTTATTTGTATTTTTTAGCTGTAACTGGGTTTCTGCCCAAATTGTTCTGAATGAAGCCAGCAACAAGAATTACGGAACCCTGGCTGATGAGGACAATGAATATCCGGATTGGTTGGAACTCTACAATGCGGGAACCAGTGCCGTGAGCCTGAGCGGCTATGCGCTCAGCGATGATGCGGATGAATCAGCTATGTGGACCATGCCAAACCTTGTTCTGGGGGCAGGGGAATTCGCCGTATTCTTTTGCAGCGGCAAAGACCGCTATGCCACCTCGCCGATGACGCATGTGGCCAGCATTTCCAATTACTCTCCCATTGTCAACTGGAACATCCATCCCTTTTCAACCCCGTTTAACTGGGATGGCACTTCCAACCTGCTGATCAACATTTGTGCCTACAGCAGCACCGGATACGTGACCAATTCGGTGCACCGTCAAACCGCGACTTCCTTTGCGTCAACCCAATTTGCCTTTGAGGATGGAAGTGATGCTGCATGCTATGACGTCAGCGGTGTGGGGGCCTTTCAACGACCCAATTTGCGCATTAATGGAGCGATCATTGGCACAGGAACGATATTAAATTCGCCCTTTGATTATCCAGCTCCTTACGGCAATTGGTACTGGGGCGCCCGCCACCAAATGTTGGTGCGCGCATCGGAACTCAGCGCGGCGGGAGTAAGCGCGGGCAATCTTTTTGCGCTGGGCTTAGAGGTGGAATCCACCGATGCGGTGGTTTACACCCTGCTGGACATTCATATCGGCCATGCGCTTGATTCCGAGTTGAGCGGTACGTTTTACCCGGAAGGTGGCTTCGCCAACCACACCAATTTCAAAATTGACAGCGAAGGGGAGGAGGTGTATCTTTTTTCTCCTGGCGGAACGCTCCTGAGCTCCTTGAACGTAAACGCAGAAGCGGTAGCAGCGGCATTGCCCGACGTCAGTGTTGGGTTGTTTCCCGACGCTTCCCCCACCATACGAACTTTTCTGCCAGCTACGCCCGGAGCCAGCAATAACGGCTCGTTTCCCTACAACAGTCAGGCCCTTGCGCCATTAATTTCGGTGGAAGGGGGATTTTTCACCGCGCCCTTTGCCGTCTCGCTCTCTGACCCAAATGACCCGCCGGCCGCGCTTCGCTATACCCTGGACGGCAGCGAGCCCGACGAAAGTTCTGCCCTTTGGGAAGGGACACCGGCATTCATTTATCAGACAGCCGCACTGCGTGCACGAGCCTTTTCGCCCGGAATGTTGCCGAGCCCCGTCAGCAGTACCACGTATTTTCTTAATGTAGATCACCTGACGCCCATCTTATCGGTGATCACGGATAACGACAATTTATACGGCTCTGGCGGCATTTTTGATAACCCTGCCGAAGACTGGTTGCGAGCTGCTCACGTAGAATATTATGATTCTACGGATGCCCATGCCCAAATTTTTTCGCAGCGCGCAGCCATCCGGATGGACGGTGGTTATGGGGGCAGCCGATGGCAGCCGCAGCGCTCGTTTCGGTTAAAAATGGATGATGGCGTCCTCGGCGATGGTCCCATTGTGCACCGCGTCATACCGGACCGCACCACCCGAACCCTTTACAGCGATTTTTACTTGCGAAATGGAAGCAACCAATACCAGGTGCTGCCCTACAAAGACGCCGCCCAGGTTAAAATGATGGGCAAGAATACTCGAAACTATTATTCGGCCTGGCGCCCCATTTCTGTCTACATCAACGGCGGGTATTTTGGGTTGTACGAATTGCGCGAAAAGTTTAACACGGAAATGTTTCAACTCGCCGACGGTGCCGATCCCAACACCGTGGAACTGCTTTCGGTCAGCGCGTTTTACGGGTATGTGTTGCGCGCGGTCGAAGGTTCTGTAGAGTCATTTTACACGTCATATGATGCCTTTAACGCTCTGAACCCGGCCGACAGCAGTTTCTGGGCTTCTGCAGATGCTTATATCGACTTGGATTGGTACTGCGATTACATCATTGCCGAGTCTTGGATGGGCAATGTGGACTGGCCCTACAACAACATCAAGTTGTACCGCTCGGATGCCACCGGAGGAGCCTGGCGCTTCTGTGTTATTGACCTGGAGTTGGCGTTGGCTCCTAATTCCTGGACCGACTGTTACATGGACCACATCGACTTTCTCCAAAACCAGGACCCAAACAATCCTTATGTAAACATCTGGTTGCGCGGCATGCAAAACGATCGCTTTCGCAATTATTTCATCAACCGTTTCGCTGACCAGATGAACAGTGTTTACCGACCTGAACGCCTGGTGGCACTTGAGAATGCCATCTTTGAACAAACTGTAGGGGAGATGCCCAACCAGTTCCAGCGCTGGGGCGATCCATTTAACGTACCTGCGCAGGTCACGCAATTTTACAACAATCACCTGACCTTTCAGGGCGAATTGCTCTGTCGCGGTCCTCAGGTTCGCGATGACATCCAGAATAACCTGGGCCTGCCCCGCCAGGTAGACGTAACCCTGGTTACGGAACCCGCGGAGGCTGGAACCATACGGATAAGTACGTTGGAGCCAGAAAACTACCCCTGGTCTGGTGTGTACTTTGATGGAATCCCAGTAGGCATTGAAGCGGTTGCCGCACCTGGCTTTGCTTTTTCGCACTGGAAGCCCAATCTGCTTTTGGCCGACACACTCTTTCCGCAATTTCTGGATACCCTGACCGCAGAAGAAGTGACCTTTACGGCTGTTTTTCTGGAATTGCCTAATGGTCTTTCTAATCTCCAACCTGAGTTAGGTTTCCGTTTGTATCCTTCACCAGCTACCGCTGTTGTACATGTTCGTGCCCCGGATAATTTGTTTGGGAGCGATTTGCATTGGACGCTGCTGGACCTGCATGGCCGCATTTTACAAGCCGGATCTTTTTCTGCAGGTGGCACAGAATTTTCAATTGATGTTGCAGCGCTGGCGCAAGGTATATATGCAATTCGAATTGAAGAAAAGTCAGGCAGGTTTGAAACGGTGCGTTTTGTCAAGCATTAAGCGCAATTCAGGTGGATTGTATTAAATATTATGCATACCATAAGATTTGTTTTGTTTTATTACGTGTAATTTATTTCAAGTCAAGTATGGGAATTTTGTAACACAATCAGAATTTTTTGCAACTGGAGAATTAGATAGTGGGTTCATCTTTACGATGCAGGCTTATCTGCACCTCATAACCCACTTAACATGAATGATAAGGCTAAAGAGCAACGCGACCAGCAACCTGGCAGCGCTGCAAACGAACATTCAAAAGACCCCAATCGCAAGCAGAATTTGCCCGGCGA
>Ga0209490_10004711_pt1 | contig 12524 bp, 12 predicted proteins | sample MAT06_FD_187209 | JGI IMG/M metagenome (GOLD analysis project Ga0209490, IMG submission 187209) | Freshwater microbial communities from Lake Fryxell liftoff mats and glacier meltwater in Antarctica - MAT-06 (SPAdes) (version 2) | ecosystem: Environmental > Aquatic > Freshwater > Ice > Liftoff...
GTGACCATCTCGATGGCATCTTGTATCCGATGCGCATGAAAGACATGTCCCAGTTCGGTTTCACCGAAGTGCTGTTTCCGGATCTGGCGCCGTACGATGACGATTAATTAATTCAAGGAGCTGACCATGAGTGATTCCACCCCGACCCTCCCCGAGCGTGACCTGTCGTCTGAAAAGAACACGCTTCACGTTTTGTATGTGCTGCATGGGCTCGCACCGTTCACGTTCTGGACGCTGGCCATCGTGGCGATGATTATCGGTGCGGCGAAGCATGGCGATGTTCGCGGTACCTATCTGGACACACACTACGGCTGGCTGTCACGCACCTTCTGGTACGGCATTCTCTGGGCGATCATTGCCTGGGGCGTGTTCTGGATTCTCGGGCTGCTGACACTGGGAATCGGCATGTTTGTCTTGTGGGTACTACCCGCGGCTGTCTTCATCTGGTACTTATACCGGGTGATCTTCGGCTGGTTGAAACTCAACGATGGCAAGGCGATGGGGTAGTGCGCCGGCGCAAACTCAGGCAACGGTTTCCGCCAACGCCTGCTTGAGCGCCTCCACAAACACAGTCTCGCCCAGTCGCCCGTGTTCGACGATAAACACGTCTTCGGCCCGACTGCCGAGTGTCGTGATGCGGGCATCGTGCAAATTGACCTTTGCCTCATACAGCGTACGTGCAATCGCCGACAACAGGCCGGGCTTGTCGGCGCAGGTAACACCAAGTTCGAAGTACGGCTTGACGCGGGCAGTGCGCAGGGTAATTTCCGGCTTGAGTGGGAAGTGTTTGGCCTGACGTGCAGAGCGCGCGCGCGTCGGCTCCGGGATGTCTGCTGAAAGCAAGGCAAGCGTGAGATTGCGCGAAATGGTCGCCTCGATGCCACCGCGCTCGGCTCGCATCCGCGACTTCGGCAGCACCAAAAAGCTGTCAATCGCATAGCCATGCGTGGTTGTATAGATTCTGGCTGACAAGATGTCGAATTGCATGCGTTCAAACGCGTTGGTCATGCGTGCAAAAACGCCCGCTTCATCTCGGGTCATCACCAGCACTTCGTACAATGATGCCGCGGCGTCTTCACGCACAAAGATGCGGGGTTGCTGTGGGGCGATATCGCCGTTGATCGCAGTGGCATGCCAAATAAGATCGTTCACATCAAAGCGCTGGAAGTAGCGTTCATTGACGTGCGACCAGAGCGGCGGTGGTTCGCGGCTTTCCATTCGTGCCAACGCATCACGGCGCTTGAACTCAAGCCAGTGCGGATTTACTGCGCTGTCGCCGCGTAGCAGTCGGCGTGTCGATCTGAACAACTCCTCGAGCAGTTTCGCCTTCCAGCCATTCCAGACGTGAGGGCTGGTTCCGCGGATGTCGGCAACTGTCAACAGATACAAGGCGGTGAGACGCCGCTCATTGCCCACTTTGACGGCAAACTGCGAGATCACTTCGGGGTCGGACAGGTCCTGCTTTTGCGCCGTTGCCGACATCAACAGATGGGTCTCAACCAGCCACGCGACGAAGTCGCCATCGGTCGGAGAGAGGCCGAGCTGTCGGCAGAATCGTCGCGCATCGCGCATTCCTAGCGCCGAGTGATCGCCGCCCCGGCCTTTGGCAATATCGTGGAAGAGACAGCCAAGATAGAGCAGATGCTTGTCAGCAAACGCGGATGCCAGCTCGTGGCAGAACGGGAACTCGCCGGCGAATCGAGGCAACACCAGCCGACGCATATTGCGCAACACCATGAGGATATGCTCGTCGACGGTGTAGACGTGAAACAGGTCGTGTTGCATCTGCCCGACAATGCGGCCGAATGCCGGCAGGTAGCGGCCGAGAATACCGTAGCGGCTGAGGCGACGTAGTGTGAATGTCAGGCGTTCGCTCCGCAGAATTTCGAGAAACAGCTCGTTGATCTCGCGGTCTTCGCGAAATGCCGGACCAATGTTGGGGACTTCACGCCAGATCGCTCGCAGGGTTTCCGCAGCAAAAAACTCCGCTTCCGGTGTCCGTTGCAACGCCAAAAATGCCCGGAAGATGGAACGTGGATCGCGTTGAAAGATGGAGACATCAATTGCGGCGATGTTGCCGTTAACGAGCTCAAAGTCCGCGTCAAGCGCACGCACGACATCACGTTGCTTGCGCAGAATGCGTTCACTAAGGTTGGCGAGCAAAATCGAGTTTAGCTGCCAGATGATTTTGGCTGACAGGTAATAGCGGCGCATTAACACTTCAGACGGGCGCTTGACGCGTGTCGGTTTGAGCCTCAGTTGTTCGGCCAGAACAGTTTGGTGGTCGAACACCATACGGTCTTCGCGGCGGCCCGCCAGATAGTGCAGGCGGATCCGCAAGTCGATCAACACCCGCCGGTGTTTGGCGATGAGCTTCGCCTCATCGCCGGTGATCAGGCCCGCTTTCGCGAGAGCTGACCAGTCGGCAAGGGTGTCGCCGCCGATATTTGCGGCACGTGCGATCCACAGCACCGTTTGCAGATCGCGCAACCCACCGGGACTCTCTTTGATATTTGGTTCAAGGTTGAGCGCGATGTCATTGTGTCGCGCGTGCCTGCGGCGCTGCTCATCGAGCTTTGCGGCAAGAAAGGCCGGTAATGAACGCGCGGAGGATAACCGTTCGGTCAGGCTCGTGACGAGTGCACGGTCTCCCCAAAGCCAGCGCGCCTCCAACATGCTGGTGTCAACAGTGATGTCTTTTGCGGCTTCGTTGAGGCACTCGGTCAGCGAGCGAACCGAGATACCCGGTTCAAGCCCAACATCCCACAGCAGACTTACAAAGGCTTCGAGCGTGGAGGCTGATTCAGTGGCAGGTGCGGTCGGCACGTCGTCCGGCGTGAGAACCAGTACGTCAACGTCAGAAGACGGGAACAAGAATCCGCGACCATAGCCACCGACGCCGACCAGCGCAATCGTTGGTGGCAGTCCGACGTCTTCGGCAATGCGGGCAATGACCTCATCCACGAGCCCAGCGTGGTGCCGCATGTTGCGGTCTGGCTGCGGGCGCCGCAGGTATTGCTGTTTGAGTTTGCTGCGTTCGCCTTGCAGCCAATCACGAATCGGCTTGATGTACGCGATGCGGGTACGGGGATCGACCATACGCCGGTGCGGCCGACGTCAGGCGTGTGCGGCGGCAGTGGCAGACACTGGGGGAGGAGGCGATCCGGCCGACAGCGTCAACACTTCAAAACTATCCTCCGTCACGAGCACAGTGTGTTCCCACTGGGCCGAGAGACTGTGGTCGGCGGTGACGACGGTCCAACCGTCGCCCAACATGCGTATGTCCTTCTTGCCGGCGTTGATCATTGGTTCTACGGTAAAAATCATGCCGACTTTGAGTGCCATGCCCTGGCCTGGCTTGCCGTAGTGAAGAATCTGCGGGTCTTCGTGGAACTTGCGCCCGATGCCATGACCGCAGAACTCGCGGACCACGGAAAATCCGTTACCCTCTGCCAACACCTGAATCGCGTTGCCGATATCACCGATCGTCGCACCCGGTTTGACCTTTCGAATGCCGCGCCACATCGCTTCGTACGTGGTTTCGGAGAGTCGTTTCGCCTGAATTGAGGGCTCACCAATGTAGAACATTCGGCTGGTGTCGCCGTGGTAGCCATCCTTTATTACCGTGACGTCAATGTTGATAACGTCGCCGTGCTTCAAGACTTTGTCGCCCGGGATGCCATGGCACACTTGATGATTAACCGACGTACAAACTGACGCCGGATAAGGGCGATGCCCCGGCGGCGCGTAGCCGAGAGTTGCCGGAACGGTGCCCTGAACGTTCACCATGTAATCGTGGCAGAGCTTGTCTAGCTTGCCGGTTGTCACGCCAACTTTGACGTGCGGCGTGATGTAGTCGAGCACCTCCGAGGCGAGGCGGCCGGCGACACGCATTTTTTCGATGTCAGCTTCAGATTTGAGGACGATGGTCATGGCTAATCGGTGCGAGGTTCAAGACGGCGGCGCTTCACACAGGGCTGACGGGAAGCGCGGGTGAAGTGGGGACAGGCAGAACGCACCGCACTACCGACGTCGAACCAGATTATAGCAGTGGCGTCCGATGCATCCTCGCTCTGGGCCGGGCGCACGCGTGATACGCCCGCTCACCTGCTGGGTGCTCGTAGGCCGGCAATCTCGCGCTTCTTGTGATGCGGCGCGATGACTTCGCGCTCAATCCAGAACTTGAACTTCCCGGCGTCCGGATGCCGGATCAGCGACACAACCCGCAGCACGACGCGCTCCGAGAACGCCATCCCCCCGGCCTCCTCGACGGGTTTGTAGTCGACTTCACCATAGGCGATGCGCATGGCCGGCGTCGGCGCTTTGTCCAGCACACGCAGGACGTCCCGGTCGACAAACCAAAGCACGCCGTCGTCCTCGAAGATTCGGATTTGTTTTCCCTGAAACTCGTAGTAGCGGCCTTGCCAGGGAACGTACGGTTGCTTCTTGGCAAAGTCCACGAAGGACTTGACGAACTCGAGGATTGGTTTAGCCAGCAGCACCCCCCAGACTGGGGCCGATATGACCAGCAGCACCAGCCCGTCCTTGTGGCCGCCGCCGACTTTGTAGGCAAGGTAGGAGAAACCGGCTGCGGCACCCAGCCGCGCGATCACGCCGAGCGTAAATCGGAGCTTATTCATGGGTTGCCTTGGCGGCGTCGCCTTTGTACGCGTTGCATTTTTAAGAAATTTGTGCTTATAATCAAAGGCTTTCTGAGTTTTTCACAGAAAAATTTAGGGGCACTTTCGTAAATTCGTAAATCGTCACATTCGCACCGTTAAGGTCTGTCTCCTCCGGGGGCAGTACAGCGAGTGTTAGACCTAACCTTAACTCTTTGAAAGAACATTAGATGTCTACCACTATGCGTCAAATGCTTGAAGCCGGTGTCCACTTCGGCCATCAAACCCGCTTCTGGAACCCAAAAATGGCACCGTTTATCTTCGGTGCCCGCAACAAGATTCACATTATTAACCTTGAGAAGTCGCTCCCGATGTATCAGGACGCACTCAAGTTCGTGCGTCAACTCGCATCGAACAAAGGCACGATTTTGTTCGTCGGCACCAAGCGCCAAGCCCGTGAAATCATCATGGAAGAAGCCACGCGCGCCGGGATGCCGTTCGTTGATTTCCGCTGGTTGGGCGGCATGCTCACCAATTACAAAACCGTCAAGGGTTCGCTGAAGCGTTTGAAGGATCTCGAGCAGATGGTCGAAGACGGCTCGCTCGAGAAGCTGTCGAAAAAAGAAGCATTGACCTATTCCCGCGAGCTCGTGAAACTGCAGCGCGCCATGGGCGGCATCAAGGATATGGGCGGCGTTCCGGATGCTGTATTCGTGATCGACGTCGGCTATCACAAGATCGCTGTGACCGAGGCCAAGAAGCTCGGCGTGCCGATCATCGGCGTGGTTGATACCAACAACTCGCTTGATGGCGTCGATTACGTAATCCCCGGCAATGACGACTCAACGCGCGCAATTCGCTTGTATGCACGCGGTATTGCCGATGCCATTCTCGAGGGCAAGAGCCAAGTCATCAATGAGATGGTCAAGGCCTCCGACGAGTTGGTTGAGGTCACGGAAGAAGAAGCAAAGTAGACCGAACGAACCGGGAAAAAGGGGCTCCGGCCCCTTTTTTTTGAACTTCAGGCAATCAAGTAACTCGATTAATTTCGCGGTCGCGGAACGCCGGCATCAGAAAATAAAGCGCGGCAAGCGACTGTGGCAAACAGGAATGGAAATGGTAATGGTAGAAATTACAGCAGTAATGGTGAAAGAGCTCCGCGAGAAGACCGACGCACCGATGATGGAATGCAAGAAAGCGCTTTCCGAAGCAGCGGGCGACATGGCCAAGGCCGAAGAAATTCTACGCGTCAGGCTCGGCAACAAGGCGACCAAGGCAGCCTCGCGCATCGCCGCAGAGGGCGTATGTGCCATTTACATCTCGGCAGATCAAAAGCTCGGCGCGATGATCGAAGTAAACTGCGAGACCGACTTTGTCGCCAAGAACGACGACTTCTTGGCGATGTCCGCAACCTTGGCAAAGATGGTTGCCGAATCGAACCCGGCAAACGTCGAGGCGCTGGCGGCGATGCCGATGAACGGTACGAGTGTCGACGAAGCGCGCAAGGCGCTCATCGGCAAAGTTGGTGAGAACCTGTCTATCCGTCGATTCAAGCGCGTCGAGGCAACTGGTGTGTTGACGTCCTACATTCACGGTGGCGCGAAGGTTGCGACGCTGGTTGACACGACCGGTGGCGACGTGATGCTGGCCAAGGATGTGGCGATGCATGTCGCAGCAACCAAGCCAAAATCACTCGACGCTAGCGGTGTGCCTGCGGAAGATATTGCCAAGGAACGCTCGATCGCCGAGGCCAAGGCGGCGGAGTCGGGAAAGTCGGCCGAGATCGTGGCCAAGATGGTTGACGGCTCGATCGCTAAGTTCCTCAAGGAAGTCTCGTTGCTGTCGCAGCCGTTCGTGAAGGATGACAAGCAGACGGTGGAACAATTGATGAAGTCAAAGGGTGCCAAGGTCAACGGCTTTACGCTCTATGTTGTCGGCGAAGGCATTGAGAAGAAAGTGACCGACTTTGCGGCAGAGGTCGCGGAACAGGCAGCGGCCGCGGCCGCAAAGGCAAAAGCCCCGTAACCGCCAAGCGTAGCGATTGCACCCGGCGGCCCGCAGGTTCGGGCCGCAGCGGCGCAAAGGAATTTGTTTCGCCACAATCTGCTGAGAAGATGGTGGCATATCCGCAGTCAAATAAGGTCCAGGAGAAACTTTCGCAATGTCGCCCACCTTGTCAACGACTCCCGCCACGCCGCCGAAATATCAGCGCATTCTCCTGAAATTGTCGGGTGAAGCACTGATGGGCGACGACGCCTTTGGCATCAACCGCCCGACCATCGAACGTATTGTCGGTGAGATCAAGGACGTCGCCGACATGGGTGTTGCCATCGGCATCGTGATCGGCGGCGGCAATATTTTCCGCGGCGTTTCGACCAGTGCCGCTGGCATGGATCGCGCAACAGCCGACTACATGGGCATGTTGGCCACTGTCATCAATTCGCTGGCGCTGCAGGACGCGCTTTCGAAAGTGGGGTTGTCGCCACGTGTGCAGTCCGCCATTAACATCGAGCCGGTGGTCGAACCCTATATTCGCGGCAAGACCATGCGCTATCTTGAGGAGGGCAAGGTTGTTGTTTTTGCCGCCGGCACCGGCAACCCTTTCTTCACAACGGACACCGCAGCGGCGCTGCGCGGGCGCGAGATGGAAGCTGAGATTGTATTGAAGGCGACCAAGGTCGATGGCGTTTACACGGCTGACCCCAAAACGGACAAGACAGCGACGCGCTATCATTCGCTCACTTTTGACGAAGCCATGATCAAAAATCTCAAGGTGATGGACGCGACCGCCATTGCGCTATGTCGGGATCAGAAGCTACCGATCAATGTGTTCTCGATATTCAAGCAAGGTGCATTGAAGCGTGTGGTGATGGGTGAGGACGAGGGAACTCTCGTTCACGCTTAGGAAATGTTCAGATTGGCCGCATTCGGAGAAGACGATGATCGTTGCTGACCTCAAGAAAACATCCGAGCAAAAGATGCAAAAGAGCATCGATGCGCTGAAGAACAATCTGGCGAAGATTCGGACCGGCCGCGCGCATGCCGGCATGCTCGACCAGATTCATGTTGACTACTACGGGTCGTTGACGCCGCTAACCGCTGTGGCGAGCCTGAATGTCGCCGACGCGCGAACCATCATCGTCCAGCCGTTTGAAAAGAAGATGACATCGGTTATCGAGAAAGCGATACGCGATTCCGATCTCGGGTTGAATCCTTCAGCGACCGGCGACGTGGTGCGCGTGCCGATGCCGTCACTTACCGAAGAGCGTCGGCGTGAAATGGCCAAGACGGTTAAGGTCGAAGGTGAGGATGCAAAAGTTGCCGTGCGTAATATCCGCCGTGACGCCAACACACAATTAAAGGACGCCTTGAAAGCCAAGGTGTTGCCGGAAGACGTCGAGAAAAAAGCGCAAGATGAGGTGCAAAAAATGACCGATAAATTTGTGCTCGAAATCGACAAGCTCGTACACGATAAGGAAAAGGAGTTGTTGTCCGTCTAGTGCGGATCAACGCCGGTGACCATGATGTACCAAAGCCCGACGCAAGGCATTCCCGACGTTTCCGACGTGCCGCGGCATGTCGCCATCATCATGGATGGCAATGGGCGCTGGGCGAACAATCGTTTTATGCCGCGCGTGGCCGGCCACAAGCGCGGCGTCGAAGCCGTACGTGAGGCGGTCAAGGCGTGCGGCGAACTTGGTATCAAGTACCTGACGCTGTTTGCGTTCTCGTCAGAGAACTGGCGGCGCCCGAAGGAGGAAGTCTCGGTTTTGATGCAGTTGTTTTTGATCGCGCTGGATAGCGAAGTATCGAAGCTGCACGCCAACAACATTCGGTTCAAAGTGATCGGCGATTTGGCGCCCTTTGACGCCCGCATCCGTGAAAAAATCGCCGCCAGCGAGGCGCTCACTGAAACTAATACACAATTGACTCTCACAGTGGCGGCGAACTATGGTGGTCGCTGGGATATTCTCCAGGCAATCAATAAGGTGCAGGCACAGCGGGCCGGTGCCGCTAACGCAAACGCATCGGTGACCGGCAATATTGCAGACGTCACCGAAGCCGAATTGACACCATACCTGTCGATGGCCTATGCCCCGGAACCGGATCTTTTCATTCGGACTGGCGGCGAAGAACGAATCAGTAATTTTCTGCTTTGGCAGTTGGCGTATGCCGAGTTCTACTTCACGCAGGAGTTGTGGCCTGATTTCAACCGCGCCAGTTTATTCAAGGCCGTTGAATCGTACGCGACGCGCGAACGTCGCTTTGGTCGCACCAGCGAACAATTGGCACAGGCACAGGGGCTTGTGTCCGAATTCGTGCCGGACGCGGCGTAATCGCGTATCAGCCCGCCGCAATCCCAACCAGCATGCTGAAAACCCGCATCATCACCGCGCTGGTGATCCTGCCAATCGTATTCATCGCCTTGTTCGCGTTTCCTAACTGGGCGTGGGATCTGTTCACGCTGGGGATCGCGCTGGTGGCGTGCTGGGAATGGAGCCGGTTCTGTCGATTTCCCGCCGGCGGAAAGTGGGCGTATTTTATTCTGTCAATTTGTATGGCAGCCGTCATCTTTACGTCCTACCTAGATCGCAGTTTGATTGACTTCAGTAAGTTGGCGCTGATCGGTTTTATTGTTTCTGCGGCTTTTTGGTTGATTGCAGCGCCGCTTTGGCTAGCCAACAAGTGGCGACCGCAAGGGGCGGGGAGTTTTTGGATCGCCGCGATCGCCGGCTGGATCGTTGTGTTCCCGACTTGGCTCTCGTTTCTGGCGCTGCATGATATGAGTCCATGGATACTGCTGACCTTTGCGCTGATCGTATGGATCGCCGATATCGCGGCCTATTTCGTCGGAAAGAGCATCGGCCGCCGCAAACTTGCACCATCTATCAGTCCGGGCAAGACGATCGAAGGGGCGGCGGGTGCAATTGTCGGTGTCGCGCTTTACTTCTTTGTCTGGCAGTCGCTCGCGGCCGGGGCGGTCGCCAGAGGCGACGACTGGGCGCTTGAATTGAGTTCGCACGGTTGGCTGTTGTTCGGCGTGTTCGTACTGCTCGGCGTGCTGTCGGTGGTCGGCGATTTATTTGAGTCATGGATGAAGCGTGGCGTCGGCATGAAGGACTCCTCGAGCCTGTTGCCGGGCCACGGTGGAGTGCTTGACCGCATCGACGCATTGACGTCGACGTTACCGGTCGCCGGCTTGTACCTGATGCTGATGCAGCGCGTATGAAAGAGCGAAACAAGATCAAGAATGTTGCGGTGCTCGGCGCGACCGGATCCATCGGGCGCAATACGCTCGATGTCATTGACCGGCATCCCGATCGATTTCGCGCGTACGCTCTTTCGGCCGCCACCAGAGTTGCCGAACTTGCGAAGCTCTGCGAAAAGTACACCCCGCGATTCGCGGTCATGACGGACGCCGATGCTGCCTCGCAGCTCCGCGATCAGTTGAAGTCACGTAGTCCTGACACTGAAGTGCTGGCAGGCTCGGCCGCGTTGGAGGCGGTCGCCTCCCACCCCGAAGTAGATGCCGTGATGGCCGCCATCGTCGGAGCGGCAGGCCTCAAGTCTTCGCTGGCGGCTGCGCTCGGTGGAAAGACGGTGTTGCTGGCGAACAAAGAGGCGCTGGTGATGGCGGGCGGGCTGTTCATGAACGCGATTCGTGACAACGCTGCAAATTTGTTGCCCATTGATAGCGAACACAACGCGATTTTCCAATCGCTGCCGCGCAATTACGCAGCAGGACTGGGCGCGCTTGGCGTCGAGAAGATTGTGTTGACCGCCTCCGGAGGGCCGTTTCGCAATAGGTCTCTCGCCTCCCTCAACGATGTGACGCCGGCCGAGGCGTGCGCGCATCCCAACTGGGTAATGGGGAGAAAAATCTCGGTAGATTCTGCCACCATGATGAACAAAGGGCTTGAAGTCATTGAGGCACATTGGCTGTTCGGTGCCGCGCCGGACACCATTGAAGTGCTGATTCACCCGCAGAGCGTGGTGCACTCGATGGTCACGTATCGGGATGGTTCCGTCATCGCCCAAATGGGTAATCCCGACATGCGTACCCCGATTGCGTATGGGCTCGGTTTCCCGGACCGGATCAGCGCCGGTGTCGCCGCGCTTGACCTTGTCGCCATCGGCAAGCTCGAATTCGAGTCAATGGATCTTGCGCGCTTTCCTTGCGTTCGCTTAGCCTACGAGGCGATGCGTCGTGGCGGCACCGCACCGGCAATATTGAACGCCGCCAATGAAGTCGCAGTCGAAGCTTTTCTGGACCAGCGTTTGCGGTTTGTCGACATCCCGCATGTGATCGAAGCTGTATTGTCGCGGGCGTCGATTGGTCCTGCCGAGACGCTGGCCGAGATTTTGGCGGCCGATCAGGAGGCAAGAGCGGCGGTTAATCTGCAAGGTCCGGTGGTGGCTGCTCGCCAGCGCGTGGTTAGTTGAAACCGGTCATGGACGTTGCACAGGGTCGCGCTGCAAGCATCAAAATCGGCTTTTCACATAACAGGGTTTAACGAATAGTGTCTGTACTCATTAGCATTCTCGCGTTTCTGGTGGCAATCGGTGTCCTCGTGACGATTCATGAACTCGGCCACTATGTCGCTGCGCGACTGTGTAACGTGCGTATTCTGCGTTTTTCGATCGGCTTTGGTCGCCCGCTTTGGGTGCGCAAATCCGGCCCGGATCAAACGGAATGGGTGCTCGCGGCGATACCGCTGGGTGGTTTCGTCAAGATGGCGGATGAGCGCGATGAAACCGTGATGGATGGCGACCGGGGCCGCGCGTTCAACAATAAACCGATCTGGCAGCGCATGATTATTATCATCGCAGGCCCGGCGGCCAACTTCCTGCTGGCCGCGGTACTTTACTGGGTGGTGTTTATGACCGGCCAGCCCGGCGCGGTGCCGTATGTGGCCAATCCACCGGCTGGCAGTGCCGCAGCGGTGGCGGGATTCGGTGCCTACGACAAGATCGTCACGATTGACGGGCGGGAGGTGAGAACGTGGGGCGATGCGCGTCTGGTTTTACTTGACCTTGCCTCGGTCCGCGCCATCGCGGCAATTGAAGTCGAGACGCGGGCCGGCGGCCGACAGATGCGGCAGCTATCGATGGCATCAATTGAAAAAGCCGACCTTGATCGCGACTTCGCCGGCAAACTTGGACTGAATCCCTACCGCCTGCCGGTCGCGGCGGTAGTTGAGACGGTCACGCCAAACGGCCCGGCAGCCGATGCGGGGCTTAAGCCTGGCGACCGTATCGTAGTGGCCGCGGGCCAGCAAATCAGCGATTGGAGCCAGCTGGTGGCGGTTGTGGTTGCCAATCCAGGTCGAGCTATCGCGCTGGTGGTCGAAACGCGCGGTGACAAATATGACGCCACAGTCACCCCCGCGAGCGTAACAGAGGGCGGCCGCACGTTTGGTCGTATCGGCGTCTCGCCCAAGATTGATCGCAGCGCCAGTGAGGCGTTGTTCATCACCGTTCGCTACGGGTTTTTTGAGTCCGTTCCGAAGGCCATCGGTAAAGTCTGGGACATGTCGGTGTTCAGTCTCAAGATGCTGGGACGCATGGTCACGGGCGATATTTCCTGGAAGAACCTGTCGGGCCCGATCACCATTGCTGACTACGCCGGGCAGTCGGCCAAGCTCGGCTGGCTGCCCTTCGTCACTTTTCTGGCCCTGGTGAGCGTTAGCATAGGGGTGCTCAATTTGCTGCCGATTCCCGTCTTGGACGGAGGGCAGTTGCTGTATCATATTGCGGAGCTAATCAAGGGCAGTCCGCTCTCGGAACAAGCCATGGAAATTGGCCAGCGTGCCGGCTTTGCGCTGCTGATTGGACTTTCGGCTTTTGCCTTCTATAACGACATTTATCGTCTTGTTTCTGGTTGACTTTTTTGATGCCTCGATC
>Ga0209490_10004715_pt1 | contig 12521 bp, 11 predicted proteins | sample MAT06_FD_187209 | JGI IMG/M metagenome (GOLD analysis project Ga0209490, IMG submission 187209) | Freshwater microbial communities from Lake Fryxell liftoff mats and glacier meltwater in Antarctica - MAT-06 (SPAdes) (version 2) | ecosystem: Environmental > Aquatic > Freshwater > Ice > Liftoff...
GTGAATGTGCTGTTCTCGTCGCTGGCGCGCGACCAGGGCGCATCGGCCATCGGTGTCGTCCTTTCTGGCATGGGGTCGGACGGCACCCTCGGCATGCTGGCGCTGAAGGCGGTGGGTGGCCTGACCGTCGTGCAAGAACCTTCGTCGGCCCAGTTCGACTCGATGCCGCTCAGCGCCATCGGCGCAGGCTGTGCCGACATCGTGGCGCTGCCTGCAGACATACCCGAACGCATCCTGACCTGCTTCCATTTGAAGGACCGCTCGTCGCCGCACAGTGGCGATCCGGGGCTCGACCCGGCGGTGGCTACCGACGCACCGGCCGACCTGCCAGCAGACCTGCCAGCAGACACCATCGAGGGCGTCTTCAGCCTGCTGCGGCAAAGAACACGGCGCGACTTCTCGCTCTACAAGCCGAGCACCTTGCAGCGCCGCATCGATCGCCGCATGGCTATCCACGGCCTGGCCGCTTTAGGCGAGTACGTGCGCTTTATGCGGCAGAACCCGCAAGAGATCGACCTGCTGTTCAAAGAACTGCTGATCGGCGTCACCTGCTTCTTCCGCGACGCCGCGGTGTGGCAGTACATGCTCGATACCGCCCTGCCCGAACTGCTGGCACGCCGGGGAAGCGAGACGAAGTTCCGGGCCTGGGTGGCCGGCTGCTCCACCGGTGAAGAGGCCTACACCTTGGCGATGGTCTTTGCCGAGGCGCTGCAGCGCCAGCCCGAGCATCGCGAATGCAGCCTGCAGATCTTCGCCTCTGACCTGAGCCCAGACGCCATTGCCACGGCACGCGCGGGCTGCTATCCGGCCACGGTTGGCGTCGGCATGCCGCCCGAGTACGTCAAGCGTTACTTCACATCACAAGGCAGCGCGCTGACCGTCGGCAAACCCATCCGCGAGATGGTGCTCTTTGCGCAGCACGACGTCGTGCTCGATCCGCCCTTCACCCGGCTCGACATCCTGAGCTGCCGCAACCTGCTGATCTACTTCGACGCCACGCTGCAGCGCCGGCTGCTGCCGCTGTTTCACTACAGCCTGCGGCCCGGCGGCTTGCTGCTGCTGGGGAGCTCGGAAACGGTCGGCTCGTTCAGCAAACTGTTCGAGGCGGTGGACCCCAAGCTGCGCCTGTACCTGCGCCGGCACACCCCATCTGCTGCAGGCCCCGAGTTTCTGCTGAAGCCGTTCCCACCCCGACTGAAATTGACCAAGGAAGTGTCCATGCCCCCTTCACCCGACGCAGCGCCAGGCGGCGATTCGTTGCAAGCCGCCGCCGACCTCGTGCTGCTGCAGGTGCATGCGCCGCCGGCCGTGGTGGTCAACGCGGCGGGCGACATCGTCTACATCAGCGGGCGCACTGGCAAATACCTGGAACCCGCGGCGGGCAAGGCGAACTGGAACTTCCACGCCATGGTGCGCGAAAGCCTGCGCGCGCCCATTGCCAGCGCGCTGACGCAGGCGCTTGCGAAAAACGAGACGGTGCAAGTCCGGCGCCTTCAGGTGGCCGGGGCTGGCGGCATGCAGGGTGTGGAAGTCACCGTGCAGCCGCTGCTCGAGCCTGCTGCATTGCAAGGCACCGCGATGATCGTCTTTCGTGATGTGGCAACGCCGGTGCGCGGCCGCCGCCCGGGAGGGGCAAACGCCGGGAAAGCCACCCATGCGACTGAACTGCAGCAGTGCCAGAACGAAATTCAGAGCCTGCGCGAAGAAAACCGGGCCTCCAGAGAAGAGCTGCAGTCGGCCAACGAGGAACTGCAGAGCACCAACGAAGAGCTGCAATCGGCCAACGAAGAATTGACGACGTCCAAGGAAGAGATGCAGTCGATGAACGAGGAACTGCAGACGGTGAACGCCGAGATGCAGTCCAAGCTCGACGACCTGGCGCTGGCCCAGAGCGACATGAAGAGCCTGCTCAACAGCACCGAGATTGCGATGCTGTTTCTGGATCAGAACCTCAGCGTCCGCCGCTTCACCGACCGCGCCGCGAAAATCATCAGCCTGCGCGACAGCGACATCGGCCGCCCGTTGAGCGACCTCACCACCAGCCTGCAGTACCCTGCGCTGAACGACGATGCGCATGAGACGCTGCGCACGCTGGTGTTCTCGGAAAAGCAAATCCAGACCAGCGACCAGCGCTGGTTTTCGGTGCGCATCATGCCGTACCGCCGGCTGGACAACGTGATCGACGGCGCAGTCATCACCTTCGTCGACATCACCGCCACGAAGCAGGTTGAAGCGAAGCTGCGCAAGGATGCGGATGCCTGAATTGGACGCAGATATTTTCTGCGGTGTAGACGGTGGGCAGCGGCCGCGTCATGTGGGTTCGCCATCGCACAGACGGGCGGACGGCCGCACGCAAGCATGCGCGGTGCACACAGCTCTTGCAGTCAGCTCCGCTCTTGCCGTCTTGAGCAGCACATCTTGAGCAACTCATCCTGAGCAAGACATCCTGAGCAACATCGAGCACCACCCCGCGTGATTCGTTCCCAGACGTTGAACTCGAACATGTTCATCCGTGGCATCGGCACCGCCACGCCGACTGCGCGCTATACGAAGGCCGAATGCCTGACCGCCTTCGAGCAGTCGGAATGGCTGGGCCGTCTGGACGCGCGGTCGCACCTCATCGCACGCACCGTGCTGCAGCGCGACAACGGTATCGATGCACGCCGCCTGGCGGTGGACACATTGGCCGAGGTGTTTCGGATCGACCCCGACACGCTGGCCCAGCGCTTCCTGGCACATGCCCCGGTGCTGGCCGCCAGCGCCGCCACGCAGGCCTTGCAGGTTGCCGAGGTGGCGGTGAAAGACATCGACGCCGTGGTCGTCAGCACCTGCACCGGCTACCTCTGCCCGGGGCTTTCGGGCTACGTCGCCGAGCGCCTGGGCTTGCGCGCCGACGTTCAGGCCTTCGACCTCGTGGGCCAGGGTTGCGCTGCTGCCCTGCCCAACATGCAGTTGGGACGCGCCTTGTTGGCCAGCGGCGCTTGCGAGCACGTGTTGTCGGTGTGCGTGGAAGTCAGCAGCGCGGCGATGTACCTCGACAACGACCCCGGGGTGTTGATCAGCGCCTGCCTGTTCGGTGACGGTGCCGGCGCGGCGGTGCTGTCGCGTGACGCACCCGCTGCCGGTTGCGGCAACCGGCGCATCGGGTGGGTCGACAACAGCTCGTTGCTGGACCCTTCGCAACGCGACGCGCTCAAGTTCGAAACCCGCCAAGGCATGCTGCGCAATGTGCTGACTCGCGCGGTGCCGGCGCTGGCGGCCGACCACGCCTTGCGCGTGATGCAGACCGTGCTGACACGCGCGGGCCTGCACAGCGGGGACATCACGGGCTGGATGCTGCATGCCGGCGGACGCGACGTGCTGCAGGCGGTGGAACGCAGTTTCGAGTTGCAGCCGGCGGACCTGCGCTACAGCGCTGCCATGCTGCGCGAATACGGCAACCTGTCGAGCGCCTTCGTCTACTTCGTGCTGCAGGCGGCGCTCTCTGACGAGGCGCCTGACGGCTGGTGGTGGCTGTCGTCCTTCGGCGCCGGTTTCAGCTGTCATGGGGCCCTGCTGCAGGTGCAACGATGACCCGGACACTGGGCCACGCAATGGGCGTCAACCTGCCGCGCACGGTGCTGCCCGAAGTGCTGGATGGTCTGGCGGCCGATGACCTTGACGCCCAGCGCTCACGCCGCGATCTGCAGCGTGTGCATCGCGCGATGGGCACGCGCGCCACGCTGCTGCGCGCACTGCGGGCGCTGCCGCTGGCGCGCGCCCGCAACGCTTCGCCTGCACCTTTGCGCGTGCTGGAACTGGGTGCCGGCGACGGCAGCCTCATGCTCGGCGTGGCGCGCTCTTTGCAGGGCGAGTGGCCGGCGGTGGCCATCACGCTGCTCGATCGCCTGCCGCTGCTGACGGCGGCCACGGCGGCGCAGTACGCACTGGCGGGCTGGTCCGCCACGGCCAAAGTCGATGACGCACTCGATTGGGCAAGGCGCACCAACGACGAGCGCTCGTCGGGGCAGACTGCACCGCGCTTTGACCTCATCGTGGCCAACCTCTTTCTGCACCACTTCAAGGGCGCTGAACTGGCCCTGCTGCTGGCAGCGGTGGCCGGCAGCAGCGAGCACTTCGTCGCCTGCGAACCGCGCCGCGCCTGGCTGGCCTGGGCCGGCAGCCACCTGGTCGGTGCACTGGGCGCGAACGCAGTGACGCGAGGAGACGCGGTGCTGAGCGTGCACGCCGGCTTTCGCGACCGGGAACTGCAGGAGATCTGGCCGGCACCAACAGGTTGGCATCTCTCCGAAACAGGCGCTGGTTTGTTCAGCCACTGCTTCGTCGCATCGCGCACCGCAGGCTCCGACATGAGGGCGCGTTGATGCAGACCCGCTTCGACGCACTCATCATCGGCGCCGGCCCTGCAGGCAGCAGCGCGGCCATCCTGCTGGCCACAGCCGGCTGGCGGGTGGCAGTTATCGAGAAGCAGGCGTTCCCGCGTCGCAAGGTGTGTGGCGAATGCATTGCCGCCAGCAATCTGCCCTTGCTGGAAGCCCTGGGCATCGGCGCCGACTTCGCAGCCCAGGCCGGGCCCGAACTGAAACGCGTGGCGCTGATGCACGGCACACGCAGCATCTGCGCCGACTTGCCACTCGCGGCTGACGTTCGGCACCCGTGGGGGCGAGCCCTGGGCCGCGAAACGCTAGACAGCCTGCTGCTGGCCCGCGCGCAAGCCGTCGGTGCCACCGTGCTGCAGCCCTGGTCGGTGCAAAAGCTGAGCGGCGCGGCCGGAAGCCACCACTGCACGGTGCGCGAAGAAGCAGACGGCCGGCCGAAGCTCTTGCACGCGCCCGTGGCGATCCTCGCCCATGGCTCGTGGGAGCCCTTGCCCGAGGAGCGCGCTGCGCAACGCCAGGCCCGCCGTGGCAGCGATCTGCTCGCCTTCAAGGCCAATTTCTCCGGCAGCCGCCTGGCTGCAGGCTTGTTGCCGGTGCTGGCCTTCAATGGCGGCTATGGCGGCATGGTGCTGGGTGACGGTGGCCTCTTGACGCTGGCCTGCTGCATCCGTGCCGACCGTCTGGAGGCCCTGCGCCAGGCAGCGCCGGGCCAGCCTGCCGGCGATGTGGTGGAAGACATGCTCAAGCGCCAATGCCAGGGTGTGGCCGAGGCGCTGCAAGGTGCCGTGCGGTGCGGCAGCTGGCTGGCTTCAGGGCCCTTGCACCCGGGTGTGCGGCTGCGCGACGACGACGAGGTCTTTCGCATCGGCAATGCAGCCGGTGAAGCCCACCCCATCATCGGCGAAGGCATGAGCATGGCCTTGCAGTCGGCTTGGCTGCTGTGCAACCACCTGGAGGCCGCGCAGCCTCGGCGCGGTGCCGGCGGGCTGGCGCTGTGGCAGCGCGAAGCCCGACAGCGTTACAGCGCCGAATGGCGGCGCCACTTCGCGCCGCGCCTGCGCATGGCGGCCAGTCTGGCCCACCTGGCCATGCGTCCTGCGGGCGCCACGGTCTTGATGGCGACCCTGCAGCGTTTTCCGAGCTTGCTGACACGCGGCGCCGTCTGGTGTGGCAAGACCCGCGGCATCGCCGACGGCAACACCCTTGATGCCGGAGGGCAGAGATTGCGGCAGACGACCGCGTTGCCGGCCCTTCACAGACCTTTGCCAGGAGAACAGCCATGACATCCGTGACATCCGTAACACTCGAAGACACCGAGAAGCGCATCCGGTACCTGCTCGTGAAGGACTTCAAACTGGACAGCGGCAAGCTGACACTCGATGCTCGCCTCGACGAATTGGGCGTTGACTCGATTGGCATGGCAGAGTTGATCTTCAGCATCGAAGACGAATTTGGTTTAAAGCTGGCCGATGCAGCCGTGCAGTTGTCCACTTTCGGCGAAGTCGTCCAGTTCATCGACGAAGCCTTGGCAAACCGGCATGCGACGACGGCGCCATTTCCGAAGGCGTATGCCTTGCCCACCGCGACATGAGGCGCGTGGCGGTCACCGGCATCGGGCTGGTATCGCCGCTGGGCCACGACGCCGCCGCTGTATTCGAAGCTGCACGCGACGGTCGTTCGGGCATCCATCGGCTGCAGATCGCGGGCGCACACAGGCTGGCGGCGCCGCTGGCGGCCACAGTGCAATTCGACGTAACCCAGCACTTTGAGCCGCTGCAGGCTCGACTGCTCGACCGCTTCAGTCAATTTGCGGTGGTGGCAGCAAGGCGGGCCCTGGCTGACGCTGGCTGCGATCTTTCAGAGGCAGAGCGCGAACGCGCTGGCATCTTCCTGGGCAACGGCATGGGCGGCACGTTGAGCATGGACGAGGGCTACCAGACGCTGTACGGCGAGAACTCCGACCGCATCAAGCCGACGATGATCTTGAAGGGCATGCACAACGCGCCTGCGGCGTGGATCGGCATCGAGAACGGCTGGCGAGGCCCGAACCTGACCTACTCCACGGCCTGCTCTTCGTCCAGCGTGGCCATCGGCGAAGCCTGGTTGCGCCTGGCCTGTGGGGCCACGGATGTGGCCATCGCCGGCGGCTGCGAGGCGCCCCTGTCGCTGGGTTCGTTGAAGGCCTGGGAAGTGTTGCGCACGCTGGCCAGCGAGGACACCGCCGACCCCACCCGTTCGTGCAAGCCTTTTTCGCGCAACCGCAGTGGCATGGTGCTGGCTGAGGGTGCAGCCTTCGTGGTGCTGGAATCGTGGGAGCGCGCGCTGGCGCGAGGCGCTGCGATACACGGCGAACTCATCGGCTACGGGCTGACCACCGACGCGAGCCACATCGCACGGCCGAGCGTCGACGGCCAGGCGGCGGCCATCACTGCAGCGCTGGCCAGCGCCGGCATCGCCGCGGATGAAGTGGACGCCATCAACGCCCATGGCACCGGAACGCAGGCCAACGACGTTGCCGAGACCGCGGCGATCAAGCGCGTGTTCGGCGCGCGCGCCAGCCAAATTCCGATCAGCGCGACCAAGGCCTTGCACGGGCACCTGCTGGGCGCGGCGGGGGCGCTGGAATTCGTGCTCTCGCTGCTGGCCTTGAAGCACAACACAGCCTTGCCGACGATGCACCTGGATGTGGCCGACCCGGAGTGCGACCTGGACTACGTGGCCGATGTCGCACGCGCGGGCGCGGCTGGCCGGACCATGTTGTCGAACTCGTTCGCTTTCGGCGGCACCAACGCCGTGCTGGCATTGCGCGCTGTGGACTGAGCCCGCGCCAACCCTCAGGCAAGGAACTGCTTGGCAGCGAAGGCCCAGACCATGCGTGACGCGTCGGGCCCCTGCGCATCGCCGAACGGCTCTTTCGCGGCGCCGCCACTCCACGCGTGACCCAGCCGTTCAACAGCCGCGAACGTGGCCACGGTGCGGCCCTTGTGCTTGAAGTCCGTCACCTTCATGGCGTAGCGCTTGCCACGTTGAACGCCGCGCTCTGCCGTGGCCCGGGCGCCTGCGGCGTCAGCCCAGACCTGCGCGGCACTGTGCCCGTTGCGCGCAGCGACCACCGTGTCAGCCGTGCCATGAATCACCAGCAGCGGCGGCCATGAAGCCAGCATCGTCAGCGGCGTCACTTGCAACGGCGAGGTGGCACGACGCCCGTGCATGGCCCGCAGCGCCGTGAGGGCGGAATGCGCGGTGCCCGGTGGAATGCCCGAGTGCATGACCACCGCCTTGAAGTAATCAGGGTAGCGCGTGACCAGCAGCGCAGCCATGCTGGCGCCGGCCGACATCCCCGCAATCGCAATGCGCTGACGGTCCACCGGGTACAGCAGGCAGGCCTGCTCCACCGCAGCCATGACCAGCGCGGCTTCGCTGTGCGCACGCCCCGACTTGGTGTCGAACCAGTTCCAGCAGCCTTGCGGATTGGCCAGACGATCTTGCTCGGGGTACAGCACGACGAAGCGCTCACGTGCAGCGATCTGATTCATGCGCGTGCTGGCCGCGAAGGCCTTGGCGTCCTGCCCGCAGCCGTGCAGCATGACGATCATCGGCACCCGTTCGCCAGCTTGCAGCCCAGGCGGGCGGTACAGCGTGTAGCGCCGCGCACCGGCCGGCCCCAACGCCAAGCCTGCCGACCAGCCCCCGGCAACCTGCCGGTCGCTTGCGCTGACCCCGCTGCGCGCGGCAGTAAGCCGGGGCGCGGGTCCGCGCGCGGCCTTCGTGGCTTTGGCTAGCGCTTGCTTGGGCACCGCCTTGCGCGTGGGCTTGCGCGTGGGCCTGCGCTTCGGCTTGGACGCCTTGCGCAACGCAGTCAGGCCCCGGGCCATGCCTTTCGCCCAGATCGATGTCCAGGTGCGCTTCACGACCCGATGCCATGACCCGCTTGGCGTGCGCCAGGTCGACCTGACAGGGAAACCATCGACTCGCTCATTGGCACGATGGGGGTGGGGCTCGACGTGGCTGCACTGTCTGGGGGTTGGCGAGCCGCACTCGACAGGCGCCTTGCAATCGCAGCAGCGCGGCAACCAGCGCCGTTCCGTCAACCGCCTTGACATGCTTCAGCACACCAGGCGCGTGGCAAACCGCTACCACGGTCTTCTCAGCCGCCAGCACACCCTGGGTCAACTTGATCGAGTCGGTGTATTCGGCCAGGTCCGACAGCTGCCCATGGCCGCCTGGGTGCAAGAGCACGTCGACGCCTTCCGACGAAAAATCAATTCGCAGGCAGGACGACGCGTTGCTGTTCCGGGTCTTCAGGGATGACGGCGGGCACCGGCCCTTCGTCCGGCTCGACTGGCAATGAGTCCGGCTCGTCATCGGCGTCGGTTCTTCCGGGGTGGCGGGGTTGGTTGGGAGCGGTCCTGGTCATTGCTGGTCTCCATGGTCTGTCGGGTGGTGGACCTGACCGTCACAAAGGTGCCGAGCAGGATGAGTTCGTTCCAGGGCGTGAGAAGGGTCGATCGATGGCTTCAGCCGCGGCATCGCCACGCGCGTATCACTTGCAGATCAACCTCAGATCACGCGCAAATCACGCGGAGGATCGTCACCTTGGTTCGGGCGTGCGGTCTGTGCGCCACCAAACGCTGCTCGGCCGCAGGCCAGCCAAGGCACGGGACGGTTTCACTCGATATGAGCAGCGGGTGTGCGAACGCACAGAGCACGACGACGCATCACGTTACGGTCTTCAGCCGAACCCGTCCGCATGCGCGGTACGGCCAAGGCGCCGGGCGCGCTCCGGTTACGGAGATGAGACCCAGGCGTCATTCAACCCGCTTGTCCGGAGAAGCCCTTGAATCACTTTCGCTCTGCCCCATTCGCACGCATCCCGCTGAACCGGACCATCCGGTCTCTGGGCCTGGGCCTCGCAGCTGTTTTGCTGGTCACACCCTCGGCATTTTCTTCAAGCCACCGCGAAGGACCTTTCATCAGCGGACAGCCCAAGCTGGATGCGACTGACCTTTACATGTTCCGCAGTTATGAAACGGGACGCCAGAACTTCGTCACCATCCTGGCCAATTACCAGCCATTTCAGGACCCGCAGGGCGGGCCGAATTTCTACATGTTCAATCCGGACGGCCTCTACGAAATCCACATCGACAACAACGGTGACGCAGTCGAAGACATTACCTTTCAGTTCCGCTTCTCGAACACCTCCAAGGCCACAGCATTGACGGTGGGTGGCAAGGCGGTGAAGATTCCTTTGGTCAACAGCGGCGTCATCGCCGGCGTCAATCCTGCAGCACTGAACGTACGCGAAACCTTCACGGTCAACGTCGTGCGCGGTGGGCGGCGGTTGGCGCGCAACAGCGTGACGAATTCCGCCGGCGGCGCGATGGTGTTCGACAAGCCGGTGGACAACATCGGCGACAAGTCCTTCGGCAGCGCCACCGGCTACGCCACCTACGCGAACCAGCATGTCTACGATGTCGTGATCCCCGGTTGCACCACGCCGGGCCGTGTCTTCGTCGGCCAGCGCAAGGAGCCCTTCTACATCGCGGTCGGCAAGGCCTTCGACCTCTTCAATCTGAACCCGCTGGGCGCTGAATCAGGTGGCAACAACAACGACCTGGAAGGCAAGAACGTCAGCACCTTGGCCATGGAGTTGCCGATCAGTTGCCTGACCGCCGGCACCGACCCGGTGATCGGCGCTTACACCACCGCCAGCTTGCGCCAGGGCCGCCTGCTGGACGGCGCACCGGCAACGGGGCTGGGCAAGGTCACGCGCAGCGGCGGTGCCTGGACGCAGGTGTCGCGGCTGGGTATGCCGCTGGTCAATGAGTTGATCATCGGCATCGATGACAAGGACAAGTTCAACGCCTCCAAGCCGAAGGACGATGGCGCCAAGTTCGCCGACTACGTCACCAACCCCGTGCTGCCAGCGCTGATCCAGACCTTGTTTCCGGCGGCGGTTGCGCCGACCAACTTCCCGCGCACGGACCTCGTCACGGTGTTCCTCAAAGGCATCAAGGGCGTCAACCAGCCTGCCACGGTGGTGTCGGCCGAGATGCTGCGGCTCAACACCTCGATTGCGGTCACCGCTGCGGGTGCGCAGAACGCGCTGGGCGTCGCGGGCGGAGACAACGCCGGCTTCCCGAACGGCCGGCGCCCGGCAGACGACGTGGTGGACCTGGCGCTGCGCGTGTCGATGGGCGCGCTGTGCGTGCTCACGGGTGCCGCCGACACGCTGCAGGTGGGCTGCAAACCGGCTGATGCGCCAGCGGGCGGCCTCGCGCTGACCGATGGCGTGCGCAAGTCGGCGGCCAACTACGGCGTCACCTTCCCGTACCTGACGACCCCGATGCCGGGCAACCTGAACCCGACCGCTGCCGCCGGCACGGTCTTTCCGTGAGGCGAACATGAAGATCACCAGAAAGTTCTTGGCCGCCAGCAGTGCGGTCTTGGTGCTGGCCTTGGCCGGCTGCTGGGGCGACGACAACAACGAGACTCCTGTTCCGCCAACGCCACCCGTCACGGCGGTGCCGGACAGCGCGGGCGTCAGCGCCGCAGCGTTCATCAACTACATCCTGTCGCTGAGTGGCAGCGACGAGTCCTCTGAGCCCTTGACCATCAAGGACACGTTCGCGGTCCCCGCTGAGGAAGGTGCCGAGCCGACACCGCTGACCTGAAGCAAGGGCGCGCCGCCCGGCGCGCCCTCCAACGCCTGGAGCTGGGACGATCAGGCGACGGCCATCGCCAACGCCGGTTTTCGCGCCATCGCCTACGACCGCCGAGGAATCGGCCGCTCATCCCAACCCTGGAGCGGCTACGACTGCGACACGCTGGCCGACGACCTGGCCGCAGTGATCGAACAGACCGGAGCGCAGGACGCGACACTCGTCGGGTTCTCGATGGGCGGCGGCGAGGTGGCCCGCTGCGTGTCCCGGCATGCCGGCAAGGGCGTGGCCAAGGCGGCGCTGGTGTCGTCTGTCGTGCCCTTCATGCTGAAGACTGCCGACAACCCCGAAGGCACGGCGCCATCCGTCTTCGATGCCATGACGAAGGGCATGACCGAGGACCGTGCCAGGTTCTTCGGTAGCTTCTTCAAAGACTTCTTCGGCATCGGGGTGCTTTCGCACGCAGTCAGCGACGAACGGCTGCAGTGGGCACGAAATGTCTCGATGCAGGCGGGCCTGAATGCCACGCTGGGCTGTGCCAGATCGTTCGCGACCACCGACTTCCGGCCGGACATGGCCGCGTTCAAGGTACCCACGCTCATCATCCACGGTACCGACGACAAGACTGTGCCCATCGCTGCGGCCGGACGCGCTGCAGCCAAGGGCATCGCGGGTTCGACACTGATCGAATATGAAGATGCGCCCCACGGCTTGTTCGCAACACACAAGGCGCGCCTGACGAAAGATCTGCTGACCTTGCTGCGCGAACAGCCAAGTTCCTCAGGTGCGCTGCGCACCGGACCGAAAGCCTTGGTACCGACAAAAGGGCCCATGCCGCTGATACTTTGGCGATGTCAAACTTCCCAACACGTCCAGCCCTGGTTGCCGCTGCCTTGGGGACGACCCTTTTTCTGGGCGCGTGCGCGACGCCAGGCCCGGTTGCCGTCGGCGACCGCAAGGCACTGGCATGCGCGCTGCCCAGCAACTGCGTCGATTCCCTCGGTACGGGCAGCCTGGCCCCGCTGAAGTACAGCGGTATGCCCGAGCAAGCGCTGGCGCGAATCGAAGCGACGCTGAAGACGTTTTCCGAGGCGCAGATCGTGCAGCGCGAAGCGTTGGCGGTGCAGGTCATCTTCACGACATCGCTGGGCTTTCGCGACCAGGTCGACTTTCAGATCGACCCCGCTGCCGAACGCATCGATTTCCGCTCGCGTTCGTTGTTGGGCCTGTTCGACTTCGGCAAGAACCGTTCGCGCATGCAGGCGTTTGCGCTGCGCTTCCAGGCACAAAGCTGAGGCGGCGCAAAGAGCGCACAGCGCAAGCGACTCGGCTCACGCTAGTATCCCCATCGCGTGTGCGGGCTAATCCGCCGACAAGGACATCTTCGTGATCGACGTCAAACAGTGCCTGGCCCAGAAATCACAAGGCGTGATCGCCGTTCGAAGCGACGATATGGTCGTTGCCGCGCTCGAGCGCATGC
>Ga0209490_10004717_pt1 | contig 12518 bp, 8 predicted proteins | sample MAT06_FD_187209 | JGI IMG/M metagenome (GOLD analysis project Ga0209490, IMG submission 187209) | Freshwater microbial communities from Lake Fryxell liftoff mats and glacier meltwater in Antarctica - MAT-06 (SPAdes) (version 2) | ecosystem: Environmental > Aquatic > Freshwater > Ice > Liftoff...
TGGTGTATGATATATAACACTAAATTTTACGCAGTGACGATAACTACTTATTATCGTGACTAGAGTAGGGCGGCGCAAGCGGCTAACTGCAGGAGACCCCAATGCCTAGAGGAATTAACGAAAACGACGTCTGGACAGCCTGCGATGCGCTGCTGCTTGCGGGGGCGCGGCCGACGATCGAGCGCGTACGCCAGAAGATCGGCAGTGGCTCGCCGAACACGGTCAGCCTGCACCTTGACAGCTGGTTCAAGGGCCTGGGCGGCCGGATCAAGGACCCCGCAGCGTTTTCCGCGCCGCCTGAACTTCCGGATCCGATACAGCAGGCGGCCAAGCACTTCTGGGAGGTCGCGCTGGCAGAGACCCGCCGCGATTTCGATCTTCGACTCGAAAAAGGTTTGACTGCGGCGGTGATGAGCGTCGAGTCCGAGAGGCAGAACGCCGAACAAGCTAGCGTCAAAGCCATCGAAGCGGCCAACCGGGTGTCGCAGCTGGAAGATCAACTGGCCGACCGAGGTGGGCGGCTCGATCAGTCACTGCAGGAGCTTTCTGCCGAGCAGGCCCGGATCGACGAAGTGCGGTTGGCCCTTGCCATGGCGCACGAGCGTCTTGACCGGCAAGACGAAAGATCCCTCTCAGAGCAAACCGAGCTTCATCGACAGTTGGTGGCAGCAGTTGACAGAGCCGACGCCGCAGACCGGCGTGTCGCGATGGAACTCGAGCGCGAACGCACTTCGCGCGCGAAGGCCGAGCGGCACGCGGAGGCGCTACAGAAGAGCGCGGATGCGCTGCGCGACAAGAATGCCACCGCTCAGGAGCAGACGCGGCGCCAATTGGACTCGACGCGCGAAAGTGAGGCGAATCTGAGGACGCAACACGCGATCCTCGCAGCCGAGCTGACGCTCGAAAAGAATCGGACGGGCGATCTGCTTGCCATTGCCGAAACCAGCTCCGCGGATGTATCCACCGTGCGTGCTCAGGTCGCGAGCCTGCAGGCGTCTTTTGACCGCCTCGCTGCCCTTGTAAAGACTGGCAGCGGAGGTGCAACGCATGCTCAAGAGCACGTAGTCAAGCAGACTCCTAGGAGGGCCGCAAAGGCAAAGGTATCGAGGGCCGCGCCAAAATCGACAGTGCCTCGATTTGATCGGTAGTTCTCCGACCGCGTTTCTGATGCGCGGGCTCAGTTGGCCAAGGTCAGCTTGTGACGACTTTGGGGTAAACCCGGTATCTGCCAGGAGCTGACACGCATGCGGTAGACCTGAAGCGGGCGCCCAACTTCGATACTTCGTGCATTATCCGCATCTCTCCATGAACCCTTGGGAATTGCGATGCTGCCAACCAATCTGGCGTTCCTTCGGATAGCCAAGAGAGCTGAGCGCCAAGAAGACGAAGTCCTTCAGAAGACCTTTGTTGACTTTGGTTCGGTCTTCACGGCGTTGTCGTCGGTTGACCACCAAATTGTGTTTGGCCGGCGTGGGACGGGTAAGACTCACTTGCTGACGGTGCTGAGGCAGACGAAGCGTGCGAGTGGCGAACTGGCGATCCAGATCGATATGCGCAATCTCGGGTCTGCTGGGGGTTTGTACGCTGACCCATCAATCCCCCTTACGCAGCGTGCAACAAGACTTCTTGTTGATGTGCTCGCGGCTATCCATGGAAGTCTGTTTGAGCAGGCAGTGGAACACGACGGTCCGATAAATCTGGGCGTCGCTGGCAACGCACTTGACGAGCTCTTCGCGGCCCACAGCGTCGTGAAGGTAGTTGGGACTACGATCATTGAGGCTACGGCATCCGCTGAGAACGCGAGTACTGCCGAATCCCGGCTTGGCTTTGCGGCATCAATGCCAGCACCTTCGTTGTCGGGGGAGGCCAAGCTGAATACCTCCGAACGCGAAGCTGTATCGGCTAAGAAAACGGTCTCGGGCCTTGAGGTTCACCGGGTGAACTTCGGAAGTGTTGGAAGTGCACTGCGCAAGGTTGTACAAACATTGCCACAGCAACGCCTTTGGTTGCTCATAGACGAGTGGAGTGAGGTTCCCCTCGACCTTCAGCCGTTACTCGCAGACCTGCTGAGGCGCGCCGTACTGCCAATTAAGGGCGTCACTGTCAAGATCGCTGCCATTGAGCAGCGAAGTCGTCTTCTCATCCCAGACACCGCCGTGGGCAACATTGGGCTGGAGCTCGGAGCGGATTTGTCGGCTGCTCTCAATCTGGACGATTTTATGGTCTTCGATAACAACGAGGAAAAGGCCGTTGCGTTCTTCAAGACTCTGGTGTTAAAGCATGTGCAGGCTGCACTCGAAACGGAAGGCTTGGGCTATCCAAAGAATGAAGCAGCTCTATTGTCGCAAGGGTTCACGCAGGCAAACGCGTTCGATGAAGCGGTACGGGCCTGTGAGGGTGTGCCGCGAGATGCGATTCACATCCTCAGTCATGCTGCTCAGCGAGCAGGCGACGCGACGATATCGGTTGGTGACGTACGCACGGCTGCACAACAGTGGTACCAAGCGTCGAAGGATGCAGCTGTCAGTTCACATGAGCAGGCGAAGGCTCTGCTGATGTGGGTTGTCGACAAGGTTATCAAGGAGCGTCAAACTAAAGCGTTCCTACTTGAGTCCGGCACACGGGACCCACTGGTGGACTTCTTGTATGACGAGCGTGTTCTTCACGTGCTAAGGAAGGGAATGTCCGCTCAGGACGAGCCTGGCAAGCGATATCACGTCTATGGAATCGACTATGGGTGTTACGTCGACTTGATCAATACGGCACGTGCGCCGCGAGGCATGTTAGATCTGGGCACTAGCTCTCCAGAAATCTCCGTCGCAGTGCCAAAGACTGACTTCAGGTCGATCCGGCGATGTGTCCTTGAACTCCGTGACTTCTATGCATTGGGCGCTTAAATTGAACCCCGTCGCTCATCGTTTTGGCGCACCCGGAACGTGCGCTCCAAAGCCACAACGCAACACTGCCGTAGCGGCACAAAGCCTCGACACGTCGGACGACCGACGTGGATTCAAGGCAACGCTCGCGACCGGCTGCTCCGCCGTCACCCGATCGGCTCCTATCGACCCTTCAGCGACATTCGCGGCCCCGAACTCACCGCCCCGAAGCGGCCGGTCGCACATTCACCGAGGCCCCGAAGGCGGCCCCGCTGTGGTGGGCTCACATAAGTAGGCGGCACATGGGGCGATGGAGGCTCAGCGCGCGGCTTGAGAACGTCCGAGGTCACCTCCTCGGGAGCCTCGCATGCAAGCCATTGGTCGGCAGCGCCGGGTGGCGCCCATGTCCACCACGAGTGCCACCGCCCGGAACAGACCATGCTGTAACACCTAGTGCAGCAGCATGCCGCGAACTTCTTCGCGAAAGCTGAGACCGGCGCCGACACCTTGGCGCGCTGGACCCCGAGATGGTGGGCGAGGTTCTGGACGTGATGGTCCTGGTGACAAAGGCAGGCATGACGATGATGGTCGTCACGCACGAGATGAGATTTGCCAAGAAGGTCAGCAACCGCGTCATCTTCATGGACGGCGGCTACATCGTCGAAGACTGCAAGAGGGACGATCTCTTCGGCAACGCCGACGCGCACGGTCTGCGGGCCAAGGTTTTCCTGTTGAAGCTGGTGGCACATCGAGCGGCCTCGCGACTTGGCGTTCGATGCGCCCGCTGGGCGCGTTTCTGTTGCGGCGCCATGTCATTGGCGCGCGGCGATCACGGCGTGATCAGGCAACGCCCTTGGCACGCCGCACGGCCAGCAGCGCGGCCAGCCCGAGGCCGAACAGGGCGACGCTGGCTGGCTCGGGAACCGGTGCCAGGTTGGTAAAGCTCGAGTCGCTGAAAGCCTCCACCAGGACCGTGCCGGGCTGGTTCAATCCAGAGCCAACCACCGTTTCGTTCATAAGGATCACCAGCGTCTGCGTGGTGCTTGGCATCACGAAGCGAAACAGCTGGGGGGCGACGCCGAAGATGTTGCCGCTGGCACCGGGGTCGCCAAGGTAGCTGGTCACCTGGCTGGTAGCGCTGTAGCTGGTTGCGTAGGCCGCAAAGAAGGTGTTGACGCTCGTGCTGTCGATCGAGACCTGGATGTACGGCGCGTAGACCACGCCATTGGCCGCCGCAAACGCACCCAGGTCGAGCGTCAGCGTCGTGTACCGGAAGGTCGATGCCGTCGAGGACGCACCAGGATAGACCTTCGGCACCGACCAGTCGGACGCGACATTGTTTCGAGTCATCCGGCCCAGCTGCGAAGCGTCAGTGGCTGTCAGCTGCATCGTTCCGCTGTACAGGTTGGTGGCGTGCGACTGGGTGGCGGCGGCGACCAGGGCCGCTGACAGCAGTACTTGCAGCGGAAGAAGGCGAAGAACTTTCAAATGGGACACCTCGGCAATTGGAGAAACGACGCCAGTCGACAACACTGCGCGACACGTCAGTTCACGCGAAGCTGCCAAAGGCTCTCGCGCCCGCCGACACGCATCGCTTGGACCGGCGAAGATGATGCCATCTCTGCGCACGTTACAAGCGCCTGCCCCCCGAACTGGGTGGATTCCTGGCCCCCAGCCTAGCGGCATCGGCACGTCGGATCACGTTGCGTTGCAGCGGCTGCCTGCTATCGTGCCGTTACAACGCTTCCAGCCGCGGCGCCCTGCTGCTGCCGCCAGTGATCAACGCCGCCACGGACCAGCCCACGGACGGTGCCTGCTGCATACCGTGGCCCGAGAAGCGCAGGCCGTGAACACGTTGTCCCAGCCCGGCAGGGTGCCTGCGAGGCCGTTGTGGTCGTGTTCATGTCGTAGTGGCCGGCCCGGCAGGAATGCAGCGTAGGGCCTGCGGCGCCGGCGCCACGCTCCGAAGCAGTCGCTAGCGATGTCGCGGCTCTGGTCGGCACTGCATGCAGGCCGTACGTCCGCAGGTTCGTCAGCCGACCAGGCGCTGCCGACCCAAAGCGGCCCTACGGAACCCTGAACTCGGTGCACCAAACCTTTCCTTGGGAGCTGCCACCGGCTCAGCTTGGCGAGGTCGTGTGCCGCTGATTGCGATGGCCATCGCTGGCGAGAAGTGAGTGAAGCCGTCCTCGCGGATTTATTGTTCTGCGGCGGCATTCTTTGACGTCGGACATGGCCGACACGCTCTGTCAGCCAGCGGCCGTCGCGGCTGAACGCCAGCAGCCCAGCGCGGCGCAGTGCTCACGCGCTGCACTGCGTGCTCCAACATCAACTGGCCTTCTGGCAAGGTGTAGACAGCGACGCGGCCACCGCGCAAGCCCACTGCCACGCGTGTGCCATCGGCGCTGGTGACGAAGGCCTCCATCGGCACGCCGGCCATGTCGATGCCACGCACCGGCGCGCCTGTGGCGGAGGCCCACAACCGCAGGCCGGATTCCAGTCGCAGGCTCGACGCCTGGCCCTCCTCACCGAACGCCGTCGCCTCCAGGTCGATAGATACCTCGAAGGCTTGCGCCTGGAGCACCCGCACCAGCGCCTGAGCCGCCAGCTTGTCGCGCCGCGCGTACGAGACAAACAGCTTCAGCCCCGGCGGACGCGCGGGGGAAGTTTGGCAACAGGCATCGCGCAGGCGGGAGGCACATCAAGATCGCAGCGTAGCGAAACGCCCACGTGGCCGCGCTGCGCGCCTCGTCGTGCCGTACTCAAAACTGCCCAAGCCACGCGGCCGTAGCTTGGCAGGCGCCCACGGTCGATGCGATCATACGCAGCACGCGGCGCATGCCAGGCCGCAGTCACAGCCACAGCCGCACAACTAAAGAGACCAGCACGCCTGTGAGTTTCGTTTTTGTCAGCCATGCGGCTCCGGACAAGCTACAGCGCATCAAGCCCCTCGTGCACGCGATGGCGATCGAGGGCGTGCGTCTCTGGCTGGATCGGCCGGGTGTCGGCGACTCGCATTTCAACTTCGACCAGGCCTTCATCGACCGCTACGGCATCCAGGGGCTGCAGAGTGGGGTTGATTGGGACGAGGGCATCCGCGCCGCACTGCGCAGCAGTGGGGCAGTGCTGGTGTGCCTGTCGCGCAATGCCATCGACAACAGGCGCCTGGTGTTGCAGCAGGAGGTGACGATCGCCTGGTACGACCAGAAGATCGTGCCCTGCATCGTGGATGACCTGCCGTTCGAGGGTATCCCCACCGACACCGGTCTTCCGGACTTGGTGCGTACGCAGTCTGAGCGCGTCGACACGGCGGGACTGCAGCAATGCCTGGATTGGTTGGCTGCCGGCGGCGGCGAAGGCTTCGATGCGTTACCGGATGGTCTCCGGCCGCACTGGCAACCAGTGCACAAGATCTGCAACGACCTGGCCGCGGCGATTGAGCGCAGCCGGCTCGGCGGCGCGCGATCACCGGCGTCGGCCCGCACGGCCGCGCTGCTGGCGCTGCTGAACGGCTTGCCCCAGCAGCCACCGCTCTCGCTGCTGCAGCGCCTGTACCGCCGTTCTCTACCCGACCCCGCGCGCCAGCTCACCTCACCGGGCCTGGCCTCGCTGCTGCGTGATCTGGAAGACTCGCGGCCGCGCACGGCTCAACTGCCGTCGCCCCTGATGGAATTCGCCGAACGCTTGGGGCGTGCCTTGGCGAACCCCGCCATGGGCCAATGGGTCACCGCCCAGACTCTCGACGATCCATTCGCACTGACCGCGCTGCGCGGCCTGCTGGACGAAGAGCAGCAGGCCGACTTGCGCACCAAAGCCACGCTGTTCGTCGACGTCGACCCAGAAGTGAACCGCCAGATCCGATGGTGGGTGCACGCACTCGATCCGGCGTGCTGCACGCGAGAGCAGGTCATTGCGCTGGACGGCCCGGTGCCGTTGGCGCTGGCGCAGTGCCTGGCCGGCAGCCTAGCCAGCATCGAAACCCGCTTCGGCCACAAGGTCAGGCTGTCGGTTGCGCTGCTGTTGCCCAACAAGCTGCTGGTCGCCGGGCTGGAGTCGTTGCCCGTCGCGTTCGTCGACGATGAGGACCTCGGCCCCACCCTGGTGGCGCTGCACCGGCGCTACCCGGTCACCTTGCATTGGCGCCAGCGCAACGGCGCGCGCGGCAAGCCCGGCAAAGCCTCCGTCAACGCCTGGAACGATCTGCTGGACACGCTGGCGCCGCGCATCGCGCTGAACCCCGGCGCCTGCGTCGCCTGGGTCGACCCGGACGCGCCCGGCGCCGTCGACGAACCCTTCTCCGGTGCGGCGGCCCGCCTGCGTAACCCGGGCGATGACGCCGTCTGTGTCGGCGTGGGGCCGCCGCCGCCCGCCAGCGCGCGCCGGCTGCAGGACGAGGTCACGGCCTGCCTGCGCGAGGGCATTCCCTGCTTTTTTTGGTTCAGCCAGCCGGCCGTGCTGCCCGGCGTCGACCTGCGCCACATAGTCGCCAATGCATTCGCGGCCCACACGCCCTGCGACGCGCCGCTGCAGGTTGGGTTGCTGCGCAAGACCTCTAGCATGGCCAGCCCGTTCGCGTCGCTTTGCATGGTCTGGGACATGCCCGAGATGATGCCGGTGCCGGCCCCTTTCACACTCGCCACCGACCCCGCAGCCCTGTGAGCGCTGCGCCGGGGCCGCCCCAAGCAACCTTGCTCCGAAGGTACACCAGTGAAACCAACTGCCATTCCCCCCGTGTCGCCGCCAGCCTGGTACCGGTATTTCGGCAACAACCAGATCCACCGCGCTTGGCTAGTGCCTGACCCACCCTCGTGGCGCCCCCGCCGTGCGAATGGGCTGCAGGCCCAGCAGGCCGACGCACTGCGCGCCCCACTGTCTCCCAGCACGCTGGCGAAGGGCGAGCGCTACCAGGCCAGCCTGGAGATCCGCGAGACCGTCAACGCCGCGATCCATCTGCGCCGGCCGCTGCTGGTGACCGGCGATCCCGGCACGGGCAAGTCCTCGTTGATCGACTCGCTGGCCTACGAGCTCGACCTGGGCGAGCCCCTGCGCTGGGCCGTCACCTCGCGCAGCACGCTGCGCGACGGCCTGTACAGCTACGACGCGATCGGCCGCGTGCAGGGCGACAAGGACCAGGATATCGGCGACTTCATCGAACTCGGCCCGCTCGGTGCGGCCATGCTGCCGGCGCTGCGCCCGCGCGCACTGCTGATCGACGAGATCGACAAGGCCGACATCGACTTGCCGAACGACCTGTTGAACGTGATCGACGAGGGCCGCTTTCACATTCCCGAGCTGAGCCGCCTGAAGGGCGATGCCTCGCGCTTCGTGCGCGCGTTCGGCAGCACCATGCAGGCGGCCGTCACGGCCGGAGTGGTCGAAAGCTACGAGTACCCGCTGGTGGTGATGACCAGCAACGACGAGCGCGACTTTCCGGCGCCATTCCTGCGGCGCTGCCTGCAGCTGAAGATGCCCGACCCCTGCAAGGACGTCGAGCGCCTGAACAGCATTGTGCGCGTGCACCTGGGTGATGAAAAGCTCGCCGCGTCAACTGCGCTGATCAGCGCGTTCGTGGCCCGCGCGAAGGCGGGCGAGGTGCTGGCCACCGACCAGCTGCTGAATTCCATCCAGCTCGTGATGGGCGGCCACGCCATGGGCGAGACCGAGCGCGCGTCGATGGTCGGGCGGCTGACGCAAGCGCTCGGCCGGCGCACTTGATCGACGCACCCTCCCTGAAGCTCGACGCGCTGGCAGCCAGCCTGCGCAATGCGGGCCTGGCCGCATCGGTGGACGATGTGCGCGACATCCTGTGGCTGGCCGAGGTGCGGGGACCCGCAGTGGCCGGGCCGTCCGCTCCGGTGACCGGCCCGGTCATGCCCGACCCCGACCGCAAGCGCCTGGAGGGCGAGCCCTCAGCCGCCGATGCACAAGTCGCTGACACCCAGGCCTTGTCCACGCGCGACGAGCCGGCGCTGTACGCGAGCGCGCAACGCGGCCGCATTGCGGCAGGCATGCTGCGCGTGCCCGGAGTCGCCGTCTTGCCGGCGCCCGCCGAACTGCGGCGCGCCCTGCAGCCGCTGGCGCGCCGGGTGCCGTCGGCCACTCGCTGGCAACTCGACGAGGAGGCCACGGCCACGCACAAGGCCGACACCGGTGCGTGGCGGCTGTGCCTGCAGCCGCTGCGCGAGCGCTGGTTCGATCTGAATGTCATCGTCGAAGTCAGCCCTTCGATGCGGCTGTGGCGGCCGGAGGTCGAAACCTTGTTGCGCACGCTGAAAGGGCAAGGCGGCTTTCGCAGCCTGCGGCGCTTCGTGCTCGCGCCCGGCCCGACGCTGTTGCGCACACCGGACGGCAGCCGTGCCTTGCCGCTGTCTACGCTGCAGAGCGCCGGTCGCCGGGCGTTGACGCTGCTGGTGACCGACACCGGCTCGGCGCTGTGGCGCAGCGGCGCGGCACAGCGTTTTTTGTTTTCTGCCGGCGCGCAAATGCCGCTGAGCGTGCTGCAATTGTTGCCCGCGCGTGCCTGGCGCCACACGGCCCTGGGCGAGCCCGAGGTGGCGGCCAGTGCGGCCCACCCCGGCAGCCCCAACACCCGGCTGCTGCCGGTCCGCGACGGCGACGAAATCGATGCCGACGACGCCCGCGACGGCGGTCGCCGCCTGGTGCCACTGCTCGGCCTGGACCCGGCATCGATCCGCCGCTGGGCGCTTGCCATGACCGCCCGCGTGACCGCCATCGTGCCCTGTGCAGCGGTCGCGAGCAACGCCGCGGCAGCACCCGCAGCGAACCCGAACCAGACCGCGGCCGAGTCGGTGGCGGCGTTTCGGCGCAAGGTGTCGCAGGCGGCGTACGACCTGGCCGTGTTCCTGACCGTGCCGGATCCGCTGACCTTGCCGGTCATGCGCCTGGTGCAGCGGACCATGCTGCCGGACACGGGGACGGGCGAGCTGGCCGAATGCATGCTCGGCGGCTTGCTGGTCCCGGCTGGCGAGGATGCCGGCGCCGGCGGTGCGGTCTACCGCTTTCGCGACGGCGTGCGCGACGAACTGATGCGCGCCTTGCGCTACAGCGAGGAGGATCTGGTCGCGCGGCAGCTGGCGCGCGTGGGCCAGACGCTGGAACAGGCGCAGGCGGCCGGTGCGGGCGAGGACTTCAGCGCCTACTTTCCGCAGCCCGGCGGGGGCGCACGCTTGTCGGAATGGGCGTTGCCGTTTGCCACCGTGTCGCGCGGGATCCTGCAGGCGCTGGAGCCGCCGGCCGTGGCGCCCCCGCCTGAGACCGAGGCCGAGGCCGGCGCGCCGTCCGCGACCAGCGAAGACTTCGTACCCCTCGCGGTCGACACCAACGCGTCGCGGCGCGATCTCGTGGTGCGGGTGCTGGGCCACGACGGCACCTGGACCACCGGCTACCGGCTGACGCGAGAACACATCGTCACGGCGTGGCGCACCGAGAGCCCGTGGGAAACCGATGGCCAATTCGAAGTCGCGCTATCCATCGGCACTGCGCACCACGCGCGTCAGGCACGGCTGCTGCGCGTCGACCCGCACGCCGGGGCCGTGGTCCTGCTGCTAGAGACACCGCTAGATCCTGGCCCAGTTGCGCCGACCGAAACCACGAGCGATCAGGCCGGCAGTGCGCTGCGCGGGCTGGTCTTGTTCGACACATACAAGGAGGGCGAACCGGCGCCGGGTGTGTGGTTCGCGGGTGTGGTGGAGGCGGTCCAGCCGGACTTCGTCGTGCGTTGCCCGCTGCTGGAGGAGAGCCTCCCGCACGACCCCGGTTTGCCGGGCAGCCCGTTGTGGTCGGACAGCAAGCTGGTGGGCCACCTGATTGCGCCTGGAACCGTCAACGGAACCTGGCGCGCCTGCCGCATCGAGGCCGTGACTGCGCTGCTGCAACCGACGCTGGCGACCGTTAAGCCTGTGTTCGCCGCTTACCTGAGCGTGGCGCAGGCCGATCGCCAGCGACTGCAGCCCTGGATCGATGCGCTGCGTGCAGAGGGGCTGCAGGATGTGTCCGAGCCGGCGAGCTCCTCCGCGTCCGACAATTGGGTCGATGGCTTGGATTCCCAGCTGGCGCAGGCCAGTTGCGCGATCATTGTCATCAGCCACGCCTGGCTCGCCTCGACATGGTGTCGGGAAGAGCGCCTGACACTGAAGCACCGTGCCCAAAGCGATCCCGGTTTTCGCATCGTCCCGCTGCGTTTGGACGACGCAGAAATACCAGCCGACTTCCAGCACCTGCTCGCACTGGACCTGCGCGGCAGCACACAGCCCAGCCAGGCGCTGATCCAGGCGCTAGTCACCGGGTTGCAACGCGCCAGCACGGATGCAACGGACGATTGGCGACGCAAGCTGCTGTGGGTCGACGACATGCCCGACAACAACGTGAACGAACGCCAGACCATGGAATCGATGGGGCTGCAGTTCACCATCGCGCGCTCCACGCACGAGGCGCTGGCGCTCTTCGGCACGCAGAAGTTCGCGGCCATCATCTCCGACATGGGCCGCGAAGAGGGGCCGCGCGAGGGCTATGTGCTTCTGCAGGCGATCCGCGCGCTGGACGAGAACATCCCGTTCTTCATCTACGCCGGATCGAAGTCGCCCAAACGGCAACGCGAGGCCGCCCAGATGGGTGCCCAGGGCAGTACCAACAATCCGGATGAACTGGTCGAGTGGGTGGCGCGTGCCTTGCTTGGCGACACCCCGCCGTCTTACGTGAAGGAAGACCCGTCACCCCCGCCCGAACCGTGGTTCGCCGACCGGGACCCGCAGCTCGTGGCGATCGGTTCGCTTATCGCCGAGTTCCGTACCGGTCTTGACGCCACGACGCGACGGGCGGTGGCGGAGAGCCTGCTGCTCGCCCACTTGGCCGCGGGCCAGTCGACCGCAGACGACCCAAGCATTGCCAGCTGGTACCGCCGCTACACCGATGTGCTGACGAACACCGGCTGGACGGCACGCGCCATGGCGTTCACCCACCAGGAGCTACCCGCCACCGAGGGGGGTGTGCGTGAGGCCGTGCTGCCGGTGCTGAGCACCATGCTGGGCCCGACTTTGGCGACCTCGTCCCTTTTGCTGCCGCTGCTCAATGGCCTGGGCCAGTGGCAGCAGGAACCACCGGGTATCCAAGCTTTCCACCGCTCCAGCGAGCACGTGGACGGCGCCAGGTTCCAGATCGCATGCATCGACGCCGACGCCAGCGGCAACCCCGAAGTCCAGGTGCTGTGCATCGGCATTGAGGCAGAGCGCACCATCACTGCGGTGCTGTTCTTCAAGAGTACGGACGAACACGCACAGATCCACCATGCCTCCGGACACTTCTCGATCCGCCGTGCGATGCTGGAGAGCACTCGCGATGCAGTCGCGCGTCGCGTGGCCTCGAAGCTTCCCGCAATGGTCCGCAACATGGAGGTCTGACGCGGGCCATTGGCACGCCCCGGTTTCATTGGAGTGTCTACCCCTGTTCACCAGCGGCGCGTGCGCAACCTTGTGGGATGCCGTGAAGCTGCCGGTAGCAAGCGGCGGCTTCTGGCCGGGAGTGTGAGTACGAAGTCGGGCCAGTAAGCTGACTTTCGACGCGCGGGCTCGGCCGGCCATGGTCAGCTTCCGGAGCAGGCCGGGTAAACCCGGTATCGGCCACTTC
>Ga0209490_10004721_pt1 | contig 12514 bp, 8 predicted proteins | sample MAT06_FD_187209 | JGI IMG/M metagenome (GOLD analysis project Ga0209490, IMG submission 187209) | Freshwater microbial communities from Lake Fryxell liftoff mats and glacier meltwater in Antarctica - MAT-06 (SPAdes) (version 2) | ecosystem: Environmental > Aquatic > Freshwater > Ice > Liftoff...
GGCGTAACTGGATGGATTATGACGAAATCATCTTGGCAGCGCTGCGTGTGCTGGATGACCCGACCGTGCGGCACTATTGGCAGCAGCAAGTGTTTGCCGTGTTTGAGGATGAGGCACAGGATTCTAGCCCGTTGCAAACCCGTTTGTTAGAGATTCTCGCCGCTGATTCTGCCCAGCCCGACCTGCTAAATCTGGTGCGGGTCGGTGACCCTAACCAGGCAATTAACTCGACCTTTACACCTGCCGATCCAATTTTCTTTCGCGAGTTTTGTGATGCCTGCGATTCGTGGAACGTTAGCGAAGCTTTCCACAGGACTCCCTATGGGAATCGCCAAAACCGTTTGGCAACCATGACCCAGGCAGGGCGCAGCACGGGCAAAATCATTGATGCGGCAAACTTTGTGTTGGAGTGGGTGAATCGATCGCACCTCGCTGGAACGGAACAACCTTTTCGGATGCAAAAAATTCAGCCCGTGCATCCGGGTGATCCTCAGCCGAACCCAGTTCCAGAAGGGCGAGGACTGGAACTTTATACGCCGGAGGATGTGTTTCAGACCGTGGAATGGATTGGGCGACGATCGCTCCAGTTATTCCAAAGTGATCCTGATGGCTCAGCGGCGGTGTTGGTGCGAACGAATGAGCAAGGACGCTTTGTGGCGCGAGAACTACAACGCTGGTATGGCGACACAATTTCGGTGTATGAAGTGGGGCAACAGGAGCGTCAGTCCCATGTGCCGGTTGAGATGCTGACGCTGCTGCAATTTTGCGATCGCCCCCACTCGCCCGACAACTTGAAAAATGCCTTGGCGACATTGGTGCAGCGCAAACTGATTCCCACCCAAGATTTGAACGCGATCGTCAGCTTTCCTGAACAAGTGCTGTACCCTGGACCCCTTGATCCGGCACAATCTGAACCCGTCCTCCAAGCCCGTCGCTATTGCACCAGTCTCCTCCGCGCCCGGTTAGAACTGCCGCCCTATCAACTCATTTCCTTTTTTGCCTATACCCTTAGCTACAATCAAAGCGAACTTGCCACGGCGGATAAATTGGCTGATCGCACAACCCAGCAAACCCAAGGCGACCCCACTTTACCCGCTATTCTCGCGGTACTGAATGACATTGTGGCTTCAGAACGGTTTGAGCCAGTGGACACCGAAAATGCCGACGATCGCTACACCAAAGCCGGACAGTTGACCATCATCACCATGCACAAAGCCAAAGGTCTGGATTGGGATTGGGTATTTATTCCCTTTTTGCACGAAAATATGATTCCCGGCACTCCTCGGATTGCTCCCCAAGCAACCTTTTTAGGCGATTTCACCTTATCAGAAGTTGCCCGTGCCCAAATTCGCGCCCAGGTGCATCATCAGCCTGGGTTTCCAGACACTTTAGCTGCTTGGAATCGCGCCCAAAACCTTAAAACTGCGGAAGAATTTCGCTTACTCTATGTTGCCGTGACCCGCGCCAAACGCCTGCTGTGGATGTCTGCTGCTGCCAAAGCGCCCTACACCTGGAATAAACCCGACAACGTCAGCGATCGCAAACCCTGCCCAGTTTTTCCAGCATTGCAAGAGCGCTTTCCAGAGGCAGTTGTAGAGTAAGCTTGCAGTGCAGTATTATCAGCTTTTTGAAGTATGGGCTTGTGAAACGAACTTGGATGAATGCAGTCTATCTATGGTTTGGGCTATTTAGCAGCGCGATCGCGATTATGATTGAGCATAGCGCGATCGCTGTAGAAGCCTTTCAGTTACCATCGCCCACAGCCGCCATATCCTTGCTGCCCGATTTAACTCCGCTGGATGTCAAACTATTAAAAAACAGGACAGTCCCTGCTGGCGTAGTCACGGCTCAAACGATTTCATTAACGCGATTAGCGCTGCCAAGCCTCTGGTGGACTCAGGCGCAGATTGCCAACAATCCCCAATTTGGCAATAAACTTTTAGAAAACTGGATTGCTTATCCCGGCGATGTCAAAGAGCCAGGTCGGGTTGATTTGATTGTAAATCGTCAGTTGTGGAGTTTACTCGATTATTTGCAGCGCTATGAATTTGTTAATCGGTTCAGCGCGATCGCTCATGGGTATGGCTATAACATCCGCGTATTCGATAATCAAGCCCGATTTGAAGGCGCTTACACCTGTGATTTTAGTCAAGTGGATGTCGCCAAGCTTCAGTCTGTGCCCTATTTTTCCAGCGCAAATCAGCTTTCTTCTACACTCGATTTCTATTCTAGAAACACGATTGCTGATCGTGTGACCTGCAAAATGCTGATCGAGTCTGCACTAGGAGCGGGTCAAAGGGTAGTCCTTGAACAGCCTAAATAGGGGGGACAGGGGACAGGTGCTAGATTTTGGGGGCAGGGTGTATACACTATGCAAACGAGGATGGCTAGGGGAGCTAGACGCGCTTTAAGTTTTGCCCCCTAGCCATTCTCCTACACGCAGACAGGCTCCAGCTTCAAATCATCGCAGTAAGCGTCATAGACTCCATCCAAGAATTGCCACAGAGCGTCAGCCGCTTCAGCCGCAACTTTTAGCACTTCCGCTTGTTTTTCGGGTGTATCCGCATAGTCTTCAATCATTTTTAGTTCGGCTGCGGCATGGGCTTCATCAGCGGCTTGATGAACTGTGAAAAAGCGATAGTCATTGGCATCAGTCATGCCATAGAACCGTTTCAACCCATCGATTTTAGTGGTTGCCACCGCTGGAATCTGCGACTCATAAGCATAAAGTGCTGCCAAGCCCACATAAAAAGGTGAGGTGAGACAAAGGTGACGGAAGGTATCTATCAGATTTTTTGTCGTGGGTAATACTTCGGTGTTGGCTAGCTCTGCATCAGTGGCACTGAGAGCGAGAGCAAATCTGCGCCACAGTTCGGGGTGGTTTTGGCTACCACGTTCTTCTTCGATCAGATTTTCTAGAATTTCTTGACGAAGAGCGATCGAGGTTCCCACGTGCGGAGTATTGAAATGCACAGCGCTGACGTAGGTGGGAAATGCCAGCACATTTTGAAAATACTGAATGGCGTACTGCTTCAAATGATCGCGGGTAAGTTTACCTTCTGTCCAAGCGAGATAGAAGGGATGGGTAAGCAGATGCTTTTGCTCAACTACGGCTTGCAACTGGTCGCGAAGTACCATGAATCCTCCTGAAAATAAGGTCAATTGGGTGTGACAAACACCATCTAACCCACAATACGCAAAAAGAGGGAAGTTAGCACACTAATCCTACAGAAATTGCACTTGAAACACCTTAAGCAGTGGCAGTGGTGCGCTTGGTGGTGGTGCGTTTTGCAGCCGTTTTGGCTGTGCCTGCCCGTTTTGTAGCGGCTACCTTCGCCGTTGCATCGGTCGATGCCTCTGGAAGGCTTTCTTCAACTTCAGGCTTAAGAGCGGTAGATTTAGTTGCGGTAGATTTTGCCTTGGATTTAGTTGCGGTGGATTTTGCCTCGGATTTGGTCGCGGTAGATTTAGCGGTAGTAGATTTAGCCGCTGAGCTTTTTGTTGTTTTAGTTGCAGTTTTACGGGTTGTGGACTTGCCAGCCGTGGCTTTGCTCGATCGCGCTGGTTTTTTGGTGCCTTTTTTGGTGCCAGCTTTGGCATTCAGAGCTTCTATGGCAATATCCATGGCGATCGCTTCCACGGTTTGACCCTCTGGCAACGACGCATTCACCTTGCCATGCTTGATGTAAGGACCGTAAGGACCATCATAAATATTGACGGGTTCTCCATCGGCAGGATGGGCACCCAACTCACGAATCGGTTTAGCAGCGGCTCGTTTTCCTCGTCCGCCTTTTGGCTCTGCAATCAATGCCAGTGCGCGTTCTAGATCAACGGTTAACACATCATCCCCTGCTTTGAGCGATCGATAATCTTTGCCGTCTTTGCCCTGGTCATAAACAATATAGGGACCAAAGCGCCCCAATCCGGCTTGAAGTTTGCCACCTGTTTCAGGATGATTACCCAATAGACGCGGTAAGGAAAGTAAGCCAACCGCAGCTTCGAGCGTTACGTTTTCGGTTGTGCCTCCTTTTGGCAAGGAGGCTCTTTTGGGTTTTGGGTTGTCATCGCTGACATCGCCCAACTGCACATAAGGACCGTAGGCACCAATCAGGGCATAAATAGGTTCACCTGTTTCGGGGTGCAAGCCGATTTTTTCGGGACCTTCAGTCTTCTGCCGCAACAGGGTTTCTACCTGCTCCGGATCGAGATCGGAGGGAGTCAAATCTTTAGGAATGGATGCTTTGACGGAGCCTTCTTCCCGTTCGACTTCGATAAACGCGCCATACCGACCAATTCGCACTTTTGCGTCTAAATTTTCCAGTACCACGGTGCGGGCTTCGGTGGGGTCAATTTGGCTTTCCCGCTCTTTTACTTGGGTTTCTAGTCCGTCTTTGCCGCCATAAAACTCTTTCAGATAGGGCAACCACTGCACTTCTCCGGTGGAAATATCATCTAAGGTGCGCTCCATTCGAGCGGTAAAGCTGGTATCGACGAGATCGGGAAAGTGTTTTTCTAATAGGGTGGTGACGGCAAAAGCGGTAAACGTTGGCACCAAGGCATTGCTGACCATTTGAGCATAGCCGCGATCGATGATGGTGCCAATGATGCTGGCGTAGGTGCTGGGGCGACCAATGCCTTCGCTTTCCAAGGTTTTAACTAGGGAGGCTTCGGTAAATCGGGCAGGGGGTTGGGTTTCGTGACTAATCGCCTCTAAATTAGTGCAGGCTGGGCGATCGCCCACTTGCAGGTTGGGCAAAATCACTTCTTGTCCTTCGATCGCCGCATCAGGATCATCCGAACCTTCCACATAGGCGCGGAAGAAACCGGGAAAATCGATCCGCTTGCCGCTAGACCGAAAGCCTGCATCCTCCACTTGAATCTGCATGGTGATGTTGGTTTGCCGCGCTTCTGCCATTTGAGACGCAACGGTACGCTTCCAAACTAGGTCATACAGGCGAAATTCCCGGTCTTTCAATCCCGTTTGCTGGGGGGTGCGGAAGCTGCTTCCGGCGGGACGAATCGCTTCGTGGGCTTCTTGGGCACCTTTCGATTTGGTGGAATATTGGCGCGGTTCTGGGCTGAGGTATTCTGTGCCGTACTTTTCTTGAACGCAGTTACGGGCCGCCGCGATCGCCTGCTTCGACAAGCTCACCGAGTCCGTCCGCATATAAGTGATGTAACCCTGTTCATACAGGCTTTGGGCAACCCGCATGGTGTCTCGCGCGGATAAACCCAATTTGCGGTTTGCTTCCTGCTGCAAAGTGGAGGTGGTGAAGGGCGGCGAAGGTTTGCGAGTCACCGGGCGCTCTTCTAAGTTGGTGACTGTCCAGGGGCGATCGCGAATCCGATCCAGCAGAGAGGTTGCCTCAGTTTCATTCAGCAATATGACCGTGCGCCCCTGAATAATCTGCCCGGTTGTCTCATCAAAATCGCTGCCCGTAGCAACTTTGACTCCGCTTAAACTAACGAGTCGCGCATCAAACTTTCCTTTTGCTGCTGGCGTTGCGGCATTGGCTTCTAGGATCGCCTTTAAATCCCAATATGCCCCCTTGCGAAAGGCGCGACGCTGCCGTTCTCGCCGCACCAGCAGCCGCACCGCCACCGATTGGACTCGCCCTGCCGACAGCCCAAAGGCAATTTTTTTCCACAGCAGCGGCGATAGCGTGTAGCCCACCAACCGATCTAAAATCCGGCGAGTTTCTTGCGCTCTTACTAGGCGTTCATCCACCTGGCGGCAATTTTGAATGGCTTCCTGAATTGCCTCTTGGGTAATTTCATGAAACACCATGCGCTTGATCGGCACTTTCGGCTGAAGCAATTGCAACAAGTGCCAGCTAATGCTTTCTCCTTCTCGATCTTCGTCTGTTGCCAGAATTAACTCGTCCACATTTTTAAGTGCGTCTTTGAGTTCCTTAACAATTTTCTTTTTGTCTTGAGGAACGACGTATAGTGGCTCGAAGTTAGACTCTACATTGACCCCAAGCTGCGCCCATTTTTGCCCTTTGACGCTAGCGGGAATTTCGCTTGCAGACTGAGGCAGGTCGCGCACGTGCCCCATCGATGCCTCTACACGGTAGCCTGCTGGCAAGTAGTTGCGGATGGTTCGAGCTTTGGTCGGAGATTCAACAATAACCAGGGTTGACATGGGGTTTTTAATCAATGGAACTAGGCGAGTAGGGCACTCCAACGGAGCAGACAAGGGCTTATAACCGTCTAGGTTAGCGCCTCTTTCCTTTCACTTATAACTAATCTTTCTTCTCACTTATAACTAATAATGATGGACTGTCATGAATTTTCGCCACTTTTTAGAATATTTATAAGGATATTTTTAGCCGATGGTGCTCCCTGATAGTAATGCTTCAAGCATAGTTGTCAAAAGCGCGATCGCGAATCATCAAAGTGTTCCCAACTGTTTTGTAATGAGTTTGTCGGTCTCCAACACTGGTTTTTAGGGTAAATAGGGTGAGCATCCTGAAATCAAAGGGTCTATAGAGCCGGGTTAATGGAAGCGATGAGGAAACCGAAACCTAAGAAACAGTTCACAGGGAACCGAACAGGGTAAAATCCACTGTAAGTCACAAATGCCGGATGCAGTCTGAACTTTATCTGGCTGCTAAAGTAAGTCGTATTTGTAAAGTATCCATTTGTAAAGCCTTAATTCGGACAAAGCCCCATGGATTTTGCCACTCTTGCTGCTCAACTGAATACCGGAGTGATTCTCCCTGAGCTAATTGTCATCATTACGTTGCTGGTGGTGGTCGTTGGCGATTTGATTGTGGGACGAGCCGCTTCCTCTCAATGGACTCCTTATGTTGCGATCGCTGGATTGCTTGCCGCTGTGGGTGCCCTTTACTTCCAGTGGGATATTACCAACCCGATTTCGTTTTTGGGCAGCTTCAATGGCGATGCCCTAAGCGTGGTTTTTCGCGGCATTATTGCGCTGTCTTCCGCCGTCACAATTTTGATGTCGGTGCGATACATAGCGCAATCGGGAACGGCTCTGGCAGAATTTATCACCATTTTGCTGACGGCAACCTTGGGCGGCATGTTTCTCTCTGGGTCAAACGAATTGGTGATGATTTTCGTCTCCTTAGAAACCTTGAGTATCTCGTCTTACCTGCTCACAGGCTACACAAAACGCGATCCACGTTCCAATGAAGCGGCGCTGAAGTATTTGTTGATTGGCGCTTCTAGCACCGCGATTTTTCTGTATGGCAGTTCTTTGCTCTATGGCTTGTCGGGCGGGGAAACCAATCTGAGCGCGATCGCAACCCAAGTTGCCTCCGCAGGCTTGGGCGAATCGATTGGCATGGTCATCGCTTTAGTATTTGTGATTGCCGGAATTGCCTTCAAAATTGCCGCAGTGCCCTTTCACCAGTGGACTCCCGATGTCTATGAAGGCTCTCCCACTCCCGTAGTGGCGTTCCTCTCAGTGGGGTCGAAAACTGCCGGATTCGCCCTGGCGATTCGCCTGCTAGTGACTGCCTTCCCCTTACTCACTGACCAATGGCAATTTGTCCTAACCACATTGGCCGTGCTGAGTATGATTTTGGGGAATGTGGTTGCCCTCGCCCAAACCAGCATGAAGCGACTGCTTGCCTATTCTTCTATTGGTCAAGCTGGGTTTGTGATGATTGGGCTGGTCGTGGGCACGGAAGATGGCTATGCCAGCTTGGTGTTTTACCTGATGGCATATTTATTTATGAACTTAGGCGCATTCATCGGCGTTATTTTGTTCTCCTTGCGGACAGGCACCGATCAAATCAGCGAATACGGTGGGTTATATCAAAAAGACCCACTGCTAACGCTTGCCCTCAGCATTTGCCTGTTGTCCCTGGGTGGCATTCCTCCCTTAGTTGGCTTCTTCGGGAAAATTTACCTATTCTGGGCAGGCTGGCAAGCGGGTGCATACGGGCTGGTCATTTTAGGCTTAGTCACCAGCGTTATTTCGATCTACTACTACATTCGCGTGGTCAAAGCGATGGTGGTGAAAGAGCCGCAGGAAATGTCTGAATCCGTGAAAAACTATCCTGAGATTCGCTGGAATATTCCAGGGATGCGCCCCTTGCAGGTTGGGTTAATCTTGACTTTAGTTGCAACGTCCCTCGCCGGAATTTTGGCGAACCCATTGTTTACTTTGGCGACCCAATCGGTGGCAAAAACGCCGATGCTGCAATCCGTGTTGGTGGGCGTAAAGAAATCCGCGTTTGAAAAAACTGCTGCCGTGGCTCCAATTCAGCCGGACGTGAAGCTGTAGTTTTGAGTGCGGATTTTTGATTCAGCGATCGCTCTCTCTAACGAGCGATCGCTCTGTTTTATAGAGTTTAATAGTTCCTAAACTCTGCTCTCTGCTCTCATGTCTGTAAAAAATCTAATTTCCCTCGGCTTACTCATTTTTATCCCAATCGCGATCGCGGCTGAAAAGCTGGAATGGGATGCCCTATTGGTGTTTGGGCTGTCGGCTGTGGCGATCGTGCCCCTAGCGATTTGGCTTAGCACTGCCACCGAGGAGTTGGCAGTGACCCTAGGTCCGACTATTGGCGGTTTGCTAAACGCAGTCTTTGGCAACGCCACGGAATTAATCATCGCCCTAGTTGCCCTGAGAGCCGGCTTGGTAGATATTGTTAAAGCCAGCATCACCGGAACAATTGTCAGCAATCTGCTGCTGGTGATGGGGCTATCTATGTTTTTGGGAGGGTTGCGGTACAAAGAACAGGAATTTAAACCTGTGGTTGCCCGAATGAATGGTTCCACGATGACATTGGCAGTAATCGCAATCATTTTGCCTGCCATGGTGATTTCTACCTCAAATGTTGTGGAACCCAGTGCGATTACCGGACTCTCACTCTTTGTGGCAGCGGTAATGATCGCGGTCTATGCCTTTACTCTGCTGTTTTCCCTGAAAACCCATAGCTATCTCTATGAAGTGGGAATCGTGGAGTTGGAGGGAGAAGGTTCAGAAGGTGGACACGGGCACGAAAAACCGAATTTGTGGCTGTGGATGGGCGTTTTGCTGGTTGCCACGATTGGAGTTGCTTTTATCTCAGAAATTTTTGTGGGAGCCGTGGAAGAAGCGACAGCCGGATTAGGATTGACTCCCTTGTTCACCGGGGTGATTTTGCTGCCCTTGGTGGGTGGTGCTGCCGAATACGTGACTGCTGTGCGGTGTGCCTTGAAAAATAATATGGATTTGTCGGTTTCCGTGGCAATGGGGTCGAGTTTGCTGGTGGCGCTGCTGGTGGCACCGCTGCTGGTGATTGTGGGACAGGTAATTGGTCAGCCGATGGATCTGAATTTCAACCTGTTTGAGGTGGTGGCGATCGCGATCGCGGTGGTTACTGCCAACTTGATCAGCCTGGATGGTCGCTCCAACTGGCTAGAAGGAATGCTGCTGCTATCAACCTACGCGATCTTGGGTGCTTCGTTTTATTATCATCCTGTATAAAATCAGCCCTGTTGCCAAAACTGAGACAAAATCTCACTGGCTGGGCGATCCCAGGTATCGATATGTTGATGAATCAACGCTTCTGCATTCAAGGTGTAAACAGAGAAGCCGTTGAATAATAACTTGGGCTTCCAAGGCAGACGCAATGTTCCCCTGACCGTCCATTCAGCCCGAATTGTATTTTCACTGGCGGGGAAAACTTGATGAACATCGAAATATAATTCTGTGAAAAACAGCCGTCCGTGAAATCGGAGTGTCCAGAAAATAATTCGATAATTAAACTTACCCTTAAAGGTATTGACTGGATCTCGAAAGAAAATATCTTGACTGTAGAGGTCATAGGAAATGTCTTGATCAAACAGCGTCGGTAAATCCTGCTTCAGCACGGCGATCGCCTGCTCAAGTTTGGCGGCATACTCCGATTCGCTGAGTGGCTGACTCACAGGATCACTTCCTCAAAGTTGATCGTGTCATGACGAGGATCAACATGGCTAACGCGGAGTTGCAGATGATCGCCGGGTTCAATCGAGCGAGTAAACCGCATCGCCATTTCCAGCCCTAAATCTTCTAGCAGCACTAATCCTAAGTTTTCATGTTCCCGCAGCCAGCGCAGCATCAGAGCGTGCCACACTTCATCGGGCGATCGCCGCAGAAATTCCAGTCCCCAGTAACGGTTCGTTTGCCGCTCGACCGAAACCGCTTCGTACAACGTGCTGCTCAGAGTCATGGTCATTTCTTGCACCTGCTCTGCCGAAAAGGGCAGCGATTCTCCCCGCAAATGGGCTTTTAGCTGAAAGTGGGTCAAGAGATCGGTGTAGCGGCGAATTGGGGAAGTCACCTGGGTATAGGTTTCCAGTCCTAAACTGGCGTGGCGCGCCGGGGTAATGCTCATTTCACTGCGGGGCATACAGCGACGAATGGCACAAAAACGCACGGGACCTGCGGGTAGCTGCATCAATTCCTGTTCCGGTGGCAGTTCGGGCTGGGGTTGATGCCGAAAAGGAATCGGCAAGCTGTGAGTTTGACCGTAACGAGCGGCGGTTTCTCCTGCCAGAATCATCATTTCAGCGACTAGCTGCCGCGCGATCGAGTCTTGCAGGACGTTAATGCTAATTTCACCCTCTCTCACCTTGATCGAGGATTCTGGCATGTGAATGCTGATTGCCCCCTGAGACTGCCGCCAGGTTTGGCGTTGTTTTGCCCAAGTGGCGATCGCCTCTAGCTCCGACTCTTCCTGGACTCCGCCCAACTCCAACATTTCATCCACGTCTTCATAGGTGAGGCGATAGGTGGTTTTAATCTGACTGGGATGAATGCTGTAATCCTGAATTGCGCCCTGTTCATCTAAAACCACGCCAAAGCTGAGCGCATTGCATACCTGCCCTTGCACCAAACTCATCGGTCCCGTTGCCAGTTCCGAGGGAAACATGGGGATCATGCCGGTGGGTAGATAGACCGTGGTGCTACGACGACGGGCTTCTAGATCCAGTTCATCCCCAGGGGTGAGCCAGCGGGTCGGATCGGCAATGTGAATCCAGAGCCGCTGTTTCCCTTCGGGTAAGTATTCCAAGCTCAAACCATCATCAATTTCCTGAGTGCTTTCATCGTCAATGGTGTAAACCTTGAGGTGAGTTAGATCTAGGCGATCGCCATGGGCATCAGCCGGAGGAGAACTTAAGCGATCGTGCGCCACTTCCAAAACCTTTTGCGGAAATTGAATCGGAACTTGACTACGGCGCAGAGACAGATTTTCGTGGGGACTCCACACTTCCAGATCTACTAGAAGTTGAAAGGCTGACTGCGGACTCTCCGATCGCTTTAAGTGTATCAAGATTTCAAGGGCAGCCGTCCGTTGAGTGGCTTCATCGCCCAAAGTGGCATAGCGTTCCAACGACTCCAAGCGCAGGCGATCACTGCTTTGCCACTCCACCGATTGATGCTCAAGCGCTTGCTGCAATCGGGTGAAGTATCCTTGCAATTCTTGCTGACGCTGCGCCTCCATCTCTATCTGGTGCTTTAGTTCTGCCACCTGAAGTTTGGGACGCGGCTCGTAGCGATCGCCTTTCGATTTAAAGTACAGCTTATCTTCCGATAATAGCCAATGAGCCGCATAGCAAAGCAACGAACTTTTCTCAGAAAACAGCAGCAGCGCCATTTCTGCCGGATCAGTTGTTTCCCGATCTTCAACTAGTAGTTCCCAGGCAACTTCTAAATTAGACAGGTCTAAATAAGGCTCAACCTGTTTTAAAAAACCTGGAATGCTAGACGACTTGTAGCTTTCTCCGGTGATTTCATACTCAATTTGGCGAGGATGGAGCGTATGGGACTGAGCGCGCTCATCGACCGCAATCCAGTGTTTTTTCCCTTCTGGACGCTCAATTACAGCGAGACGGCGATCGCTGTTGACCCGAAATTCTACAAGGGTTCCCTTCTCCATCGGTTAAAAAGCAAGTTGCAGAAAGTAACAACGTCTAGGCGCACCATTCATCACGAAGAAGAATGATAGCCAGAAAAAATGACTGTCAGGATTTGAGCCTTCAAAAGACAAAAACCTGCACAGTCTACCGCAATCGAATATACAGCGATCGCGCTGATTCAAAGCAGCGGCAGTCTACCTTGAGCGACTTTACCCTTCGGCGTTGATAAAGGGTAGAAGCGCTACAATTCGCGCCCGTTTAATGGCTTCAGTCAGATTACGCTGTTGTTTGGCGGTTAGCCCGGTAATACGGCGAGGCAAAATCTTTCCCCGTTCCGTAATGAATTTTCGCAATAGATCCACGTCTTTATAATCAATCGGATCTTCAGGTTTGATGGGAGAAACGCGACGGCGAAGGTAGGTCATAAGTGTAAAGAGTCAATGGAAAGTGTGGGTGGTCAGTGGAATAGAAACAGCGTTTGAATATATCTGTTGATCAAGCGAACGAGTAATTGAGCGATCGCCCGACATACAGACAGAATCTGCTACTTAATTTCTTTATGTGACGTGTGCCGATTGCAGTGAGGGCAAAACTTCTTGAGTTCTAGCCGTGCCGTAGTGTTGCGGCGGTTTTTCTTGGTAGTGTAGCGAGA
>Ga0209490_10004724_pt1 | contig 12512 bp, 12 predicted proteins | sample MAT06_FD_187209 | JGI IMG/M metagenome (GOLD analysis project Ga0209490, IMG submission 187209) | Freshwater microbial communities from Lake Fryxell liftoff mats and glacier meltwater in Antarctica - MAT-06 (SPAdes) (version 2) | ecosystem: Environmental > Aquatic > Freshwater > Ice > Liftoff...
GACGCGGAGCCACCATGTCGAACATTTGTAAGGCAAAGTAAAGTGTTGCACTTGCTTGTTGAATGTACCCGGCAGAAATAGTAAATAATTATTTATTTGTGGTATAATGTTTTTCTATGAATACTCAGGGCCTAAAGTCAGTATCTGATTATAAGGATGCAGCAATCAATAAGCTTGGAGCTAGTCTTACTGATTACATTCAAAAAACAGCAGGAACGGGTAAAGCATTTAAGGCTAATCTGGATGTTTATTCTAATTATGAGATCGTACCAAGTGAAGTAACCACCAGTGATTTAGATACAACAATAAAGGTATTAGGGAAAACTATATCTGCTCCAGTCATGATAGCTCCAACTGCTTGGCATAAAATGTTTACTCTAAAGGGAGAAGCGGATACCTCCGCAGCTGCAAAGTCTTTTGGTACTGACTATGTTATTTCTTCTTTCTCCACTCTTGATTTTAATGAGATAGATTCAGATCTATCACATACCTGGTATCAGCTTCTAATGTATAAAGATGTTAATCTGATGAAGAAATATATTGATAAAGCAGAGCAATCAGGATGTTCAGCGATTGTTCTTACCATTGACGCTGTTACCGGCTGTTCAATGTGCAAAAGTGATCCAAATGTGGAACCTGTAGAATTTCCAGTTCATAAACTCCCAGTATTTCCGGAAAATCCAGAATTACCCTATACAACCCTCGATGATTATTATGAAAAATACATGCCAATGGTTCTTGATTGGAATGTAATAAAAGAAATTGTTTCCTACTCAAAGCTCCCTATTGTTCTTAAAGGAATACTAAATAATGATGATGCCAAAAAAGCTATTGAAGTTGGTGCCAAAGGAATTGTTATTTCAAATCATGGAGGAAGACAAAATGATGAAGCTGTAGCAACTCTTGATGGTCTTACAACACTTACACCTGATATAAGAGAAAAGATTGATGTTTATCTTGATGGAGGGGTACGCAGTGGATCAGACATATTTAAAGCCATAGCACTTGGTGCAAAAGCTGTATTTATTGGTCGTCCTGCTCTTTATGGACTTGCTATGAATGGTAAAGACGGCCTTATTGATGTCTTGAGCATCTTTACTACAGAACTCAAGGAATCAATGCGTACAGCGGGATGTGGGAATCTTGCTCAAATAGATATCAACAAAATCATAAAGAAATAAATGAATGAAAGATACGACACGATAGTCCTCGGTCTTGGTGCAATGGGGAGTGCTGCACTCTATCAACTTTCAAAGAAGGGTAAAAATGTATTAGGTATTGATCAGTATGTTCCTCCCCATAAATTAGGATCTGCTCATGGTGATACACGCATTACTCGACAAGCTATTGGCGAAGGATATGAATATGTTCCTCTTGCATTACGCTCCTATGAGATTTGGGATGAACTAGAGAAAGCTTCGGGAAAGAAACTCCTTTATAAAAATGGAGGATTGATTCTTGGTAATGCAGAAAGTAATGCAATACATGGAAAGAAAAATTTTATACAGCAAACAATTGCAACTGCTGAAAAGTATCATATTGAACATGAGGTTTTAACAGCAGGAGAAATAAAAAGCCGATTTCCACAATTTAAAATTAAAGGTCTTGAAGTAGGATATTACGAAAAGAATGCCGGCTTTTTAAAACCTGAACTCTGCATAAAAACTCAATTAGAGTTAGCTAATAAAAATAGCGCACAAATAAATATAAATGAAAAAGTGGTGAGTTTCAGCCAAGATGGTGATACTGTTAAAGTGATCACTGATAAAGGTGAATATATTACAGATAAGCTAATTGTTTCTGCCGGTGCATGGGTATCTAAATTCTTCCCTGAGTATAAAAATCTTTTTACTATCTATAGACAAGTACTTTATTGGTTTGATATTAAAGAGAACTATGAGAATTATAAGCCAGAAAATTTCCCGATCTTTATTTGGGATTTTGGCAATGGAGTAGATATATATGGATTCCCTGCAATAGATGGGGTAAATGGTGGTATAAAGATTGCTTCCGAAGATTATTCAATTACTACGGATCCAGAAGGAGTAGATCGTAATATAAGCACAGATGAAATCGATAGGATGTATTCTAAATACATTAAAGATTACATGAATGGCATGAATGATAAATGTATCAAAGCCATTTCATGTTTATATACAGTTACACCTGATTCAGACTTTATTATAGATACCCATCCTAAAAATAATCGAATTATTCTTGCATCTCCATGTTCCGGACATGGTTTTAAACACTCTGCCGCGGTTGGAGAAGTACTGGCACAATTAGCTATAGATGGAAAAACTGATATAGATATAAGTAAATTTAAGCTTTCAAGATTTTCCCAATAGAACTTTCCTCAATAATAGCTTTTCGAACGTTGTCCCAGATGCGGAGCCAATGTTTTAAGCACGGACATCTGTCCCTTTCTTTGACTGTACCATTTCATTCGGAGTCTTTCCATCAAGTCCGCAGTGCTCGAGATTGTTGTAGTAGTCGTTACAGATTTTCATCTTTTTCTCCCAGATGATATTTGCAACAAATTATCTCTACCAAAAATCTCATCCATTATTGTTTTCAAATAATGACTCTCGTCATCGTCAATAGAAATAAAGATTGACCCCTTATCAGAAAGTAGATCTTTAAGAAGTTTTAATCTCGGATACATCATGCAGAGCCATTTGTCATGTCGAGTAAGATCCTCAGCTTCTTTCCCAACAACTTTACCTAACCACTTCTTAATCTTAGGAGAATTAACTTTATCGATATAAACCCATTGTTCATTGTCAGTGTTATATGGCGGATCAATATAAATACAATCTACTCGATTAAGGTACTCTCAGACGCATACGCACGTAGTTATAAAGACATACAGAGGCCTGTCATCATTAAAAAGCAGAGGGTGATGATGGTTGCAGGCATTAAGTTTGTGGACTTTGTGTACATCTCAGATGTAAGTCCGAGCAGCATTTAAACGTTGCAATTGCTCAAACCTGCTAGTGTTGTCTTTGGAAAAGATCCAGTCAATACAGCAAAAGTCCAACAAAGAATTGCGAATGTCGCAGTCGCCTCACCCGACACCAAAGTTCGATTTCTACCTCGTTACATTGAAGAAGAAGTCTCAACGAGCAGCATTACCAACAAGATTAGAGGTACGTAAGATTATTTTTTAATCAGCTCTTGAGCGAGACGAATGAAGAGTGAGTCACGGAAAATGTTGAAACAGGTGTTGTAAAACTTTACTTCACCTTTTTTTACTTTTTCTTCTTGGATTGCAAATAGTTCGTACGCTTCGGAGATTGAGAGCCACTTCACATAGGCGCCGATGTCTATCTCACTTTCCGTGAGAGCTGGCGTGCCATAAGAAATGACTTTTGCTGCATAGCCGAAGCTTATGCAGTGTTTTCTGTCTCTTGAACGAAAATCTTCAGTGACTCCAAGCTCTTTGATGATCTCTATTTCACAACCAGTCTCTTCTTGGCATTCACGCTTTACACCGTCGAGAATACTTTCGTCACCTTCTATCCCTCCACCTGACAATAACAAGAAGTTGTTAACCTTGTTGCCTATAAGGGCAATTTGGTTCTGGTCATTGAAAAGAACGACTTTGCCAGTGGGACGGTCTTTCCAGATCACCTCAGTTATTTACTTCCTCACCAGTTTAGTTTATTATGCAAACCACTTGCATAATGAGAACTAATATATACAAAGACCAAATAGTAAAACTGCTTAAAAAGAAGCATCTACTAACCATCGCCGAGATTCACAAAGCTATTCCGAATGCTGACTATTCGACAGTCTTTCGTAATGTCGAACAACTACTTAAGGACAGCACCATCAAACGAGTACTTGTCGATAGCAAATCGGTTGCCTATGAATCATCTAAAGAGAGCCACGATCATTTCGTTTGCAATGATTGCGGGAAGATTAAGGAGGTTCATATAAGCAGAGAAAGTCTACCTCGTGATGCCTTCATATCGGATATTATGGTTCGTGGTACGTGTAAAAACTGTAAAAAATAATATGAGAATAGCCTTTGTTGGAAAAGGTGGATCGGGTAAAAGCACATTGTGCGCCTCATTCGCATCATATGTATCGAGTCAAACAACTAAGCCAGTCGTTGTGTTTGACGCTGACCTCAATATCCATGCTCCGGAATTACTTGGCTTTATTGCTATCCCCTTCGACAAACATATATCTGCTCCAGGACCAACTGACGAAATAAAGAAATGGCTCGTCGGTAATAATGATATCGAAAATCTCGGTGCCTTTCGTAAATCAACACCACCGACTCGAAAATCAAATCTTGTAAGACTCGAATCAATTCAAAATACTCCTCTTGGGAAATATGGACTTCACAATGGTAACCTTTCTGTATTTGCGGTTGGTACGTATCAAGAAGAAGATATCGGTGCGAGTTGTTATCATAACAATCTTGCCATTTTCGAAAGTATTTTGAGTCATACCGACGATGCACGTGGATACGTGGTAACAGACATGGTTGCTGGAGTCGATTCTTTTGCAGGCACGCTTCATGCTCAGTTTGATCTTACCTGCCTTATCGTCGAACCAACCATGCGAAGTATTGAGGTGTATACCAAATACATTGACCTCGCGAGCGAAGCAGGTGTTGCTGAAAGTGTTCGAGTAATTGGCAATAAAATACGTAATCAGAAAGATATTGATTTTATAAAGAGCCATGTTCCATCTAAAAAGATAATCGGCTTTTTTACTGATGACGAACACATAAGAGATATTGATCAAAATGGCGCACGGCTCTATGTAGAGAAACTTAATCCTGACAACCAAAATCTTTTGAAAACTATCCTTGAGCTTGTCGATTCATTGCCCGACAATCGCAATGTACGACTCAAGAAAATCTGGGAACTTCATACTAAATATGTTTCTCAAGGATTTATCAAAGAGCGCTTTGGTGACCTTACAGAACAGATAGATACTGAATTTACTTTTGACTATGGAGATAAAAACTAACGAACAAAAAATATTGAATACCTTCGAGGGCAATAATGCTGTTCTTGATTTTATCAATCCAGACAACGCGGCCCTTACTCCGCTTGTGGAAATTCCTGATCATCTCAATCCGTATCGAAAGAATGGTGTGAAAATTTTTGCAAAACTTATGAACGCTCTACCACTCGCAAATGTGAAATCACTTCCGGCATACAACATGTTGCTTGATAGGAAAAATAAAGGCGGGCTTGATGGGATAGATACCGTGATCGAGAACTCGTCCGGCAACACAGTCTTTTCCCTTGCGGTAATCGCTCGACTCATGGGTATACCTCACACCAAAGCAGTCGTATCGCACGAAGTAAGTCGAGGTAAGTTAAATATATTGAGATTCCTTGGTACTGAATTAATCGTCAATGAAGAACCGATCTGTCCCGATCCAAGCGATCCAACAAGCGGTATTTATAAAGCTAAAGTCTGGGCCAAAGAAAATAATTGGTTTAATCCTGGTCAGTATGATAACGAGGCAAATCCACAAGCTCATTATAAATGGACCGGCCCGCAAATATGGGAGCAGACCAAAGGAAAGATATCTTTGTTATCAGTTGGTCTTGGAACAACCGGATCAATCGTTGGCAATGGCTCATACCTAAAGAAACAAAACCCTGACATTGAAATCATCGGGGTGTCACGGATTGCCAACAACCCAATACCGGGAGTACGAACAAATAATCTCTTGAGAGAAATCGCTTTTGATTGGAAATCAGTTCTTGATCATCAGGAAGAAGTCGGAACAACAGAATCATTCAGACTATCTATGGACCTCTGTCGCGCTGGACTTCTTGTAGGACCGAGTTCAGGCTTTGCGCTTGTTGGACTTCTCAACCATCTTTCTAAACAGAAACTATCTGGCGAAGAAAAGATCGCCGTATTCATCTGTCCAGATAGTCCATTCCCATACATCGATGAATATTTTCAATACCTAGATCCAACAAGTTTCCCTACCATAGAAAATGAGCATCTTCTCAAAGAGAAAAGTAGCACTATTCCCATTACAAAAGCTCCCATCATCAAGGAACTTACGTCGGAGGAAGTTTTCTCCTTACTATTCAACGAAATTCCTGACAAGATTTGGGAAAAAGTTAAGAATAAAGAAAAAATAGACTTAAAGAAGGACTCGTTTATTATTGATGTCCGTAATGAAGGTGAGTATGAGGATCACCATATTCCCGAATCAGTGCATGTCCCCTTTCACAACATTGATCAATTTCTAAAGAAAGAAAATTGGGTGCTCAAAAAATATCAATCTGTCGTGTTTGTTTGTAGACACGGCAACACCAGTCGACTTGCTGCTTTCAAGGCAGAACAGATCGGCATCAAGTCTATAAGTCTTAAGGGTGGCGATGCTGAGTGGAGCAGACTAAATCTACCCAGAGTTCGCGCCGAGAAATGTATCGTTAGATTCGACTTAGAATAGACTCGTATTTCATCAACTCCTCCCTCGTCGGCCGTTCCACTGGATAAAAATAATCCTTCAAATTTGGCAGGTTGCTGGCCAAGGGATCCGGCTTCCAAAAGGTTCCTATCAGAGCCACCGTGTCGAGCATCCGAACGAAAAGAAGAGCCCCTCTGGGGCCTTTTTTTTCGGACAAGTGCAATCAGCCCTCATTAGTATGTTACTGCTAAAAATTAATGGGCACTGACCCATTTCCATATTTTATCACTGCGTTAAATTGAAACTGGTATACTCAATGTAATGATAAAGAGAAACTTTGTTGCGTTAAGCATCTTTATGGTTTTCTATATCTCCTTTGGTGTTTATCTCACTCTTAACCAAGAAAAGATTGTCTATCAACCTTTTCCGCAAGATTTCAATGCTTGCCCCGAGTTTTCTGAAGCAGAAAAAATCTCTTACGAAAATACCAGAATGTACATAAAAAGAGCTGGCCTTGAACCAATGATCGTTTTGTACCACGGGAATGCTGGGTCGGCGTGCGATAGAGCATTTTATGCTGATTTGTTCTCAAGTGCCGGCTACGGGTACATCGTTGTTGAGTATGCTGGGTACAGCAATGATGCGCGTTTGCCTAGTCATGAACTTGTAAAACAAGATGTGGAACATGTGGTGTCGTATTTAAAAAATCAAGGATTGAAATCAATTATTGTGGTGGGAGAAAGTATCGGTACAGGAGCGGCAGCCTATCACGCATCAATTGCTTCTCCAGATAAATTGCTATTAATTTCTCCGTTCACAGATTTAGCCGGAATAGCAAGTAGTCGCTTCTGGTTTTATCCCACCAGTATATTAGTTAATAATGCGTTTGATAATACTGTTGCCCTTCATAAATACACGGGTAGTGTAACCATTATTCATGGTTTGAAAGATACTGTTATTCCTCACAATTTAGGTAGTCAGCTTTTTCAATCTTTGCAAATTGCAAACCCAAAGACATTAGTTTCTATAGAAGGCGCCGGACATAATGATCTCTTCCTGTATGACGAGACATACATTGCCCTAAGCGAGTTCCTTGAGCGCTGATAACCTTCTCGCGTACGATTTAAGCATTACTTAAGCATTACACTTGTGTTAACACGTGACATTTAGTCACGTGTTCTCTTCCTCGTTCACTATGTTGTGCATTGGACAAAATTCGAATGTATTTTGATTTTAACCCTGCTTCCGACTAATAGCATTCGCGGAGCGTGTGGTGGCTTGAAACTGCCTCGCACACTCAGATAACAGAAACATCATCACACTTACGGGAAGTTAGATTACCCTTTGTAATAACAAGAACCTCAGTGCTGCACTTATTGCACTTTGATTCAACAGACTCATGTCGCGCAATTGTCGATTGAAGCGCGACGGTTTATTTTTCGGTTGTGTTTGTTGCAGCTGGATTCATAATTTTAAGTAGTTGGAGAGTGTATTAGTAACAATCGGAATAAATTTGTGTAAGGTGCTCATGTGAATGTATACTAAGTGAAATATCCACTCATGTTTAAAAAGAACAAAGAATCCCTAGGGTATCTCAAGGTGATCGCTATCAGTCTTGTCTTGGCATGTGTGTTGATCGGCATAGCTTTCTACAGCAACACAACCATATATTTTTCCAACGAGAAATTTGTCCAGACTTTCAGTCCGCCAGTCCTCGATAAAGAACTCTATGATTTCAAGCTCAATCAACTGGCGCATATAACGGTATCGACAAGCACCTCCACAAGCACGCCGGCGGGCAACATGGAAGCGACGTCGACGCTCGCGCTCAACGTCGCGACGTCTTCTAAACCGGTTCTTTGGCCGACTAAAACAGTTTATCCCAAAGTGGGTGCCATCCTGCCGTTCAATCGCATCGTCGCTTATTACGGTAATTTCTATTCAAAAGCTATGGGAGTACTCGGCGAATACGCCCCCGAAACTGTACTTTCCATGCTCGCCGTCGAAGCCGACAAATGGCGCATGGCCGACCCGACCACACCTGTAATTATGGCTCTCAATTACATAGCCGTGACGGCCCAGAAATCTGCTGGTGAAGACGGTATGTATCGCCTGCGTATGCCCAAGGATCATATACAGAAGGCCCTCGACATGGCTAATCAAGTGAATGGCCTCGTGTTTCTCGAAGTACAGGTTGGATTAAGTACACCCCAAAAAGAAGTGCCACTTCTAGACGAATATCTCACCCAAAAAAATGTACACTTAGCCCTCGATCCCGAATTTGCTATGATAAAAAGCGGAAAACGCCCAGGCACCGTGATTGGCACCATGGACGCCGCGGACATTAACTGGGTCATCGATCACCTCTCCCAGATCGTGCAGGACAACAATCTCCCACCCAAGGTCCTCATCGTTCATCGATTCACTGAGAATATGGTAACCAATCACAATCTCATTATCCCGACCCCTGAGGTGCAGGTTGTCATCGTTATGGACGGCTGGGGCACACCCGAACTAAAGGAGCGCGTCTACGAGTATGTCATCACCGACGAGCCTGTGCAGTTCGCTGGCATCAAGATATTTTACAAAAACGACCTCAAGGCACCGAGCTCAGGCCTCATGCCGATGAAACAGGTACTCGACCTCATGCCGGCGCCGAGCTATATTCAATATCAATAACTTACTCGCCAAAACTACGGGTTACAATATTCGCATTCTCCAGCATCAACAGATGCCGGAGCATCGACCACTGGTGATTCTTGGGAATAATCACACTTGGAGCATTTGTATACGAGTATATTTGGCCTGTCGGTAGGCCGACCACAGCAACCACACGGTACACCTCGTTTAACATTGACAATAACAAAGCCTGGCGTTCCACATTGAGGACACAAGCTTTTCATGTTCTTGATGAGGTCTTCGGTTGCCTTAGTAATATTCTGCATACGGGTTGGGTTCCGATGTGCGCGCATGTCTGTCTCAATGTAGACCTTGCGTGTGAAGAGTCGTTTTAACAATTTCATAACTCGCTGTTCAAGATCTGCATGAGTTACGATGTCTTTGTATATATGACGTTTACTTCTCTTATTTTTTCGTACAATCACAGCGTGGTTTGGGAAACCCCATTTTCGAGCAAGCTCGCAGGCTTCTTCGATTGTCGAGACATATGATCCGTTCATATTTGTCTCAGTCGAGCGATGATGACCTCGGATTTCTAGATTATTTTTTGTGTCGATTAACAAAACCAACTCAAGGTTTGATTGTATGAAAGGAATTTGTGGATCTGCACCAAAACTGCCCTCGCTCGCTATAGCTAGATCGAGACCAGACAAGGCAAGTGCAGCATGGGCTTTTGTTCGTGCGGCATCTAATTGATTGCCAGCCCTTTCAATATCTCGAGTAAAAGTACCGAAGGTGTCGGTATTCAGTCCCTCAGGTACTATTACACTAACTCCGATTTCTTTGAGTGCAGGTGCAATTACTTTTTCTTTCCCATGCATGGTCGCTAGTGCAGTGGTTCGTCCGTCGAAATAATTCATAACGAATTACTTAATTTGGACCAAGACTTCATTTCGAATAAGCCAAGGTGGAGTCCACGGGGCGTTATATCCAGCGTATGAAGGCTGACCTACGACAGTTACTCCATCTCGAGACAAATCTTCCATGAGCTCTTTTTGCATACTGAGTACTCGTGAAGTGTTTCGATACCAAGAAAACCCAAACACAGCTACCTTCTGAGCAGGTACTGAAACAAGTTTTACACGAGCATCCGTTGGGGTTGGGAGTGACTCAAGTGTATATGAACTCGGCATGACGAATGATATGGTGTGCGTGTCACCCTGATCACTTACTGTTACTGGCGCAGTCATCGCAATCTTTTCAGATTGAGATATCTCTACTTTTCGTTCTACGACTGGAGCTGTCATTGCAATACTTTGCTTTCTAACGTTGCCACCAAAGATATAACCGGCAACGATGCTGAATCCTTGATTGAGAGCATTTTCATGTGGACCTTGCACGGTAGTTTGAGCCTCGATATGTGCGGGATAATCCCGAATCTCGTAGTCGGATGTTTTCTTAATAACCGAATATTGTGCCTGTTCAACACGAGAAGAAAAGTAACCCCAGAGAGTCCAAATCACAACTAATGCCACGAGTATCAATAGATATTTCATTAGTTACAGTATAACAAAAATGAGCCCGACTGAGAACCAAAGTATTCTCAGTATCTCGCCAGTTCAGCACTCGTCGGCCTCACCACCGGATACAACCCATCCCTCAGATTCGGCAGGTATGCGGCGAGCGGATCCTGCTTCCAAAAGGTTCCTATCTCAGCTACCATGTCGAGCAAAGCAGGATGAAAGGAGGTTAATACCTCCTTTTGTCTTTTATTAATACAGGGTTACTATAACATTCATATGACAGAAGATTCTCGATACAACAAAAAGGGATTTGATGACCGGATTGTTCGCTACCAAAAAATCCACAAGATCAGTGACGAACAATATGCCGCACTACTCAAGGCCATCGATCCCATGGAGGGTGAGAAGATTTTTGAAGGCTGTGCTGGTTACGCCGATGTTTCAAAACATCTTCTCCAGACGACTGCACATTTCACAAAAAAACTTGAGATTTTCATACAAGACGAAAGTAAAACACAGCTAGAAATAGCCAGACGAGAAGTCTCTCTTCCTGAAGATCATATTCTATTGGGTGACGTTAGAAACACTGGGATATCAGAGAACACTTTTGATAAGACAATAATAAAAATGGGTGTTCACGAACTACCGAAAGAGAAGCAATCAAAAGTTTTTACGGAAATGTATCGTATCTTAAAACCGGGCGGAAAATTTGTGATATGGGAATTGTCGCTCGACGCAGACACTCAGGAAGTATTTTCCGACGTTGTTAAAAAAAAGAACGAATTAGCAGGCTTTGATCAGATTGTTCAAAACCGATATCTCCAAAAACATGAAGAGCTTGTTTCTTTATTCGAGAATGCTGGTTTTACAAACATCAAAGACGAATATTTTATTCGCTATAACTTTAATGCAAAAAGTCGGTTTGATGAGATGATTTCTAGGGACAGAAAACTACTTCTTGAAACAAAAGGTGCTATTTCCAAAACAGATGAAACGGAGCTTCAAATGAAAGCCGTCACGAGAGTAAATGAACTTTTAGATTATATGCGTAAACGAATTCCTGTAGAGCTCAGAGAAAAAGTTCTATATAAAGACAGCGGCGACGATGTGGAATTAACCGTAAATAAGGTGATCATGAGCGCTCGCAAATAAAAATTGACATAACTATTATTTAATGTACTGTAGCGCCAGACAAGAAGTTATTTACAACCCAGCCCACAGGAGTGAACATGAAGAAGTTCGCGTTTATCGTCGCGGCCATCCTGCTCCTTGTTGGAGTTAGCTGGTTCGCATTCACGCATTCCACAAACCCCGTTCGCGGTAGCTCCGCAAAAGTGACAACCGACGACGGTATCACTACAGCCATCTTGAGCTACGCTGCAGACCCGATGTTTGTGAGCGGCAATTTGCTCGAGGCTGTGACTGGTGTGAAAGCCGAGCTTGAATTGCTTGACCTTGATACTAGCAAGGCATACTTCTCGGTTCCTATTTCGGAAAACTGGGAATGGGTCAGAAACCAGCTCACCTGGCGGCCCGATGCGATCGAGATGGCTACACTGACAGGGTCATCATTGCAACTCGGAGACATTTTGCTTCATAAAAGCAATGTGCGATTTTTCCGGATTGATGCAACCGACTTCAAGATAGACCCCGATACCCGAACCAGCTTTCGGTTCACTCGGGCCAACTACGAACCAACAGTACGTGAACTCGCAGCGTTCATCACGAACAACGTGCTCATGTGCGGCAAAGAATATTTTGTCGCTAGGTACTCTGGTGACCAACCTGTCTATCAGTGCAACTTCGGTGCACGTGTCACGGTTCCAGGTGAACCCTCACTTACCCGCTTCGCGAAAGCGATAATTGGTGGAGAGGACAACCAAGATCGCGTCAACCAGAAGCTACTCGATTTCGTGACGAACGAGATTGAGTACGACTACACTGAGGACGACTGGTCTAACTTCCGG
>Ga0209490_10004727_pt1 | contig 12507 bp, 10 predicted proteins | sample MAT06_FD_187209 | JGI IMG/M metagenome (GOLD analysis project Ga0209490, IMG submission 187209) | Freshwater microbial communities from Lake Fryxell liftoff mats and glacier meltwater in Antarctica - MAT-06 (SPAdes) (version 2) | ecosystem: Environmental > Aquatic > Freshwater > Ice > Liftoff...
TATACTCTTTGACGAAACACGCTCCTCCGGCGTCGCCCTCATTACAGTGGACGAAACGACCGGGCAAAACAACATCGTCATTGTCGGCGGCGCAAACGACGCGCTGTCGCCCGCAGATGTTGAAGGCGCACGGACGGCGATTTATCAGGCAGATGTCGTTATCTGTCAATTAGAAACACCCATCGCAACGACCTTGCGCGCCTTTCAAATTGCGCGGGCGGCGAACATCACCACCATCCTCAATCCGGCACCTGCCAGCCCATTGCCCGCCGAACTTTTGGCAGTCACCGACTGGTTGATCCCTAATGAGATTGAAGCCTCGATGCTGACCGGCGGCACCATCCGTAGCCGCGAACAAATGGAAACCGCCGCCCTAGCCCTCAAAGCCAGTGGCCCACAAGGCATCGTGATTACGATGGGTGAACAGGGCGCGCTCTTGGTCGGCGCTGATAATATAATCGTCGAAATCCCTGTAGCCCAGGTGAAAGCCGTCGATACGACCGGCGCGGGGGATGCCTTCGTCGGCAGTTTCGCTTATTTTCTGGCGCTTGGCGCGCTTCCTACCGAAGCAGTGCGCCGTGCTTGTGCCATTGCCGCCCGCTCCGTTCTCAAAGCCGGGGCACAATCCTCGTACCCGACTCGCAAAGAAGTGCTATCGTTACTGAAATAAAATTTCTGCGGGCGCGTGTTGTTATGCGTCCGCAGAAATCCCCCCACCCCATTGCCATTATATTCCACCCACCCTCGATAAACCTCCATTAATCTTTGCTATCACCATCACCGAAAAGCGGTTAAAATGATAGTATGTGTTCATGAGCGCTTGTCACTGAGCACCATACATTCTCTTGAAAACCGTTTTCCATTAGTGACTAAAAACCATAGATGAGGTCGGCGAACTCATGCTCTACACTTTTATTATGCTTCTCCTCGGAATCACAGCGATAGCGATGATCTTCTTGGCGACACGGGTCTGGGGCAGTCGGCAATCATCACCAGCGATATCGGTTTCGATGGCAGCACTCCTCAGCGCAGTGGCGTTATGGTTGGTATTTTACATTTTAGAAATCATCCTCCAAGATTACACCCTTAAAGATGCCGTCTGGCGCGCTAAATTTATTGGTATCGTGATTGTCCCCGTCGCATGGTTCACCTTCGCGGTGCATTACACCAGCAACAGTGAATGGTTGTCATCGCGCAACCGCTTGCTCCTCACCATCGTGCCCATCCTCACCACCCTCATCGTATGGACAAATGGCAATGAGGGGATTATGTGGCAAAATGCGCGCTTAAGTTCTGCCGATGGCTTCACCGTGTTCGTCAATGACCTCGGCATATGGTTTTGGATCCACTCTGCCTATTCTTATATCCTACTCGTCGCCGGCACCTTCCTGCTCTTGCGCCGTTTTATCAGCGCCCCAGCGGTCTATCGGCGGCAATTAATCGCGCTTGTGATTGCAGTGGTGTTCCCTGTCGTTGCCAACGCCATCACGATTCTTGCCAAACCGCTGCTTGACTTAACCCCACTCGCTTTTGCCGTCACGGGCTTATCTTTTACATGGGGGATGCTGCGCTATCAACTGCTTGACCTCGCTCCGATTGCGCGCAATACCGTGATCGAAAGCATGACCGATAGTATGTTGGTGATCGATAATCGCGGGCGTATCGTGGATATCAACAGTGCAGGCGCATCCTTGATCAACCAGAAGGTCTCGGAAAGCATCGGCAAGCCCCTCTCCCTAGCGATCCCATTCATCGCCCAACAACCGGAGATAATCGACAAGTATCGAGTGGAACGCGCTATCCAAGATGAAGTTTCGGTGGAAAATGAAAATGGCAATCGCCATTTTGACGTGCGCGTCTCCCCCCTCTTTGACGGTCAAAACCAAATCAATGGGCGGGTCATCATTTTGCGGGATATCACCGAGCGCAAGCGCGCCGAAGAAAAAATCCGGGCACAAAATGAAGCCCTCGTCAAAGCCAATCATGAACTCATCGAAGCCCGCCAACATGCCGAAATTGCCACCGAACTAAAAAGCCAATTCCTCGCCAATATGTCTCATGAGTTGCGCACTCCCTTAAATGCCATTATCGGCTATACCGAGATTCAACTTGCAGGCATGGCGGGCGAACTCAATGATGAACAACAACGCTATCAAGAACGCATCTTGGCAAATTCTGAACAACTCTTGGGGCTGATCAACGATGTTTTGGACATTTCTAAGATCGAAGCCGGGCGCATGAGTTTGGTCCGCAAACCTTTCGTCGTGCGCACATGGCTGGACGGTATTGTCAAACGAACACAAGTCCTTGCCGACGCCAAAAACTTAGCGTTGGTGGTCAAAATCAATGATGATTTACCCAACACCTTAGTCGAAGACTCGGATCGCCTCCAGCAAATCGTGATCAATTTGCTCTCAAACGCGATTAAATTCACTGAAAACGGTCAAATTGGCATTCATCTTGGGCGGCACGATGGTGCTTGCTGGAAGATCGTCGTCAGCGATACCGGCATTGGCATCCCAATCCACGCCTACGAGACCATTTTTGAAGAATTCCGACAGGTGGATGGTTCATCACGACGGCGGTATGGCGGCACTGGCTTAGGCTTAGCCATCGTGAAACAACTCGCGCATATGATGGACGGCACCGTTCAATTGCACAGCACATTAGGAGTCGGCAGCACATTTACGATTGTGCTTCCCTTTAACGAAATCGCGCTCGCTGCCCCATAAACTCGATCTATTTGGTGGATGATGATCTATAATGCCGTTTTAACAAGCTTGGTGATTTCCGCCATTTTTGTCGCCAGTCTGGGGGCATATGTCGGGCGGCAACGCCAAAATGCGGGTGCATCTGCAAACTCCATGCTTGTCCTTGTGGTCGCCATTGAAATTTGGACGATCCTCTATTTTATCGAACTCATCACCCCCGATTTTGGGCTACGCGAAACCGTTTGGAACCTCAAGTACATGCCGATTATCCTCGTGCCGGTGGCATGGTTCATCTTTGCCTTGCAATTCACTGGGCATGAGGCATGGCTCACCGGGTGGAAACGAATCGCACTTCTTGTGATCCCTACCTTGACTGTGATTTTTGTTTGGACAAACGGCACCAATGGCGTGATGTACCAAAATGTCCAGATGATTGTCGCCGATGGCATGTTGGCCATCGATTACAACTCAACCGTATGGTTTTGGATTTTTTATCTGAACTGCTATCTGTTGATGGTCAGTGGCACCATTTTGCTGGTGCGTCGTTTCATCCCGACTCCGACAATCTATCGCCGTCAAATCTTTGCGCTCATTCTCGCCATCATCTGCCCGCTTATTGGCAATATGATCACCATTCTGGGCGATATCGTCCTCGACTTCACCCCCTTCGCCTTCAGCATCTCCGCAGCGGCATTGATCTTGGGAGTTCTGCGTTTTCATTTGTTCGATATTGCCCCTGTGGCGCGCAATACGGTCATCAACAGCATGTCAGACATCATGCTAGTGGTCGATCAACAAGATCATATCGTTGACTTAAACGCACCTGCCGCAGGGTTGATCATGCGCTCGATGTCCGAGACGTTGGGCATGACCTTACAGGAAGCCCTGCCCACCCTGATTAACCACCCCATTGCCTTTAGCGAAACGATCTATGAATTCTGCCTCCCGCGTGCCAACGACAGCCAATACTTTGATGTCCGTATTTCTCCATTATGGGATCGCCAGCAGCAAATCACGGGGCGGGTGATCGTTATGCGCGATATCACCGACCGTAAACACGCCGAAGAAAAAATCCGGACGCAAAATGAGGCGTTGATCCAAGCTAATGGTGAATTGAAAGCTGCCAGAGAACTCGCCGAAGCCGCAACAGTGCTAAAAAGCCAATTCCTTGCCAATATGTCGCATGAACTCCGCACGCCGCTCAACGCCATCATTGGCTATACCGAAATTCAACTCGCCGGCATGACGGGCAATCTCAATAGTCAGCAGCAGCGTTATCAAGAGCGCATCCTCGCCAATTCCGAACAGCTCTTGGGTCTCATCAACAATATCTTGGATATCTCCAAGATTGAAGCAGGGCACATGACTTTGATCCCGAAACCATTTGTCGTGCGCACATGGCTAGACAATCTTGTCAAACCCACCCAACTTCTTGCCGATTCCAAACTCCTCGACTTTGAAGTCATCATTGACGACTCTGTACCCGAAACCCTCATCGAAGACCCAGAGCGCTTGCACCAAGTGGTCTTCAACCTTCTGTCTAATGCGATTAAATTCACGGAACAGGGCTGTGTGAGCCTCCGCGTCGAACGAGACCAAGACCACTACTGGAAGATAATCGTTCAAGATACCGGCATCGGTATCCCGACCCATGCGCATGAAACCGTGTTTGAAGAATTCCGTCAAGTCGATGGCACATCGCGACGGCAATATGGGGGTACCGGTTTAGGCTTATCCATCGTCAAAGGGTTTGTGGCGATGATGAACGGCACTATTCACTTGAACAGCGTCTTGGGCGAAGGCACGACCATTACCATAAACTTACCCATGATCGAAGCCTTCAACACCATGAATGCCCAAGCAAAAAATTGATGTTCCTTTGCCCCTCCTGTACACTCATACCCTAAAATCTGCCTATTGAAGGCTGGTGATCGACCGTGCCATACGACATTATCTTAGTTTTGCTTGCCTTTACTATCGCGTTTTCAAGTGCGATCACTACCCGTGTTTGGAGACAACGCAAGCTATCCGGCAATGTCGCCCTATCCTTGATGTTTTTGATGGTGACCATTACTTGGTGGGTCACAGTTTACTTTTTTGAATTGCTGGTTCGCGATTTTACGATCAAAGAAACCATCTGGAACATCAAATATCTTGGCATTGTCATGGTTCCTATCGCTTGGATCACCTTCTCGCTTCTATTCACCGGCAATCGTGCTTGGCTGACGCGGCGCAATGTGTTTCTGCTGATGATCGTCCCCATACTGACCACCGCCTTCATCTGGACAAATGGCACAGATGGTATGATGTTTACCAACGTGAGAATGATTTACCCCGATGGCTATCCACTAATTGGGGGCAGTGCCAACATTTGGTTTTGGATTCATTCTTTCTATTCTTACTTGCTGATCAGCGCTGGAACCTTTCTTTTATTGCGCCAATTTATCGGCTCACCTGCGATTTATCGCCGCCAATTGTTCGCCTTGCTCATCGCGGTCGCAAGCCCCCTCATCGCCAACGCCATCACCATTTTTGGTTCCACCGAGTTAGATTTCACCTCGTTCGCATTTGCAATTTCCGCCGCCGCCCTCAGTTTGGGCGTCTTGCGCTATCAACTCCTTGACCTTGCCCCCATTGCCCGCAATGTCGTCATCAACAGCATGTCCGATGCGATGTTGGTTGTGGATGAACAAAACCGCATTGTTGATCTCAATCCCACAGCCGCCTACTTGATCCAGCGCCCGACCCATGCAGCCATAGGCATGCTCGCACAGGAAGCGATCCCCGCCCTTGCCGAACACCCTCACTTGCTGAATAAAACGGGCGGCAAGCACTTTATCGAAGACGAGCTAAAGTTATTTATCGACAACCAAACCCAGTATTTCGACATCAGAATCTCTGCCCTTTATGATCTTCGGCAGCAACTCACGGGATATGTCATCCTCATGCGGGATATCACCGACCGTAAAAACGTCGAAGAAAAGATAAGCGCGCAAAATAACGCCCTCATTCACGCCAATCAAGAATTACAAGCCGCGCGCGAACTTGCCGACACCGCCACCCAACTGAAAAGCCAATTTCTCGCCAACATGTCGCATGAATTACGCACCCCCCTCAACGCGATCATCGGCTATACCGAAATTCAACTTGCGGGTATGACGGGTACACTCAACAAAGAACAGGAACGCTATCAAGCGCGCATTCTCATCAATTCTGAGCAACTCTTGGGGCTGATCAACGACATTTTGGACATTTCCAAAATTGAAGCCGGGCGCATGACGTTATTTCCGAAACCATTCGTAGTTCGTGATTGGCTCACCGAAACCATCAGCGGGATTCAAAGTCTTGCCGAAGCAAAAAACTTAACTGTGCAGGTGCGCATTGAAGAAGATTTCCCGGAGATCCTCATTGAAGACCCCCACCGTCTCCAACAAATTATGCTCAACTTGATGTCGAATGCGATCAAATTCACTGAAAAAGGGGGCGCAACCATCACTATTCAACTTCACGAACAGCACCAGTGGCAGATCGATGTGCGCGATACCGGCATCGGCATTCCTGCTCAGGCGTTTGAAACAATCTTCGAGGAATTTCGCCAAATCGACGGATCATCACGACGGCAATACGGTGGCACGGGGTTAGGGCTATCCATTGTAAAACGACTAGTGGCGATAATGGACGGTTCCATCGCCGTAAGTAGCGAAGTCGGCTTGGGGAGTTCCTTTGTGATCACACTGCCAATAAAAAATTCGTAACTACACAGCTACCCCTCATCCCCCGACCCCTTCTCCCACAAGAGGAGAAGGGGAGAAACGCAGTAGAAAGTCCCTCGCCCCTTGTGGGAGAGGGATTTAGGGTGAGGGGTGTGTAGTTACAAAAATTCATATTGATCATGCAGCCAAAACTTGAAATATGATGGTAAAGGGACATTAAACCCATGACAACACAGGCTATCACCGATGAACTCATCAAGCTGTTCGGGAGTAAGGATAACAAGTGGACCGTACTCGTCGTAGACGATGAGCCAGACAATATTGAACTCGTAGAAAAAGTGTTGTCGTTCCATAAGGCGCAAGTCTATACCGCTTCCAACGGTCATCGTGGGCTCGAAGTCCTCAAAGACATTGTGCCTAATTTAGTCTTGCTCGACATTTCCATGCCAGAAATGGATGGTTTTGAAATGTTGGATCATATGAAAGCCAGTCACACCGCCAAAAATATCCCCACCATTGCTTTAACGGCTCATGCGATGGCGGGTGATCGACAACGGGTACTCAGCGCGGGATTTGACGGTTATATCGCCAAACCCTTCCGTCTCAATTCATTTCTAAGCGAAATTCTGCGTTGCCTTCATGAATACACCGATAAACAATCTTAGTGACTACTCAGGTATAGAAACAGAATAAAATAAACAGAGAGGCGTGAAGACGTGAAGAAAAACAGGAAAATGCCCCTCGAAACGTAGATGTAGGGGCGAATTAGGCGCTTGTCAATCGCTCGTTAACATGAAAGTCCGCGCGCTAAATATTAGCCCATTTGCCGCCAACGGTCATTTCTCCCTTTATTACCGCCCGTTTTTCAGCCTGAGCAGTTACCAATCTTAGACAAATAGAGGACTATTTCAATGGATATCTCAATGGAATTTCAACACTGGCGGGTCATTATCGTGGAAGACGAGTATGACAGTCAACAAATGGTCTCCAAAATTTTGACCTTTCACGGTGTTCAAGTCATCGTCGCCAAAGATGGACATGAATGCCTTAAATTATTGACTACTTCCCAACCTACTTTCATTGTCACCGATCTGGCAATGCCGGGCATGGATGGTTGGCAAACCCTGCAAGCGATTCGCGCTAATCCGATCACTGAAAAGATTCCTGTGATCGCCATCACTGCCTATCACTCCCCGATGACTGCCGACGGTGCCATGAAAGCCGGTTTTAATGCCTATTTCTCAAAACCTGTAGACCCGCGCACCTTCGTGCAAAGCCTTGCCAAAATCATCGCTGCCTAATCGCGAAACGCCCCCCATGACGGTAGCAAGATCGCTGCCGCTATGGGGGCTTGATTATCCCTTGATCAAACGCAAAACCTCGTCAAACAGCACCCCATTGGTGGCAAAGGCTTCGCCACCGTCGATGGTCGCCGTCCCCTTCCAATCGGTGAAGGTGCCGCCCGCTTCTGGCAAAATCACCCCAAACGGGGCAGCATCCCACAAATACATATACGGATCGACGGTCAGTTCCGCACGACCGGTAGCCACCAGCAGATAGCCGTAAGCGTCACCCCATGTCCGCTGGAAATAAGTCGCCGCCACGATCCGCCGCCATGATTCCTCGCGCCCATCCCACATATTAAAATCACTAGTGAGCGCTACCGACTGGGCGAGCGCTGTTTTCTTCGACACCCGCGCTCGCCGCCCGTTCCAAAAAGCACCCCCACCTCGGCGCGCATAGAGCGTCTCGTTCAACGCCGGAAAATGCGCCACGCCCACCAACGACTCGCGCGTCGTATCATCGATCAGTGCCACCAAGTTGGCATACAGCGGCACCCCCGACAAAAAGGATTTGGTACCGTCAATCGGGTCAATCACCCAACTCCGTCCGCTGGTACCCGCTTGATCGCCATATTCTTCACCAATGATGCCATCCGCTGGAAAACGAGCGTGAATCATCTGACGCAATGTCTCTTCGGCAGCACGGTCGGCAGCCGTCACCGGACTCTGATCCTCTTTCCGCTCCACTTCAATGCCACGCAAAAAATAACCGAGCGTCAAGCGCCCTGCTTGATAGGCAGCATCCAGCGCAAACGCCAGCCAATCGTCCAGTTCCTGCTCGCCTGCAACCATACGCATATGCCCCTAGGATGTTGTGATCGGTTCCAATGGTTCTTTGCGATTGGCGACGAAAATGCGTGGACCCTCCGTCGGTGCCGCCCATTTAACGCCATTAGCGATGATCTGGCGAATTTCGGATTGATAATAAACAGGGTATGTCTCGTGACCGGGGCTGAAATAAAAGACCTTACCCCGTCCCCGATAATAACAGCACCCCCCGCGAAACACTTCACCACCCTGAAACCAACTGACAAACACCAGCGAATCCGGTTCGGGAATGCCAAACGGTTCGCCATACATTTCATGCTGCGGGATCACAAACGAGTCGGGCAAGCCTTCGGCGATAGGATGCGCCGGATTCACCACCCAAACCCGCTCACGCTCGCCCAACTCACGCCATTTCAGGTCACAACTCGTCCCCATCAAGCGCTTGAAAATTTTGCTGTAGTGGGCGCTGTGCAAAACAATCAACCCCATACCATCCAACACGCGCGCCGCCACCCGCTCCACCACCTCATCGGCAACTTCGCCATGTGCCATATGTCCCCACCACAACAACACGTCGGTCTGGGCAAGCACCTCTTCGCTTAACCCATGCTCCGGTTGATCCTGCGTCGCATATTGAACATGCTCAAAGCCATGCGCTCGTAGCCCCTCGCCTATCGCCCCATGAATGCCTTCAGGGTAGAGGGCGGCGATTTCCGCGTTGCTTTTTTCGTGCCGATACTCGTTCCAAACTGTGACGCGAATTTGTTCTGTCATGATTTCATCCTTTATTTTTTAAGTCTGATTTATTGCGTTGCGCTCGAACCGGGATCGTAAAGGTCATCGTCACGCCTTGCCCCGGCGCAGATTTCGCGGTGATCACACCCCCGTGCGCCTCGACAAAACCTTGAGTGATCGCCAAGCCCAACCCCGCTCCTCGATGTCCATCTTGGGATTGTACTCGCGATGCCTCCCGTCGGTAAAAAGGCATGAAAGCGTTCGCGACATCAAACGGTTCCATGTTCGGCGCATCATTATGCACCGACACAGAAACGCTGTCACCCCACGTTTGCGGCTCTTCCCAAGAACGAATTTGCACCCAGCCACCTGCCGGCGTATACCGAAAAGCGTTGTCTAACAAGTTATTCAGCACTCGTTGGATTTTATCGGGTGCCATCTCGACCATATCCAAATTGCCGACGATCTCGCCCGTCAAAGTAATCTGCTGGCGCGAAGCACGGGCGCGCATCCCGCTTAAGGTATCGGAGATCATGTCGCGCAACGAAGCGTATTGGTAATCAAGGTGGATATGCCCTGCATCCAATTGTGCCAATTGAAACAGGTTATCGATCAAGCCCGTTAAGTTGGCGATCTCGATTTGCATCAACTGGGTATAGCGCGCCATCGTCGCGGGGTCTTCGACCACCCCATCCGCCAGCGCCTCGATCATAGCGCGGATCGAGGTCACAGGGGTACGCAAATCATGCGACGCCCATGCGATTAAATCCCGTCGCTCTTGGTCAAGGTGGCGTTTTTGGGCGTCTAAATCTTGGAGGCTTTGCGCCATCCAATTAAATGTCCGCGCAAAATCCGCTAGTTCATCACTGCCTTCCACGCTCAACCGTGTCCCCAATTTCCCCTGTGCGATCAATGCCGCTGCATCCGCCAATTCTTGAATGCCTTCCGTGATGGCGCGCGAGATAAAAAATCCGAACATGACCGCGATCACCCCTGCGAACAACAATAGCACGCCCGTGACATGAAGATCGTACTCGCTGATAAACATTAATTGGGCGCTGACCCACACATTCAAAAAAATCAACGTGACAACCATCACCATCGTCACCAGCAACGCCCAACGCAAGCTTGGCAAGCGCCGGATCAGTTTTAGACGATACGAGGCATACGCTCCCGATACGGAGACGATGCCAATCGCAGTCATCACCCCAATAAGCGCATAGGTCTCAGAAAGATGAAGCAACGGCAAAAGGAACGAAATCATCACGACCACGATCAGGGCGATGATCAATAGCACAATGACCTTGCGCAACTGCCGCTTCAGATCTTTTTTCATGCGCGCACCGCCCTCAGCAATCATTATTCCGTCTCAAATTTATACCCGACACCCCACACCGTCAGGATGGTGTGCGGTTCCGCCGGATTATCCTCGATTTTTTCGCGCAAGCGGCGGATATGCACTGTGACCGTGCTTTCATCCCCAAAAAATTCATACCCCCACACTTGGTTGAGGATTTGCTCGCGCGAGAATACATGACGAGGATGCCGCGCTAAAAACAGCAACAAATCAAATTCCTTCGCCGTCAACAGGATCGACTTTCCGCCCCGCCGCACCTCGCGGGCACGCGGATCGATATGGAGTCCCCCCGCATCCACTGGTTTTTCGTCATCCTCAGCGATGTTGCCACTACGCCGCAAGACCGCCTTCACACGGGCAACCAATTCGCGCGGGCTAAAGGGTTTGACCACATAATCGTCTGCACCCAATTCAAACCCCGATATGCGATCCAGCTCACTAGTGCGCGCCGTCAGCAAAATAATCGGAATGTCGCCGCCCGTCGTTGACGATAACGCATGATTGTCCCCACGCAACAAGCGCGTGATCTCGAAACCATCGATGCCCGGCAGCATAATATCCAGGATCACCAAATCAGGGGGATCCGTGCGCAGCAGCACCAACCCTTCATCGCCTGTCTTCGCCTCGCTGATACGATAGCCATCCGCCTCAAGGTACTTCCGTAGTACCTCACGGATGGTCGCTTCATCATCCACAATCAGCACATGACCCAATTTCGCCATCATTTTCTCGTTTCCGCTGGGGGTAATTGCGGTTCCACCACCTTCAGTTTATCCATCACCTGATGCGCCTTGTCGCCTTTTAAGCACAACATGTTGAAGTTGCCACCGCTCACTTGGATATCTTCTAGGACAATAGGCACGCAGCAATAATCATCTTCAACGATCTTGTAGGTATGCACAAAACCGATACGCGCCAACAATGTTGCCATCTGCGGCAAATATTCTGGATCGGACTCCAGCAATGGCGGGTCGATTTCAAAAATCAACGCAATCGTCTCTTGCTGGCTTAACCATTGTGCCCCCCCGCGAATAATGACCAGTTCCGCGCCTTGCGCGTCCATTTTGATCAAAAGCGGCACCGCCGCCCATGTCGCATCCGCCCCAAATAACTGATCCAAGCGCGCGGTCGGCACCATCACCGATCCAGCCTCCGCGCTCACCGTTTCCATGATGCTGGCTTGCCCGCCATCGGCGACCGGAAACCGCATGGTCACTTCACCTGCATGATCGCTGAGCGCCACCGAGCGGACATCCACAAATTCAAAGTGGTTCGCCGCTAAATTTTGCCGTAAGACGGTTTGGGTGTTCGGTGCCGGTTCAAACGCCACGATCCGCTGCCATGCGCGATCCGCGATCCGCGCTGCCGCCAGCACATGGACGCCGATATTCGCGCCCACATCCAGCATCGAGAAGCCCGCTCTCACGAACGTTTCGATCACTTGGGTGGTCGATTCTTCGTAGATGCCATACTGCATCACCCGCCGACCGACAGCGGTATCGGGCTGAATCCAAATGGCACAGCCGTTAAAATAGCGCCGCCGCACGAATTGATTGGGGCGCACCAAGCGGGTGCGCGCAAACGCCCGCACCCGTTGACTCAGACTGCCGGACTTTGGGCTAAGACGCATCAGCCAACGAAACAATGCCACGCGCGCGGGGTGTAACTGTACAAATTCAGGAATGAGCGCCATAAATCAGATTTTGTCTCTGAGGAATTATCGATGTCCGTGAGCATACTGCAATTGCCCTAGAACTGCGAATCGGGGCAGGGCTATTGCAAAGTCTTGTGTGAAACAATTTCAGTGGATCACAAAGCACATCCCCACCCCGTCCGACCGAAGGTCGGCATCCCCCTCTCCACTTCGTAGAGAGGGGACT
>Ga0209490_10004730_pt1 | contig 12502 bp, 9 predicted proteins | sample MAT06_FD_187209 | JGI IMG/M metagenome (GOLD analysis project Ga0209490, IMG submission 187209) | Freshwater microbial communities from Lake Fryxell liftoff mats and glacier meltwater in Antarctica - MAT-06 (SPAdes) (version 2) | ecosystem: Environmental > Aquatic > Freshwater > Ice > Liftoff...
CGCCTCGGGCTTCTTTGCCACGGTCTTGGACTCGCCCGTGAGCATCGACTCATCGACGCGCAGATCCTTGACCGCGACGAGGCGCAGGTCCGCGGGCACCTTGTCTCCCGGCTCGACGTGGACAATGTCGCCAGCGACCAGTTCCGCCGCGTCCACTCTCCGCCGCTGCCCGTCGCGCAGGACGGTCGCCTCGATGCGCATGGAGCGCGACAGGGCGTCGATGGCCTTCACGGCCTTCTGCTCCTGCACGAAACCGATGAGCGCGTTGGCGAGGACCACACCGAAGATCACGCCGCTGTCCACGTACTCGGCGAGGAAGAGGGTGACGGCCCCGGCGACGATGAGGATGTAGACCAGCGGCGCGTGGAACTGGAGGAGCAGCCGCACCCACCACGCCCGGCCCTTCTTGGCGGTGATGATGTTTCTTCCGTCCCGTGTCAGCCTCGCTGCGGCTTCGGCGGCGGTCAGGCCACGGTGGGCATCGGAAGAAAGTTCGCGCACCACCTCCGCGGCCGCGCGGGCGTGCCAGGGGAGGGTGTGGGCGGTGTGCGGAGACGAACCCACGGAGTTGGTAGCGCGAGGAACCTTGGCCATTGGCATCAGGGTAGAGGAAGCAACGGGGAACAATGCTCAAGGAACCTTCCGCGATCGGGCTGGGTACGCGGGCAGGAGGTGCCCGGTTCAGACCGCCTCTCCGCGGAACGCGTGGAGCCAAGCCGGCTCCCGCCGCGCGGCTGGTCGCGTCCGCCGACTCGCCCATCGCGTGCGATTGTTCACTCGTCGCGTCCGCCGCGTGAAGTGTCGCGCCCGACGGGCCGATGATCGCGGCTGACGAATGATCCGTCGCGTGGCGGACTCGGCGCACGGAGCCGTGTGGTGCATCGCCTCCCGCCCGCCGACCTTCCCCGCCGGGGCGGGCTACGTCCCCGGCTTCCCGCCGCTCGTCCTCGTCGCCGCGCGGAGCATGACCAGTTCGGTGAGGTTGTCGGGCGTGATGAGGCCGACGATGCGCGGGCTCGCGGGATCGCGCGGGTCGGGCCGCACCACGGCGATCACGAGACACTCCACGGACGACTGGCCGGGTGCTCCCTCGCGCTGTCCCGAGGCGCGGGCGCGTTCGAGCGCGGATCGCAGGTCGTCGTTCTCACCCACGGTCGCGCAGGCCTCGCGCATGATGGTCGAGAGGGGCGCATCCATCTTCCCCGCCGCCATCGATCGCACCAAGTCCGTACGCGTCAGCACGCCGACGATCGCAGTTGCATCATCATCGGAGTCGGCATCGTCGGCGAGCACCGGGAAATCCTGCTGGCTGCCCGCGAGCAGTTCTTCGGCTGCGTGGCGCAGCGTCTGTGAGGCCCGCAGCGTACGGAAGCGCGTCATCATCGCCGCCCGCACCTGCAGGCCATCGAGCGCGGACTTGACCTTCTCGGCCTGGGCCTCGGCCCCCGCGCCAAGAAACACAAAGACGCCAATGAGCATCAGAAAGACCTGCCCGGTGAACAGCCCGAAGAGCACGAAGCCCACGGCGAGCACCTGCCCGACCGCCGCGGCGATGGCGGTGGCCTTGGCGCGGTCGGTCGCCATCGCAAGAATCGCCCGCAGCACCCGCCCACCATCCATCGGCAGCGCGGGAATCATGTTGAAGATGACGAGGAAGATGTTGGTTGCGCCGAGCGCGGCGAGGAAGTGCGTGCGGTGCAGCGCAACGGCCCCGGCTCCCCCCGCGCTTGACCCCGCGCCCGTGAACGCGCTCATGCCTTCGGTGGCAAGCACCGCCGGGATGATGATCGCCGCGATGGCGATATTCACCGCCGGCCCCGCGAGCGCGACGACGAGTTCCTGCGCGGGCTTCTCGGGCATCCGCTCCAGACTCGCCACGCCCCCGATGGGCAGGAGCGTGATGTCGCGGGTGGCGATGCCGTAGCGGCGGGCAGCGAGGGCGTGGCCCATCTCGTGCAGGACAATGCACCCGAAGATCGCGGCGATAAACCCGGCGGTGCGCAGCCCCTGGGCCATCGCATCCGGGGTGCCCGACATGAGCGGCCCGGCCATGAGCCAGGCGACCAGGATCAGGAACGTCCAGTGGATGAAGACGGGAACGCCGAGCAGGGAGCCGAGTCTGAGCGAGCCGCGGAGCATGATGTGCCTTTCGGCGGGAGAGGCCCGGGTGGTTCAGAAGGAAGGCCGCGCGATGCCGTGATCATTGGGGGCAGAGACGTGAAGCGGGGGCTTGGGCTACTCGATTCCTTCAGGGCGGGCGGGCTTGATGGCGAGGATCGAGCATGGAGCCTCGCCGACCACGCGCTCGGCGGTGGTGCCCCAGAAGAAGTCGCGGAGGTTCCACTTCGCCCTCGTCCCCAGCACCGCGAGGTCGCATCCCTCTCCCTTCACGAATGAGACGATGGCGTGCCCATACCCGCCGCCGCGCCCCCGTCCCACGCGGCCATGCCGGCCGCCTGCTTGAACGCGTCCGCAGAGCAGGGCGAGAAGTCCACCGCGACGAGGATCGACGTGAGACGGTCCATGAAGGGCTCCTTGTTGCGTTCGAACAAGGCTAGCGAAGGCGCCGACAACACCGGGCAAGGAAACTTCCCTTACCCGCCGGAACGCCGCTCCTCCGACGTGCGAGGAGGCAACGATCAGGCGTCGGAGACGGACTTCGGCACTGCCCTTCGCTCCCCCGCCGCCACGATCCCCTTGGAGACCAGCATGCGCATCCTCATCGCCTTCGACGGTTCCGAGTGCGCCCGCGCGGCGCTGAGCGATCTTGATCGCGCCGGCTTGCCGCCGGATGCGGAGGTTCTCGTCCTCTCCGTGCTCGACGCCTGGCTTCCCGCCAAGGATGAGCCGGGTGGCAAGGTCGACGAGGTATTGCCGCGCCTGAAGGACATCCGGGCGAGTGTCCGGGCCGCCGTCGAGCGACAGCGCGGCATCGCCGAGGATGGCGCGGCCCGACTCCGTTCCATCTTCCCCGGCTGGAACGTCAAGGCCGAGGCCTGTGCCGATTCGCCCGCATGGGCGGTCATCAAGCGGGCCGAAGGACATGAAGGAGGAGTCGGTGGACAACCAGCCGACCTCGTGGTCGTTGGCTCGCACGGGTACGGAGGGCTCAAGCGGCTCGTGCTGGGCAGCGTCTCGCATCGGGTCGTGACGGAGGTCCGCTGCTCGGTACGGATTGCGCGCGGGCGTGATTTGGCGGACGCGGCCCCCCAAGCCGCTTCACCGCCGAGAATCGTGATCGGCATGGACGGCTCGGCGCATTCCCGCGCCGCCGTTGAGGCTGTTGCCGCACGCTGCTGGCCCGCTGGAACGCGCGTGCGCATTGCCATCTTCGAGCAGGTGGTCTACGCCGAAATGGGGCTCACCGGATTGGGCGGGATTGGGGGGGCGTACACGGTCTGGGGCGGTGATCCGGTGGGCTCGGAGGGGTCGGGGGGCGACACGCCATCGTCGGATGCGCCGTCGGGCACTCGCATCGTGGCGGCGGCTGCGGCGACGCTGCGGCGGCGATGCCCGCAGGTATCGGTCACGACCGTCGTCAAGCCCGGCGACCCGAAGTACGCGCTCGTCGATCTCGCGGACGATTGGGAAGAAGAAGGGACCAAGGGCGCGGATTGCATCTTCCTCGGGGCCACGGGCGTTCGGGGCGTCGAGCGGTTCTTGCTCGGGAGCGTTTCGACCGCCGTGGCGATGAACGCCCACTGCTCGGTGGAGATCGTCCATCTGCGGCGTGGGTCGGCCGTGTAGCGGAGGGACCCCGCGCGGATGCTGCTCGCCCTTTCCATCCTGCCCGTCGTCATCCTCATCGTGCTGATGACGCTGCCCGTGAAAGGGTCGCGGTGGGTGCGGTTGCCACTGCCCGCGCACATCGCGCTGCCCGCGGTGGCTGTGCTGGCGTACGGGCTGCAACTCTTCTGCTTCAGGCCGGGGTCCACTGCGGCGACGCAGGCCGCGTCATCCGTGTCGCTGTGGACCAACCGCTTCGTCCACGCCGGAGCGATCGACGGCGTGCTCGCGGCCCTCACGCCCTTGGCGATCGTCTTCGGCGCGGTGCTGCTCTTCAAGACGATGGAGAAGTCTGGCGCGATGGCCGTGCTCACGGCTCGCCTGCGCACGCTCAGCCCCGACCCCGTGGCCCAGCTCGTGCTGGTCGGCTGGGCCTTCTCGTTTCTTATAGAAGGATTGAGCGGCTTCGGCACGCCCGCCGCGCTCGCCGCGCCCATCCTCGTGGGCCTGGGCTTTCCCGCCGTGCGGGTCGCGGCGATGTGCCTCATCATGAACAGCGTGCCTGTCTCCTTCGGCGCGGTGGGGACGCCGGTGTGGTTCGGGTTGGGTGAGTTGGGCCTGACGTCCGAACAAATGCATGCCGTGGGGTTCAAGGCCGCCGCGATCAACGCAGCCGCGGCGACAGTCATTCCGCTGTTGGCGTTGCGGGTGATGGCGCCGTGGAGCGAAATCAGGCCGCGACTGAGTTTCCTGCTTCTGGTCATCGCCGCGACGGTCGGGCCGTATGTTGCAGCGGCGCAATGGAGCGTCGAATTCCCGTCGATCATCGGCGGCGTGACGGGGCTGCTGGCCAGCGTGCTCGCAGCGCGGCATCGCATCGGTCTGCCTCGCGCAGTCGTCGCCTCGGGCAACGAGACCGAGCTTCCGGCCTCACCATGTTCCACGACCGCGCCGCGGATAAGCCTGTTCCGGGCCGCCTCGCCGCTGCTGGCGGTGGTCGGCATCCTTGCGACCACACGGATCGCCGATCTGGGGATCAAGGGTTTGCTCACGTCGGAGGCCGATGCGGCGGGTGCAGCGCTGGGTCCCATCGGCGAAGCGTGGATCAGCCCCGCCCTGGTGGTCGGGCTGAAGAACATCCTCGGCACGGGCACGTCGTGGAAGATGCCCCTGCTCTACGTCCCGTTCATCTTGCCATTCGTGGTCGTATCGCTTACGGCAATCCCGATCCTGCGCATGACGCGGGCCGCCGTGGCCGCGGCGTGGAAAGAGACGTTCAAGCAGCTCACCCGCCCGGCGATCGCGCTGGTGGGCGCGCTGGTGCTCGTGAAGATGATGATGCTCGGCGGAGCGATCTCGCCCGCAATGCTCATGGGCCACGCGATGGCCGACGCGGCGGGGTCGGCGTGGCCCTTGTTCGCGCCCCTGCTGGGCGCACTGGGGTCGTTCTTCTCTGGGTCCAACACCGTCTCAAATCTCACGTTTGCGCCGGTGCAGGCCGCCGCGGCCGGGTCGCTCTCGCTGAACCTCACGACCATCCTCGCCCTCCAGACCGTGGGCGGGGCGATGGGCAACATGGTGTGCATCCATAACATCGTGGCGGTGGCAGCGGTGCTGGGGGGGCTGGGGCTCAAGGATCGCGGCCCACGGCCCATGCCGTCCGCCGCCGACGAGCGGCCACCGATGGCCACGGACGGTGTGGCCCCGATCCTGCGGCTGACCATCGGGCCCATGCTGGTGTACGCCGCGATTGCTTCCGCGGCGGCGGGCATTCTCGGGATCGTGGAGTGATCGAGTCGTGGGAGTAGCTTTGTGCAGATGACGACTTCCATTCTGGGTGGCCTGGGCCTGTTCCTGCTGGGCATGGCCGTGATGACCGAAGGTCTGCGGGCTCTGGCCGGTTCGGCTCTGCGGTCGGTTCTGGCGCGGGCGGCGCCGACGCCCGCCCGTGGCGCATTCTGGGGCGCGGTCGTCACGCTCATGGTGCAGTCGTCGAGCGCGGCGACGATGACCACCATCGGCCTTGTCAGCGCGGGGCTGCTCACCTTCCCGCAGGCTCTGGGCGTGGTCTTCGGGGCCAACATCGGCACCACGGGAACGGGCTGGCTGGTCGCGCTGCTGGGGGTGAAGGTCTCGCTCAACGCGGCGGCGATGCCGCTGGTCTTTCTCGGCGCGCTCATGCGGCTTCTGGGTAGTGGGAAATGGACGGGCGCGGGCAGCGCCATCGCCGGGTTTGCGCTCCTGCTCATCGGGCTGACCGTGCTGCAGGAGGGGATGGCTGGGCTGGCGACGCGCATCAACCCTGCGGACCTGCCAGGAGTCTCGGATGGATGGGCGGGTGTACTGGGCGTGCTGCAACTGGTCCTGGCGGGGATCGTCATGACGACGGTGATGCAGTCCTCCAGCGTCGCCGTTGCCGCGACGCTCTCGGCGCTCCACGCGGGGGCGATCGGGCCGGACCAGGCCGCGGCTCTGGTCATCGGGCAGAACATCGGCTCGGCGGTCAGCTCGGGGCTGGCGGCGATCGGCGCAACAACGCCCGCGAAGCGGACCGCCGCGGCGCACGTGCTCTTCAATGTCCTCACGGCGCTCGTCGCGCTGGCCGCGTTCCCGCTGTACGCCCCGCTGATCGTCCGCGCGGCGGCGGCGGGGGCCGATCCGACGATCCTGCTCGCCAGTTTCCACACCGTGTACAACGTCGTGGGCGTCGCGGTGCTCCTGCCGCTGGTCCGCCCCTTCGCGCGGATGGTGGAGCGGCTCGTGCCCCAGCGCAACGGCCTGAGCGTCGAGCTCACGCGCTTTCTTGATAGCTCGGTGCAGGCGGTCCCCGCCGTCGCGGTGGAGGCGGCGCGGCGCACGGTCGCCGGTGCCCTGCGGGCGCAGTGCCGCGCGGTGGCCGACATGGTCGAGCACGCCCGCTCGGCGCGGCCCGAGGAGCTCCTGCGCGAGACCACCGGAGCGCTGGAACAGACCCGGGCGTTCCTCTCGGGCGTCGCGTGGCCGCCGGTGGCGGCCCACGATCGGGAGCGCCTGGCCGACACGCTGCACGCGATGGATCACGCGGCTCGCTTTGCCGAGAATGCGCTGGAGTGGGTCGGAGCCAGCGCGTTGGCCGCCTCCGAGGCCGACGTGGAGGCCGACGCGGAGGCGACCCGGGCGGCGGCGCTCTGCGGCGCGGCCCTGCGGCTGGCGGCGAGCCTCGCAGCGCGGGTCGCGCAGGACGAAGAGGCCGCGCCAACTCCGGGCGCCCCGGGCGGACCTGTCGCGGACGCGGCCGAGCCGGGCGTTGCGCTGGCCGATCTGGCCCGTCGCGCGGCAGAGTTGGCCGATCTTCGGCGGGCCCACCGGCCCGCGGCGCTGGCGGCGGCGGCGCGAGGCGAGCGATCCGCCGATGACGCGATGGCCCAAGTCGAAGCGGTGCGCCGGATCGACCGACTGGCCTACCACGCCTGGCGCGCGGCGTCGCATCTGGTAAGTCCGACCCACGCGCCGTCGTGAACAGACGCGGCGGATGAGATCCGAGTGTGCGGAGCGAGGGGTGCCGGGGGGTGAATGGCCCGCACTTGCGAGGGTCTGGGCCTGTATCACCAAAGGCTGATCGGCTGGCGGATTACTCGCCCATCCGCCGATATCAGAGGTTAACAAGGCGGGTTCACCATGGAATTGGCGACGCACATCCTAAGAATCTCCGGTCCTTCATCGAGGGGTGGTCGCCCCTCGTTCACGGGCGTGGGGTCCGTCATGGCTTCCATCGGCACCGCTGCCCGCGAGGCGACTTGCATGCGATTTAGACACGCGAGCCGAATCACGGGGCGGCGGGCCAAAAGAGATCACCCCAGGGCGTGGGACCGCACAACGCCCGCTGGCTTTGGCGTTATGGCTTGCTGCCGGGCTCGATCAGGGCTTCGGCCTCGCGCAAGAAGCCTTGCGATTCGGCATCGTCCTTGTGCTCGGGCTTGATCATCAACTTCCGCAGTTGCGCCAATGCGGCCTTGGCCTGGTCGGCGTGATCCGGCTTGGTTTGCGAAAGTTTGGCGTGGGCCATGGCGATGAAGGCGATGTCGGCGGGCTGGGCCTTGCCCGTTTCGGCGTAGAGCGCTGTCGAGCGGGCGAGGGTGGCCAGGGCATCCTCAAACTTGCCCGCGCGGTACTGGGCCACGCCCAGCGTATTGATAGTGTCGGCATTGGCCGGTGCCAGCTCTGCGGCCTTCGTGGCTTGCAGCAGTGCGCTCGTTACGGCGGCGGGCGAAGACGCGGACGACGCAACGACGGGCCAGGCTTGCTGGTTGAGGCCAGTGGCAGATGGTCGCCAAACCTGAGCCTCGGCCACCACCACTTCCTTCACCCGCGCCGGCAACTCCGCCGCCTGGGCCTTGGCTTGCACTGCGGCGGGGTCGGTCTGGTCTTTGGTGATCTCGCCGAACGCGCGGGCGGCTTCGGCCTTCGCATCTTGCGTGCGTTCTTCGAGCAGTTCGACGGCGACCAGCTGGCGCAGCGGCGTCAGGCTCGCGTCGTTGATGATCGCCTCGCGCAGCGACGCCGTGGGCCGCTCGGTGGGCGGGGCGTTCCAGAGGGTGTCGAGGTATTCGCCTGCGGGCACACGCTCGGCCCACTCGCGCTGCAGGTCCTTGCGGCGTTCCTCAGGCTCGCGGATGTCCCACACGCGAGCCGAGCCGTCGGCCAGCGAAATGATCAGCCGCGTGCCATCGCCGGTCATTTGGAGATTGGAGACGGCCCCCGGCATGCGGAAGACGGCGACCTCACGCAGCACGCCGTCGGGCGCGTCCGCTGTCGCGGGCGTGGGGGGCAGCGTGGGCTTGCCATCTTTGGCCTCGTAGAAGCGGACGGTGCCGTCGGCGAAGCCCTTGATGATGCGGGAGCCGTCGGGGGTGGTGAGGGTGAGGGCGGAGGGGCCGTTAGGGGAGGAGGCGAGGATGGCGGCAACACGAAGTTCAGTCAACACGTCGCCTCGCTTGCTCGTGTCGAATGCGTTCAGTTTTGGTGCTGGCCCGCCAATGGCCGCAAGGTTGAAGACAACGCGATACTCCGCAAGACCGTCGATGCCGCCGATGGCTTCCAACTGGCTGGAGTCACTTGTGAAGGCGGCCTGACGGAATCGCGAGGTCAAGTCCGGCCATTGCATTCGACTGAGAGGAGTGCCTGTTCGGGCGTCGATGACCGTCAACTGCTCGTACTCGTTGCGCACTTTGAGCAGGCCGTCTGGACTCGCGACTTCTTCCCGACCAGGCCAAGGAGACAATCCTTCTTGAACGGGCTTCAGCGAAACGATTTCGGCGTTCAACTTCGCGAGCAAGACACCCTCCCAACCCACCTTCCCCTTCGGCACGCGCTCCATGATCCGCCGGGCCTCGGGGTAGTCGTTGGCGGCGAGGGCCGACTGTGCGGCGAAGAGAGTTGCGGTGTACGCCGACCACTCGGCTGCCTCCGTCTGCTCGCGCAGCCGCTCGCTGGCCGTCTGCAATTCCTGATGCGACTTCACCGCTTGATCAATCCACGTGACCGCGTATTCACGCATGGTGTCTAGCCTTGCAAGCGTCGGGTCGATGCCCGGCTTCACGGGCGCGAACGGATCAACGTGTACCTGCGGGAACACGCCACGCTGGCTCGCCCGTGCCACAGCGTCCGATACGCCGTCGAACACCCGCGTGATACCCTTCACCTGACCCTCCAACGCCGCCTTTGACGCCGTCGCCTCGCGCCATCCCCATGCCGTGCCCGCGATGCCGATCAGCAGCGTCACCGCCACAGCCGCGCCCGCAAACACCGGCCCCTTGTTCCTCCTCACAAACTTCCGCAGCCGGTACGCCGCACTCGGCGGCGCGGCGACAACCGCCTCACCTGCGAGGTGCCGCTGCACATCCGCCGCGAGTTGGTTCGGCGTTTCGTAGCGGCGGGTGCGGTCCTTGTCGAGGGCCTTCATCACGATCCAGTCGAGTTCGCCTTTGACTTGCGCTGATGTGGGCGTTTCGGCTCGGGACGTGGGGGTGCCGGAAGCCGGGATACCAAGTGCCGCGCGGCTGATCCGCACGCTCGGCATCGGCGGCTCTTCTTCTTTGATGATGCGTTGCATCTCGCCGTAGGCCGCGCTGCGAAGGCGCTTGCCGTCGAAGGGGGTCAGGCCCGTGAGCAGTTCGTAGAGCAGCACGCCCAGGGCGTAGACATCGGTGCGCGTGTCGATGTCCGCGCTGCCTTCGGCCTGCTCGGGGCTCATGTATTCGGGTGTGCCGATGAGTTGGCGGTGCTCGGTGAAGAGAGTCTTCTCCGTCAGCGGCTGCGCCGTCGCCTTGGCGATGCCAAAGTCGATGACCTTGGCGAAGGGCTTGCCGTCGGTCATGCTGACGAGGACGTTGCCGGGCTTGATGTCGCGGTGAATCACGCCCTTCATGTGCGCGTGTTGCACGGCGGCGCAGACCTGAGCGAAGAGGTTCAGCCGCTCCTTCACGCTGAGCTTGTGGGCGCTGGCGAAGGCGGTGATGGGGTCGCCGGTGACATACTCCATGACGAAGTACGGCCGGCCGCCGCCCACGATGCCGCCCTCGGAGGTCTGCGGCGTCGCGCCGCCATCAAGCACCTTGGCGATATGCGGATGATCCATCAGGGCCAGCGCCTGCCGCTCGGCCTCGAAGCGCGCGACGACGGCCTTGGTGTCCATACCCAGCTTGATGATCTTGAGCGCGACGCGGCGGCGCACAGGCGTGGACTGCTCGGCCATGAAGACGGTGCCGAAGCCGCCTTCGCCGATGACTTGCAAGAGCTTGTACGGCCCGATGATGGTGCCGGCCTTCTCGGTGAGTGGGGTGCTGGTGGGGGCCGCTGTGGTGGCGTTTGCGAGTGCATCGGCCGCGCCGCCGGTGCGAACGGCACCGGGCGACTGGGTCGGGCGAGCGGCGCGAACGAGCGACTCAACCTCGCGGCGGAGTTCGGCATCATCCCCGCATTCAGCATCTAGAAACGCCGCGCGTTCGGCGTGGGGGCGTTCCATCGCGGTGTTGAAGATGCGTTTGATCTGTTCCCAGCGTGCTTCGCTCATGGTTCGCTCAGGTTCTTTCTGCCTTGGTCGTCGGCTTCATCGTCTCGCAAGGCCCGCTCGAGCCAGGCTTTGGCGAAGGCCCAGTCGTTCTTGACCGTGCGTTCTGAGATGCCCAGCACCAGGGCCACCTGGGCGATCTCGAGCCCCGCGTAATACTTCAGGTGAACAACCCGGGCCACACGCGGATCTCTGTCCTCCAAGCGACGAATGGCTTCATCGAGGGCAATGAAATCGGGATTATCGTCGGATTGGTCGTTTTCGGCTTGCGGTTGGGCGACGGCGGCCACTGATGCCACATCGTCAAGCGCGACCCGGGCCAGTCCGCCCCCACGCTTTCGACTCGCCCGTGACCGGGCGTGGTCAAGCAGAATCTGGCGCATTGCTTCGGCCGCCGCGGCATAAAAGTGACCGCGATTCTGCCACGGAATCTCTCTCGGCCCGATGAGCTTTAAATACGCCTCGTGTACCAAAGCCGTCGCGCCGAGCGTGTGCCCGGCACGCTCGCTGGCCATCTGCCTTAGTGCCGCAGCTCGAAGCTGGTTATACACCAGCGGAAAGAGCTGCTTGATGCGATCGGATGCAGCGGCGGCCTCATCCAGCAGAATCGTCACCGCGTGAGACTTTACTTGCTCGTCCATGGTCAGCAGTGTAAGTGCTCCATCTCGAACCGCCAGCGACACGATTCCGATCTATGAACACAAACGCCCGCGAGCAACTTGCTCGCGGGCGGTCATAGTTCAATCGGGGTGACAGAATACTTCTAGAGCACATTCCCAAACTTTGTAGCGCGGTTTCCTGGCGCGATTGAGATTGTGTGGCAGGTCTTGCCCGACCAGACAAGGAGGTCGGGCATGGTTTCATACTCGTTGGATCTGCGGGCCAAGGTGCTCGGGGCGTATGACCGGGGCATGAGCACTCGGGACATTGCCGCGGCGTTTGGGGTGAGCACGGCCTGGACGCGTCGGGTTCGGCAGCGACGCCGGGAGCACGGTGAACTCGGGCCGCGGCCGCGCGTTGGCTCGCACACGCTCAAGATCGACCGGACCCGTCTGGGCGGGTTGGTGCAGGCCAAGCCCGACGCCACGCTCGCCGAACTCCGGGAGAAGCTGGGCATCCAATGCTCGCTCTCGGCGGTGTGGAACGCTCTGCGTGATCTGGGATTGTCATATAAAAAAAGACCATCCACGCCGCCGAGCAGGATCGTCCGGACGTGGCGGAGAGACGGGCCGACTGGCTCCTCTGGCAGGTCGGCATCGATCCCTCGCGTCTGATCTTCATCGACAAGACCCCGCACGGGCACTGGAAAACCTCGACGCACATCGGGGCGCTCGATCATCGTGGCCTTCGCTGCTCGACCCTTGTCGATGGTCCGGTGAACGCCGACGTGTTCGGCGCCTTCGTGGATCAGGTGCTCGCGCCAACACTCAACCGCGGCGACATCGTGGTCATGGACAACCTCTCCAACCATAAGAGCGAGCGGATCCGCCGCAGTATCGAAGCTCGCGGCGCGATGCTCATCTACCTGCCGCCCTACAGCCCGGACCTCAACCCGATCGAGATGATCTTCTCGAAGATCAAACAGACCCTGCGCGGCCTGGCCCTCCGCACCCAGCACGCCCTCTGGACCTCGATGCAGAGCGTCCTCGACCGCGCCACCTCCACCGACGCCGCCAACTGCTTCCGCCACTGCGGGTATTCGCTACGTGAGGGGTGAAAGCGCTCTAG
>Ga0209490_10004731_pt1 | contig 12501 bp, 8 predicted proteins | sample MAT06_FD_187209 | JGI IMG/M metagenome (GOLD analysis project Ga0209490, IMG submission 187209) | Freshwater microbial communities from Lake Fryxell liftoff mats and glacier meltwater in Antarctica - MAT-06 (SPAdes) (version 2) | ecosystem: Environmental > Aquatic > Freshwater > Ice > Liftoff...
TGAATGGAATTATTGCGGCGGTGATTTTGTATTTCATTCTCAGTAAAATCATTCCCCAAGGAAGAAATAACCAAGAGCTAGCCTAATTTTTAGATTTTAGAGCTTAGGTTTTATTTGCACCTAAAATAAGGCGGGGCAGTCGGGATTTGAAACCACAGAGGATTTCCCAAGAAATGGTCTCGATCGCCTCTGCCCAGTCCTCCGCCGTAATTTTTTCTGCCCCATCTTCCCCAATCAGAGTAACAATTTCCCCCGGTTGCAAATCAGGAATAGCGCTCACATCGATCATTAATTGATCCATCGTGATTTTTCCAATCTGGGGAACTAATTGCCCCCGAATAATTACCTGCATTTTGTTCGACAATAACCGAGGCACCCCATCCCCATAGCCAATGCCGATCACAGCGATGGTCATATCCTTGGGGGCAAGAAAACTATAGCCATAACTCACTCCAGTTCCTGCCGTCAGGGATTTAACGAGGGTAACTCTTGCCTTAACTGCCATGACTGGTTGCAGAGCTATGACAGACTCTAGGTGAGGCGCAGGAGATAAACCATAGAGAGCTAAACCAATGCGGACTCGATCGTAGTGCAGCGCAGGATCAACCAGAGTTCCGGCAGAGTTGGCTAAATGAAATTTGACCTGGGGAGATAGCCCCAAATCCTGACAACCCTTGATAACTTGTTGGAATCGATCGTGTTGTAGCTCTCGAATGGCGGGATTTAATTCATCTGCGGTTGCTAAGTGGGAATAAATGCTGGCAATTTCTAGACCCGGCAGGGTTTGGACTAGTTGGACTAATTCCCGGGCTTGTTCCCAAGGTGTGCCAAGGCGAGACATACCTGTGTCTACATTGAGATGAATTGGTAAAGATTTGCCAAAGTTAGATTTACCAAAGTTAGCAATTACATCAGAGAAAAGTTGGGCTTGTTGAATATTAGAAATAGTGGGTTCTAGGTGATGGTGGACGATCGAGGCGGCGGCTTCGGGGGTAGCGATCGAGCCGAGGATCAGGATCGGGGCTTTGATCCCAGCTTGGCGGAGTTCTATGCCTTCACTAATAGTTGCCACCGCTAAGGATTTGACCCCATGTTCCAAAATAGTTGCCGCAATTCCCCAAGCTCCGTGACCGTAGGCATCAGCTTTGACCACAGCCATGAGTTCACAACTAGGCGACAGTAAAGCCTGTAATTGCTGGAGATTATGCAGGAGAGCTACAGTATCAATCTCTAACCAAGCTCGTAGGGCGGGGTCTAGAAAAGGTATCTGGGTTGTTAGAATTTTGGGTGGTGGTGCATCTGAAGAAATTTGCTCGTTGCCCAAGGCTCCCAGAGTTTCTACAATAGTTTCTGTAATATTTAGGGTGTTTGGGGTGTTTAATTTATTTAAGATTTCTACCTGTCTACTTTTAACCACAGTTACTACTCCATTTTTTTGTCTATCAATAGCTAGATACCAAACCCAAATATTAAACCAAAATATTAAAGATAAACAACACAGCTATGCTTTGGCAATGATTTCGTATCATACTTAGTCAATGATGATTAAGGCCGTTATTGATAACCAAACATTAAATTAATAGTTAATAATAGTTAATAACTACACAATTAAAGTCTTTGGGACAAAAAAATTCAATGGTTAGCCTGAAGGGTTACTTAGGGAGTGCAACTATATAGAGGTGAAAATATTAAGTCGATTAAGGTTGCTATACTAACAATGTAATCATCACTAGATAGTACGCATATACTAATTTCTGAGCTAGTTAATTTTTGCTAACCACACTTTGCTCTATTTACCCACATTTAATTAATGTTCATTGCACAAAACTATAAAACTACTTAGAAGCATGAAGATTAGAACAAAGACATTTATCACTGTGGTTTTTACCATTTTGGTGTTGATTTGGGTACTTTATGCTACTTCGGCAACAACTATCCGTGGGGGATTTTCGGAAGTTGAGAACCAAACTGCAAGGCAGAATGTCGATCGAGCCGAGCAGAATATCTGGGATCGAGCAAGGAATTTAAGCTCTACCATTCGGGATTGGTCTTTTTGGGATCTATCTTACGAATTTATTCAAGATGGGAATGAGACTTTCATTGAAAACAACCTAGTTGATAATGTCTTTACCAGTCTAGATATCAATGTGCTAATCTTCCTCAAACCTGATGGCGAGATTGTCTACGCCAGAGCCTACGATTTTAATAACAATCTGTCTGTCCCCATTTCCCAAGAGTTAAGAGAGCATCTCCGAGAGAATAAGTCTCTCCGCCAACATCGGGGTGCTAATGACATTTATAAAGGCTTAATTTCCCTGCCGCAGCAAAGAATTATGGTGGCTTCTAGCCCAATCTTGAATAGTCAAGGTGAGGGCGAGGTGAGGGGAACTCTAATTATGGGACGCTACCTAGATCAGAGACTGGTAGATAAAGTATCGATCAATCAACGTCTTTCCGTTTCCCTGTTCAATGTCAATGACCCCCAACTGCCTAAAGATTTCCAAGATATGCGGAATAAGTTGGTAGTTAGTCAGCAGGTTAACTACGAATTCTCGGTTTTAGGGGGAGAAGATACAGCCCGACCCTCTGCCTTGGAGGAAGAAAGAGAAATGGCCCTTCTTCCAGTCCAACCCCTTGATCAAGATACGATCGCTGCCTATACCTTGTTGCGGGATGTGTATGGGAAGCCAGCGGTTTTACTCAAGGTTGATATGCCCAGAACGGTGTACCGACAGGGAGAGCAGAGCTTACGCATTTCCTTTCTGTTTTTGCTAGTTGCTAGTGTGGTGTTTGGGATTACCACGATGTTACTTCTAGAACGAATTGTCTTGGCGCGGCTGGCAGAGTTAAATCGATCGGTCAAGAAAATTGCCCTGAGCCGAGATCCTTACCTGCGGGTGAATCTCAAGGGAAATAATGATGAGTTGGGGAGTCTTGCCCAAGAGATCAACTCTATGCTCACTACCTTGGCTTTATCTCAAAGAGAGCAGGCAGAAAGCCAAGAACGGTATCAAAAAGTTGTTGAGCAGGCTTCAGAGGGGATTTTTCTGATTGATGCCCAGAGCAAGAACATTATGGAGGCAAACTCAGCTTTTTGTGACCTATTAGGCTACACTCCAGCGCAAATACTGAATTTAAGTGTTTATAATCTCACTAATTATGATGCCGCAGAGATCGATCGCAATCTCCATACCTTGGCTGAATCTCACTACTTAGCCTTGGGAGCGAGGGTATACAAGCGGGCAGACGGTAGCTTAGTGGATGTGGAGGTGAATGCCAATGTCATTTCTGTGGCTGGTCGGGAAGTTTTTTGTGTGGTGGTGCGGGATATCAGTGAACGCCAAGCAGCCCTGCGCCAACGGCAGCAGATGGAAGATGCCCTGCGCCAGAGTGAAGCTAGTTTCCGGGGGATGGTAGAGCAGGCTTCGGTGGGGATTGCTTTTCGGACGATCGAACAGGGAGAAACCCTCCTAGTTAACCAGAAATACTGTGATATCCTCGGCTACACCCAAGAAGAATTGATGCAACTAACCTATCTTGATGTTACCCATCCAGAAGACTTAGACGTTGCTACAAGCTATAGTGACCAGCTTTATCGAGGGGAAATTGATAGCTTCACCGTTGAAAAACGTTATCTCAAAAAAGATGGCTCCACTGTCTGGGGCGAGTTGACTGTTTCCCTTGTGAGGAATGGGGAAGGAAATCCCCAAAATACGATCGCCATCCTTGCAGATATCACAAGTCGGAAAAGAGCAGAACAGGCTCTACGAGAAAGCGAAGTTTTACTCAGAGCCATAATTGATCAAGCGGCGGTGGGGATTGCCTATAGCACCCTAGATGGAGTATCTCTATTGTCTAACCGCAAAATATGCGAAATCCATGGCTACTCTATGGAGGAGTTGGCTAATCTTACTTATCGAGACTATACCCACCCTGAGGACTTAGACAAAGATGAGGCGGGAATGCAGCAGTTGCTTTCTGGGGAAGGCTCTATTTTTACCATTGAAAAACGCTATATCCACAAGCAAGGTCATATCGTTTGGGTAAATCTGAATGTGTCTTTGGTACGAGATGAGGCGGGAGAGCCTCGATATACGGTGGTCATTGCCCAAGATATTACCGATCGCAAACGCATTGAACAGGAGTTGCGAGAAAGTGAGACGAGATTGCAATTAACCTTTGAACAGGCGGCGGTGGGGATTGCCCAAGGGGGACTGAAAACAGAGCAAGTCCTCTTGAACCAAAAGTATTGCGACATTGTGGGTTACACCATAGAAGAGTTGATGCAATTGAGCTATCTAGATATTACCCACCCCGAAGACCGAGATATGGATATAGATTTGACCAGACAACTTGTTGCTGGGGAAATTAATACCTTCTCCATTGAAAAACGCTACATCCATAAACAGGGGCATGAGGTGTGGGTAAACCTGACGGTCTCCTTGATTCGAGATGAAGAGGGCAACCCCCAGTACAACATTGCTGTGGTGCAGGATATTAGCGATCGCAAGAGGTTTGAGCAACAGGTAAAGGAAAGCGAAGAACGGTTCCGGGCGATCGCCTCTGCCACGCCAATTCCCGTGTTTATCAGCGAACTTCCTAGTGGCAAGATTGTGTATATCAATGAAGCGATCGAACCCATGCTCGGCATGAGCCATGATGAATTAATTGGTAACACCACAGAAGATTTCTATCTCAACTCCAGCGATCGAGCCTACGTCCTGCAAAAACTCCAAGAGCAGGGTTATGTCCACAACTATGAGCTACAAATTCGCAACAAATCTGGTCAAAGCATCTGGGTAGTCACCTCCAGTCGTGTTCTTTCCTTTAACAACAAGCCCGCCGTGCTTTCTGTCCTCTACGACATCACCGAGCGCAAGTGGGCAGAGGAAGCCATCCGCCAAGCTGAGGAAAAATATCGCAGCATCTTTGAAAACGCCACGGACGGTATCTATCAAACGGATCTATCAGGGGAAATCTTTAATGCCAACCCTGCCCTCGCAAAGATCTTTGGCTATGACCTAGCCCCAGAGATGATTTATGATTTTACCTACGGTGATGTCCAGATTTACCTAGACCAGAACCGCCGCCAAGAATTTCTCACCCTGATCCAGACCGATGGCCTAGTTCTAAAATTTGAATCCCAAGTCCTGAGACGAGATGGTCAGGTAATCTGGGTTTCGGAAAATGCTCACACGGTTTATGACGGGGCGGGAAATCCCCAATTTTATGAAGGGATGATGGTGGATATCACCGAGCGGAAGTGGGCCGAAACCCAAGTTAATGTCTTGCAGAGTATTATCCTGAAAATTAGTGAACTGGAGAACGTAGAAAGTGCCTTAGAAGTGGTGCTGCGGGAGATTTGTCAACTGAAGGACTGGGAATATGGCGAGGCGTGGTTACCGGATGTCAATAGCGGGACTTTGTACTGTAGTCAGGCTTCCTATCTTAGCATTAGCAATGACTTGACGGAATTTCGTCGGGTTAGTGAAGAACTGACTTTTGCGAAGGGGAACGGTTTATCGGGGCGAGTGTGGCAGTCCCAAGCCCATGAGTGGCAGCAGGATGTGTCCCTGTTGTCTGCCGAGCAGTTTAAGCGTCATGAACTTGTTCAGGGCTATCACCTGGGAGCTTTGGGAGTGCCGATTATTGGCAGCCGGGGCTATCAAGACGACTCTGAGCAGGATGAAGTATTGGCAGTGTTGGTATTTTTTATGTTTGATGCGGGGGAAGAAGATCAACGTTTGGTACAGTTGGTGTTGGCGATCGCCGCCCAGCTTGGCACAGTAATAGCCCGGAAACAAGCGGAAGCTGCCCTGCGAGAAGCGGAAGAAAGATATCGGAGTATTTTTGAGAATGCCAGTGAAGGAATCTTCCAAAGCACTCTCATCGGTACTTATTTGAGTGTGAACCCCGCCCTAGGTAGAATTTATGGTTATGAATCTCCAGAGGATTTAATCAATAGTGTCCAAGCGATCAATCGAGAAATTTATGTAGACCCCCAACGCCGTCAAGAGTTTATCGAAATGATGGAGCGCTACAACAAGGTATCTCGGTTTGAGTCTCAGGTTTATCGCAAGGATCGAACTGCCATCTGGGTATCAGAAAATGTTCGTACTGTCCGGGATGACCGGGGGCAAATCCTTTACTACGAAGGGACGGTGGTGGATATCACCGCCCGGAAAATTGCTGAAGAGCGGCTCCGTTATGAGCAAGAGCAATCAGAACGCCTTTTATTAAATATCCTGCCCTCCTCCATTGCCCAACGCCTGAAGATGCACGAGGATACGATCGCCGACTACTTCCCCGATGTCACTGTGCTATTTGCCGATCTGGTCGGGTTTACGGAAATCGCTGCCCAAACCGAAGCCGTGGAACTGGTAAAACTCCTCAACGGGATCTTTTCTACCTTTGATGCCCTCACGGAATATCACCAACTAGAGAAAATTAAAACTATTGGGGATGCCTACATGATCGTCAGTGGCTTGCCCCAACACCGCCATGACCACGCCGAAGCAATGGCAAATATGGCGATGGATATGCTTTTGGCTGTTAGGGAATACAATCTGATCCATAATGCCCGGTTGAGTATGCGGATTGGCATTAATACCGGAGCAGTGGTCGCTGGGGTAATTGGTACCAAGAAATTTATCTATGATCTCTGGGGCGATACGGTCAACACCGCCAGTCGGATGGAATCTCAAGGGCTACCGGGCTGCATTCAAGTCACCAGCCAGACCTACGAAGTCCTGAAGGATAAATACAGCTTTGAATACCGGGGTACAATTCAGATTAAGGGCAAAGGTGAAATGTCTACCTATTTCTTGTTGGGAGCAAAGGCTGCTGTCTTAATCTAGTTGGTATAGTAATGATCAAAATTATCAGGATGGGGATTGGGTATGACAGAGGGATGTTTACGAGTTGGCAAGGTTGCCCCAGATTTTATGGCAACGGCAGTGGTGGATCAAGAATTTAAGACGATTAAGCTCTCCGATTACCGGGGAAAGTATGTGGTGTTATTTTTTTATCCCCTAGATTTTACTTTTATCTGCCCGACGGAAATTAATGCTTTTAGCGATCGATACGCTGATTTTACGGCAAATAATGCGGAAGTTTTGGGGGTGTCCGTAGATAGTGAATTTTCCCACTTGGCCTGGATTCAGACCGATCGCAAATCTGGAGGCATTGGGGACTTGACCTACCCCCTTATTTCTGACCTCAAAAAAGAAATTGCCACCGCTTACCATGTCCTCACCGAAGATGGAATTGCTTTGCGGGGATTATTCATCATTGATCCCCAAGGTGTTGTCCAACATTCAACTATAAATAACCTAGCTGTGGGACGAAACATAGAGGAAGTATTACGGACTCTCAAGGCGTTTCAGCACGTCCAGTTGCACCCCGGTGAAGTCTGCCCCGCAGGTTGGCAAGAGGGCGATAAAACCATGATTCCCGACCCAGCGAAGTCTAAAATATTTTTTCAGGAGCTAAACACTATCAGTATTGAAGGCGAAGCCGGGGCAGTAGCCGTCGGGGGGAACCTTGAAACGGTGGAGGGGTGATTGGGGGTTGGTACAGCGTTGATTGCGTTCGTAAAGACAATTGCTACAGCAGGGGATACTTGCCAGAGTCCGACTGGGATTTTGTTGCATCAATTCTCGTGGAGATAGACCCTTGAGGACTAATTCTTCCCCTTGCCATCGAGCTTCGATCAAGCCAGTTTCTGCAAATTTTTGCCACCGGGGATCAGCGGCGATCGCCTCCGGCAGGGTAATCGTTACAAAGGTTCCCAACTCATTCAACTCGCCCTCATAGTTGGGCTGGATGGGAATTGCACTATCTTGGACAAACGCCTCACCCACGGGTAACTCCACAAAAGTACCTGCCTTAGGGCAATGGAGTTGGTAGCGACTCTGGAGTTCTTCTAGACAAGCCAAATCTGTCAAGTTATTGGGTGAGCCGTGGACAAAAACTATGTGCTGGGGACGGAGATTATGAATTAGCTGAGTGGTTCCCTGCTGGTCGCTGTGCTGGGCGAGGAGATAGTTCACAACTTCGAGTTCTGGGGGAAATTCTGTACTATCAGAGGTGTCTGGGGCAAATACAACCCAAGCCTCTGGGTTATCTGCATAATATTTTGACCAATCACTGCGGCGATCGACGAGGAGAATGCAGGGATAGGCTTTGAGGGGAAAGAGGGAAAAATCTGTGGTCAGACGGCGGACTCTGGGTAAGACTCGATCGTCCCAAAATAGGGGTTGATGGCGGGCAAAGTTTTGGATAGGTACAGGTAAATGGGGCAGAATTTCTAGATAGGCATCACACCCGGCAGCCACAAATCGATCAACCCAAATATCTACTCTGCGCCCCGTAAACTGGTGATGACTCCGCAACAACATTAAAATTTCCTGCCCAACTCCGAGGATTGGCATTGGTAATAGAATCGATTTGCCTTGGAGGAGCGATCGACTAATTTGTTCAATCAGGCGGTTTTCCTGTTGGCGGCGGTGAGGATACCGAGCCGTACCATAGCTGCCTTCAATAATCAGGGCATCGGGCTGCAAACCCCGCACTGCTTGTAAGTCCAATCCCGAACCTAGGCGGGTATGGGAAAGGAAAAAATCCCCAGTATAAAAAAGAGTATAGGGGCGTAAACTCTGGGATAAATCGGCTAATTGCAGACTTTGCTCTGGCTCTGGAGGGTTGTAAGTCAGGTAAATTAGGGCGGCTCCGGGGAGATGTCCGGCGGGAAATAGTTCTATAACTAAGCCAGAGAGGATTTCAATGGGCGATCGCCAAGGTAGGGCTGTACAAAAATTCTCGGTAACACTAGGGTCTTCTCCAGAGTTTAGCCAATTTAGGGGCAGTAACTGGGTCGTAACTTCACTGGCATAGATGGGTATCTGGGGAAAGACTTGGTGTAGTTGCCGTAGCCCCCTCCCATGATCACTGTGGGCATGGCTGCACAAAATCACATCCATCGGTGGCTCTTCAGCTTGGGCAAGGGCAGCAATATTTTCGAGACCACAATCCAAGAGGATGCGATGATGCCCCATGTGTATCAGTAGACAAACTCCCTCGCTACCATGACCGACACTGTAGGGAAAGCAAGCGAGTTGACTATGCATTTTGACTAGTTTTAGTGGGCAGAGCCATTGCCATGATAATCATCAGAATCATAGAAGCCATTCTTGGTACCGTAGAATAGGCAGAGAATTGTAAAAACGACAGTTAAGCCGACCAAAATTAGTTTAACATCCATGATTTTTCTCCCTGTATATTTTGTGATGTCTGACCCGCCCAATCGTGGTCAATGCAGATGAGTTGGCATAATCCTACCCAAATTATAGAGCCAAAATGGTTAGCTCGCCCATCGACGGTGGTAGCTCCAGAACTTTTGGGGTGTTATTTGGTACGGCAGTTTTCGGTAGGGCGGGTGTTACGGGGGAGAATTGTGGAAACAGAAGCCTACGCACCGGGGGATCCCGCCTGTCATGCCTATCGCCGCCGGACTCAACGTAATGAGGTGATGTTTGGGGCAGGGGGTTTGGGTTATGTGTATTTAATTTATGGTATTTACCATTGTTTTAATGTGGTGACTGATGAATTTAATGTCCCTAGTGCGGTACTTATCCGAGCTGTGGAGTTAGCAGAATTTCCTGATTGGCTTCCCGAAGTTTTACCAGCCAAATTATTTAAGGATGAATTACCTGATCAATCACCTGATCAAACACCTGACCAGCGATCGAACATCTTATCTAAGCCCTCAACTCCTAAAATCATCACCAAAATTATTAAAGGAAAACCAGAGCGACTGGGGGCGGGACCCGGCAAATTATGTCAAGTATTGGGGATCGATCGTACCCTCAACGGCACAAATTTATCCCAGCCTCCCCTGTGGCTAGAAACTGGAGAACCTGTTAAAAATATCACCCAAACTACTCGCATTGGTCTTTCCCAAGGTGTAGACATTCCTTGGCGTTGGTACGACACTGATTCTCAGGCAGTATCTAAGTTTTGACTAATATCGCAAGTATTCTGTAAATATTCTTTTTTGCTGCGAGTAAAAATCCCTAATTTCTAGCCATCTTTTTTCCATTCTGAGAGGGATCGATCGACCGCATTTTGAAAATTTAGAGGGACAATAAATACTTGAGGTAATGGCTGATTGGGTTGTTGAGCTTGATCCTTGAGAGATTTATAAGCATAGAGAGAACTTTTGTCAAAGGTCTGTTGTCCGAGAAATAGTTGATAGATTTGTTGATTTTGGAGCTTAGTTTCAATGATGGCGATCGGGGTCTTTAAGCCGTATTCAATGAATTGATTATTATCTGCCTTGAGGGGACTATTAACCCTAGTATCAACTAATAAACTCAAGAGAAAATCCACCACGGCATCATTTGCTGGTACATTTACTGGGCTTTTCATCTGCCAAAGAGCAGCTTTTTGATCCCCTTTGGTAATCTCAATAGTTTGTCCTTTGTTAGTAATAGTTAAATCTGTAATTTCAGCAAGGGTAAAATCAAATAATCGCTGTTGATTAACCTGAGTATTCCCCTGAGCATTACCTTGTTGAGTCTCTCTTTGCAACTCTAGAAAATACACCCCGATCGCTAGAACTAGGGCAGTAATCATCAAGACTAAAGTGGTTTTTTGTAATTTCATAACTAGGACTAGGAGGCTATGGCATTGCTGTTTTAATAATTCTTGATTAATGACTAATTAATGACTGATTAACAACCGATTAATGACTAACTAATTTCTAAATGGCTACTATCTACGCCGCCACCAAAGCACCCCAGCCGTGGAAAATCCTACCAGAGGAATTATAACTAATGCTGTCCAACCTAATAATATATATTGGAAAGAATTCAGATTAATCCGGCGGTTTGCAGGACTCTTGGGGCGGATAGATAGAGCCTGATTGTCCTGTTGTCTGAGCCAGCCGATCGCATTCAAGATCAAATCTCCATTTAACTGCTGTTCAAACCAGCTATTGGTGGCAAAGGTAGCATTCCCAAAGATCACAAGACGGGATTCCCTTGCAGAGCTAGATGTGGCTGGTCGGCTCAGAGCAACGGCTAAATTCAGAGGTCCGAGTTTATCTGTGGCTTGGTCAAAAACTAGGGGTTGTTGTTCGGGGTTTGCCTCTGCCCAGCTTTTTTCGTTGGTAATTACCAAAGGAGTTTGGGTGACACCAGTAACGGGCTGGAGATCGATCGACCGAGGGAGGGGAAATAGAGAAATACCTGTGCCCAAATCCCTAGTAATTGGATGATCGCCATAGGTAGTCACCAGAGAAGTTGCGGCTCCTAAACCAATTAATCTGCCATTCCCAGAGCCATCGATCGCCACCCGGTTATCTAAAACTACGCCCCAATCCCGAAATAATTCATCCAAGCCTATATTAGTGCGAGCTTCAAGAAGAACCAACAAATTTCCCCCTGCCCCAAGATAGGTTTTCAGAGCCTGAGCCTCCTCTGGTAATAAATTGCGCTTGGCTCCAGCAATAACAATTATCTCCGCCTCTTTAGGAATCCCTGTTGCCGCAAGGGTGAGGGGGATCACTTCATAATTTTTCTGCCCTAGAGCCTCGTTAAGTTGAGATAAACCTCTTTCGGTGGCGGTGAGACTAGCTTCCCCATGACCTTGGAGAAAATAAACCTTGGGGGTGCGATTACTCTGGATTAATTCGAGGCCATTGGTAATACTTGATTCAGACAAACGCTGCTGATTGTTGACTACTTGTAAGAGTTGCCGCTTTGTCCCCGCTTCGATATGCACTTCCCCGATCGACTGCACCTTAAATTGTTCAGCAACACTCAAACGCAACTGGGGATCAACAAATTCATAACTAAATTCTGTACCTTGACGACGATAGTTTTCTAATAATTCTCGATCGGCAGGATTAGGATTACTTTCAAATACCCAAATTTTTACTGGTTGTTGGAGTTTTTGGACTACGGCTTGGGATTGGGGCGAGAGGGAAAATATTTGATTTTCTGTGAGGTCAAGGCGCAGACTGTAACGAAATGCCAAGAAGTTCACGAGTAATAAAATTACCAAGACCGAAATAGTGGCGATTAGAGCATTCCCACCGTTGAGATAGTTAAGATTGCGCCCAAAGGTTGCCGAACTAGCTCGATCGCCCTTCCCTCCTAACTGCTCTCCTGCCTTTACCACTCCTTGATCTGCCACCCAACTAGAAACCACCAGCCAAATACCGATAACTCCCACTCCAGCAATGATCAAACCCACGGGAACCGGAATCCAATTACTACTCACAACCCCAGCCGTAACACCCATAATTAACAGGATGATGCCCAGCCATAAACTATGTTTTAGATACTGCCAATAGATAATAATATTTTTCATATAGCAATCCTAAATAGATTTAGAATGGACAGTTCGGATATAATCTAGTTATGTATCATTAAATCTACCCTCATGAATAACTTTCTATTAGAAAACCAACAAAAAGAAGAGAAGATTGCGCTTCTA
>Ga0209490_10004736_pt1 | contig 12493 bp, 13 predicted proteins | sample MAT06_FD_187209 | JGI IMG/M metagenome (GOLD analysis project Ga0209490, IMG submission 187209) | Freshwater microbial communities from Lake Fryxell liftoff mats and glacier meltwater in Antarctica - MAT-06 (SPAdes) (version 2) | ecosystem: Environmental > Aquatic > Freshwater > Ice > Liftoff...
ATATCCAGACAGCTAAATATTGCAAAAGGTATTCAGTGGCTTGCAGTCGTACTTACCCCAATTGTCATGTTCACTGGAGTACTTGCATCTGTATATTCTGGAACTTACAAATGGGTCTGGTTTGTGATTAGTAGTATAGCTTTTTTGGCAATTGCTAAAATATATTATTCAACTAAATCTGCCGAATTACCAAGAATATCAAGATACTTTTTGTTTGGATGGTCAGTATTTCCAATAGTGTTTTTACTTTCTCCAGAAGGCTTGAATATTATTACTAATTCTTTTGCAGGTACAGCGTATCTCGTACTAGATTTTTTTACTAAAATTATTTTCTATATGCAGCATTCTAATTTACAAAAAAAGTCGTGACTTTAGAATGTGCTGAGTTATAGTTTTTACATTCTCAATACTTACAGCGGTTTTTGAGCAAATCTACCACGAAGAAGGGTCACAGGATATAACTCTATCTTGATTTTATTATTTCTGTCTGTGGTGCGTTTGGCAGGAATTCGCTGTTAGTTTCGACCTCTACTCTAGCTGATTAAAAAGCCGACTTGAATATGAAAAAATTTCTCAGAAATTGATTACATAAAGGGAAACATCATGAATACTACAATTGATAGATTTACTAAGCAACTCAGTGATAGTCTGGAAGAAGTTGAAGATTTGGCAAAATCCCTTAAAAGTACTCAATCTCCAACCAAAAAAACTCAACCTAAGATTCAATCGAAACTTGATGAAGCCGAAGCACTTCGACAAGCCAAAAAACTCGAACATCTAGCCGATAATGCTGAAGACTATGCCACTCAGGCAGTCGTTGTAGCGAAAGCGATGTTAGAAGAAGCAAAAGCAGCAACTTCAGTAGCAATCAATACTCGACTAGATGCCGAAGTTGCGGCAGGGAATGTGGAGAGGTGACATCCTTCCCACCGCATAGGCGGATGGGGTATTCCGTGAAAATGATAAAAAAATTATAATTTAGGATTTACGCAGAAGCTAGAAAGGGGTTAAGCCGATTAAATTTGAGCGGAATTACTGGTGCAGATGTAAAAATTAGTAGTTTAAAAGCCTCTGAAGATTCAGGATTCGGTATGGGAATCGAGTTGTTGGAATATCTCAAGCCAAATAGTGGAAGATCTATTCCTCTTGATACTTGTGGGAATGATTCGTGGTGCTGGCAAACGGCGATCTCTACAGATATTATTTCGGATTCGGAGTTCGATCGATATCTACTTCAAGATCCAGATGGGCATAAAATTTTGATAGTAGACTGACCATATGGATCGACCAAAATCCTATCAGATATTTTTACCTAGCGCCAATTCAAGTATGAAGTGCAACAAGAACTGACAGGGAGAAAAGTAGCTCATAAAGAGTTAGATAGTTAAGGGATTTTCTCAGTCTATGATTAATCAAGTCAACCATCTTTTGGAAATCTTTTTCAGACACCAATTTAAAGTTTATAGATTTAGGAAAGAATTGCCTAATTAATCCATTCGTATGTTCGTTCAAACCTCTTTCCCAAGAATGACATGGATTTACAAAGAAGCAATCTAGGCTTAGCCTTTTAGCATGATGACCGTAAAACTCTTTACCATTGTCAAAAGTCATAGTTTTTCGATATGCTAGCTTCAATTCCTAAAAGAAATTGATTATGACTTGCTGAAGTATTGTTTAAATCCCGTCCAAACTTCCACAAGCTTTGTTCTTATGGTGCTATTGCTGCCTAAATTGTCCGAAACCAAAAGGAATACAAAGGAGGGAAGTCCTCTATACCAATCGGTTAATTAGTGCTCAAAATTGTTATATTAGAGTAGGGCAATTAAAATCTTTAACTAACTCACATCATGACAACTTTTAGCCATACTCAGCCTGTTGTGCGCATCAAGCAAGCTGCTATGGATGTTCAAGATCTTGAAGGACTTCTACGTCTCAATATCCAAGTAAAAGACAAAAAACTACTGTACGTTTTTTATACCCGTATCGATCAGGTTTTTATTTTGTGGGGTGTTATCTGCGCCATTATTTTCTTGACGGCTCAGTTTTCAACGATCGGATGGACTGAGCAAGCCATTATATGGTCAATTCTGACTCTGATTGGCTCTTGGGGCACCTATCGTTTGGCTTGGTATTGGGTGAGCGTAGAACGAAAGCGGTGGGTGGTATATGCCTGGATAGGACTGATGATCGTTGGTGTAATTGTAACCAATTGGGGCATTTTTGGTAATGGCTGGAGCGTGTTGCCGCATCTTTCTTTGTTGTGGTTGGGATTGAGTGCGATCGGATACCTCATCACAGGATGGGGACTGCGATCTCGGGCATTTCTTTTATGCGGGGTGTTACATTTGGTCGCACTTGCGCTATTACCTTATGTCCCGACATGGCAGTTTCTCTTTAGTGGATTTATCACTGCTGGAAGTCTATTTTTACTAGCTTCGTTTCAGTGGGACATGTATTCTGACCCTGATTTACAAATTCTAACGGAGCAACAGAAGCAATTCAATTTAGATCAGGCAAGAAAACGATTATCAACTCTCTAAAGAAGTACAAGGATAAGTTATTTTTCATACCCATTGACGTACTAATTTTTCTGTTTAGTCCGTTACAGTAATGGAATGAACTTCGCAATTATTGTGCGTTGCGAAGTTCGTCTAGTTCTAAAGCTGTTTCCTGTATTGGTTACAAAATAACGAATACACTAGATGGGGGTTTTGTCGTTGTGACCCAGTACTGCCGATCGAAGGAGAGCGTCGTCAGATCGGCAGATAGTGATGAAAATAGCGGCTAGAAGTTCATTCCAAGTACAACGCAATCCATAAATAACACAGCTAGTGTAGAGTTTTTGTCGCCTCCTTTACTTAGTCTCTACCAATGGGGAATTAAACTTCCTATCAGAACGATCGCACGTAGAGAATGGCTGTGTTATTTCACATTTAACTTAATTAAGATAGAAACTTATGGGCTAATTTTTGATCTCGATCGATTGATATTTAAGCCACGAGCTTTATAAAACAACTAACTAATTTGACAGTACAGAACAGAATCCATCTTGGCTGGGATAATATAATTAATTTCACCTCTTAATAATCGGTATCTCCCATGAATGTAGACAGGCAACAAAACATCCAGCCGACTCCACCATTTAACGAAAAAAACGCTGATACTCCAGAGATTGGCGGTGGGTTGCCAATAATTCAATATTGGGCAGAGCATACGCTGAACCCAGAAGGGCTTAAGCTGTGGGAAACGTTGCTTCATAAAAGTGCTTGTCTGTCTTGTTCGTGGGGTACTGGTGGACAGAAAGGTGGCTTTACTAACGAAGAAGGCGAAAAACTGCAACGTTGCATGAAAAGCGTTGAGGCCATTTCTGCGGAAATTAAACCCGCCGTTCCTTCTCATGTTTTTGAGGAAAAAAGTATTGCTGAACTTCAGCAACTGACATCAATGGAGTGCGATCGTTTAGGAAGACTCAACTTTCCGATGATTTTGCGCGAAGGTAAATCCCATTACGAACGCATCTCTTGGGAAGAGGTTTACGCGATCGCGGAAGCTGCTTTTCGCAAACAGCCAGAGCGAGTTACGTCCTATAGTTCTGGTCGAGCTTCTAATGAAGCGGCTTATGTATTGCAGTTAATGATGCGAGCGTTGGGTTCTAATAACTTGGCAGACTGCTCTGACTTGTGCCACGCGCCTTCCACTACAGCCCTACAAGCGATGTTGGGGACAAAAACCTCAGTTGTGAGTTTGGAAAACTTGAAGGAATCTGATTGCGTGGTACTTACGGGTTCCAATCCTTCTTATAATCAGCCTCGCTTGATGAACGAGTTGATCCAACTGCGCGATCGCGGCGCTAAGGTAATTGTGATTAATCCAATTATGGAAATTGGCTTAGTAAAATTTGGTTCACCTGCACATCCATTAACATTAGTAACAGGCTCGGATATTTCAACTTTGTACCTGCAACCAATTCCTGGTAGCGATGTCGCCCTATTTACAGGTATTCAGAAATCTCTAATTGAGCAAGAACTGATCAAAGCTGCATATCTGCAAGTACATACTGAGGGTTGGCAAGCAGTGCTAGAACAAGCGCGATCGACTACTTGGGAGGCGATTACGTCAACCTGCGGCGTTTCACAAGCAGAAATTGAAGCCGCCGCTAAGATTATTGGTACTTCTAAAAAAGTAGTATTCGCTTGGGCGATGGGAATTACCCAACATACAAATAGCGTCGATAACGTTTATGCGATCGCCAACACCGCTTTGATCACGGGTAATCTTGGCAAAAAAGGGGCGGGCGTGATGCCTGTACGAGGACACTCCAACGTGCAGGGTTTTGGCTCTATGGGCGTAACTGTGAAGCTGAAGCAAGAAATTCAACAAGCACTAGAATCTCTATTGGGTCGTCCTCTCAGTAACGTTCAGGGATATCACACGCGAGATTTGATTGAAGCCGCCGATGCAGGAAAGGTCGATAGCCTGATTTGTTTGGGCGGAAATTTGTATGGCGCAAATCCTGATTCGACTCAAGCAAAACGCGCTTTAAGCAACATTGACACGATTATTTATCTTGCTACCAAGCCCAACTTGGGACATTTTAGCGGATTGGCAAAGAAGAATACACTTGTACTTCCTGTGCTCAATCGCTTTGAGCAGCCTTATAAAATCACTACTGAATCGGGCAACAACTTTGTGAGATTGAGCGATGAAGGGAAAACCCATTTGCAAGGAGACTTAGTTGCCGAAGGAAGCTTTTTAACAGAACTAGCTCACCGTCTGCTTGGAGACTCTCCCGTCAATTGGCGACAGTTGCAAAACCCCAAGTATGTGCGGCAACTAATCGCCCAGACGATTCCAGGCTATGAAAAAATAGCCGCGATCGATGAAACAAAGGAGGAATTCACGATTAGTGGACGGATTTTAAATGGCCCCCACTTCTCGACTCCGACAGGTAAGGCAACCATGTTTGTCACACCCATGCCTAATATCACCCTCCCAACGCCTCAAGACTTTGGAGCATCTGAATCGACTCAAGGCGTAGTAGTTGCACTCATGACTGGACGCAGCTATTCGCAACACAACACGGTAGTTTATAAAATAGGCGATGAGTATCGCGGTATTCCTCACCGCAACTGCATTCTGATGAACAGAGCTGATGGAGAAAGTGCAGGCTTAAGAGATCATCAGCGCGTTACCGTTCAAGCCGATGCAGGTAAACTTGAGAACGTTGAAGTGATTTATGGTGCAGTGCGTCAGGGTGCAGCCTTAATGTTTTATCCTGAAGTGAACGCTATCTTTAAGGCTCAAACTGAAACGCGATCGGGCACACCAGCCTTCAAGAGAGTTCCTGCTTTCGTTTATGCTTAGCGATCGCAAATAAAAAAAATCGAAAAATTAGTATGGCGATCGCACTCTAAACCCACTTTTAAAGAGCGATCGCCTTCTCAAAGCATAAGATTACAGCCCAGTCACTTTGTCATGTGGACTAGAGCTAGGGTCGACTCCCATGTCTGAAACCCAACATGTGGGCTGGAGCTAGGGTCAACTCCCATGTCTGAAACCCAACTCCGTAAAACTGTAATCTGTTCAGAAAATTCAAGTTGTTGAAGCTGTTGCATACATTGAGTAGCTGCCGACTCAAGATTGTAATCTTCTGGCATCGGAATGATTACTGTTGTATCCATCCCTTGAGCTAGCAAGTACCAAAACAACAATTTTGTTGTGTCACTCAACGCACCATATTCTCGACTGATCAAGCAGTTCGTGCGCTCTATTAAATCACGCTGGATTTGCAATTGCTCTTCGTGAGACAGCTCTTTTACTTGATTGAATAATCCTTCTGCTACAGCGGGTGAGGCAGTGCTAGCGCCAGGAGCAGCAGGTGTAATAGATTTTCCAACTTCTTTATAGATAAACCAAAATACAGCAAGCTGCTGATCGGTCGATAGAGCTTGGAATGATGAAACCAACTCGGGATGTACCTGTTTACTGATTGTTTGCATAGTAATCTCCTAACTAATTTTTTGATTTGTGTTTTCTAATTTCTGGAATTTATATTACTAACGTTTTTATCTAATAAACACTTGCTTTAGAAAGACTTTATAAAGACGATAGAATCAACCAAAAGACGGATTGCAATTTGCAATATACAACTATTTATACTTTTATATATGCATTTTAAAGTTTAATAATTTACCTTCAAATTTTGAGCAGTATTAAAAGTTTTATTAAGTTATTAATATAATGCTTTATTTAATCTATAAAACCAGAGAAATCCTTTAACTTATAACCATGAAAAATATTTCCTCGACCAACACAGATACATTCATTAATATTGACGGTATCGATGAACCAACTATTTACGAATACTTTGCCCGATTGAATAACAATGAATTTATTGCAACTTCTGAGTTATTTGCAGAGCAAGGATGTCTAAATCCACCCTTTGAAAAAATTGTGTGTGGCAAAGATGCGATCGCACAATACTTAGAGAAAGAAGCTAAAGGAATAGAATTTTGTCCAGCATACGCAGAAATGATTATGAGTGACAGTAAATTTACTCAATATCAGATACAAGGTAAAGTAAAAACAAACCAATTTACAGTTAATGTAAATTGGTTAATACAATTAAATTCTACTAAAGAAATTATTCTTGTAGAAGTAAAATTAGTGGCTTCTTTAGTTGAATTATTAAACTTTAGTAAATAGGTGATATATCTCGCCTATTTACTAAAGTTGATTTGATTTAATCTTTTAGAGCTTCAGCACTTCTTTTAGCTGTATCTATATACATTGAACCAAAATCTTTGACTGCTTCGGCTGACTGCTCTTCAATTCGTTTTAGACGTTCTACAGGGCGACCTTTTGTTTCGCGATATTGTTGTTCCCACTCTCCAGTTGTTTTAGGTCTTGTAGAATCCTCTTGATGAACAGTCTGGTCAAGCTTTTTGATCGCTTGTTGAGTTTCACTGCGACTAGGAGCAGCACTGATATTGAGTAGCAAAAAACCAATCAAAACAATTGGTAAAGACTGTTTCACCTGTAGACTCTTAAAGAAAGAAAAGAATTTTGCGATCGCTTGAGAGATAAAATTTAGCATGATTGTCTCCTTTGGTGAAAAACCTAATACTTTAAATAAAACTTACTTGCAGAATTTTGCATTCAAAGGAATGAATGTAATCTAGCTTAAGCAACTTACTCTGGCTTGAGCACAATCTTGATGCAGTTATTCTTCTTGTCATTGAAGATTTCGTAGCGGTGATCGCGAACGATGGATCGATTTTGCCATTTTGAATGTGTTCCATTAAGGGACGCAAGTACCGATGAACATGGGTTTGTCCTGTACTGAGGAGAGGTTCATAAAAGAAACATACATATAACAACAGTGCAAGGGAACCCAATCAAGTAGTTAATTTGACGATGTTTAGAAAAAATGGCTCCGTGCATTGCATCATGAACTGTAATGAAAAGCCCTATGTAAAGAAAAGTTTGACATAATATTGCCAAAACTTTCCATAATAGAGGGGTTTGTTCCACGGGCACTGTAGTTAATAAAAGACATAAACTAATTGCCCAAACGGAAATAATTAGTAGAGCGATCGCGAGTCTAGTAATACGGGGTTCGGAAACATCTAATGCTCTATGAATCACAGGAGTGGAAGTTCCGAAGTTAAATTGGTACTATCTTTGGTAGAGGTTTAAAATGCTTAACTTCGAAGTAATCTGGCGTTTTTGAGGGGAAAGCTCCCCTCATTTTTGCTTTGTTTTTTGACTATATAATTCAGTTTAGGAAACTGGTGGAACTACGCCTGAGGACAAAATACCCCAAAATTCGAGAACACCTTTATGGGTGAACAATTCGATCACGATCGCAGATACGAATCCAATCATAGCGAAACGACCGTTCCAAGTTTCAGCTTGGGGTGTGAATCCCCAAATCCAATCATTGGTATCGACACGAGCTGTATTTACACGGTTTGATGGGTTGGGATTTAACATAATATTTACTCCATAGGTTAAAAGTGAATTTAGTCTTACGACTTCTCTTATGCTTGCATATCTAAGATGGAAATGGTGTTGCAGTAAGTGTTTTACTTAAATCATTTTTAGTTAAATTGATGTTCTTTTAGATCTTAGTCTGAAGCTAAATCTAATTAAGATCTGCGCGAATATCTTGCCTAAAGTGCGGTCATCACTTTAATCAATTCAGCCGATGAATCTGCCTTTAAATTATGTTGTGTTTTGAATAGAATCCCCGCCAGAAAGTAGATATTTTGAGAATAAAAAGCTTTATGGAGCTTGTGAAGTTCATTTATGCGCTGTCTTACTTTGGGTTCGGAACTATAATAGCCAAAACTCATCGGGGCAACAATCAAATCTTCTACTTGGTAACCATTAGCGATCGGGTACACCAGTCTTCAAGACAGTTCCTGCTTTCGTTTATACTTAGCGGTCGCCATCTCAAAGCATCACCCTAATACTTGACAATTATCTGCGGGAATTATTCTTGTAGAAGTAAAATTAGTGGCTTCTTTAATTGAATTATTAAACTTTAGTAAATAGGTAATATATCTCACCTATTTACTAAAGTTGATTTGATTTAATCTTTTAGAGCTTCAGCACTTCTTTTAGCTGTATCTACATACATTGAACCAAGATCTTTGACTGCTTCGGCTGACTGCTCTTCAATTCGTTTTAGACGTTCTACAGGGCGACCTTCTGTTTCGCGATATTGTTGTTCCCACTCTCCAGTTGTTTTAGGTCTTGTAGAATCCTCTTGATGAACAGTCTGATCAAGCTTTTTAATCGCTTGTTGAGTTTCACTGCGATTAGGAGCAGCACTGATATTGAGTATCAGAAAGCCAACCAAAACAATTGGTAAAAGCTGTCTCACCTGTAGACTCTTAAAGAAAGAAAAGAATTTTGCGATCGCTTGAGAGATAAAATTTAGCATGATTGTCTCCTTTGGTAAAAAACCTAATACTTTAAATAAAACTTACTTGCAGAATTTTGCATTCAAAGACATGGATGTGCTTTAGATTAGGCAACTTGCCCTAGCTTGAGCACAATCTTGATGCAGTTATCCTTCTTGTTATTGAAGATTTCGTAACCGTGCGCGGCTTTTTGTAGAGATACACTAGTAGTTAATTAAACTCCTACAGCATTTTTCTTAGGCTCTGGTTTTGCACCATCAGGAGCGAGCGCTTCTCCCTCAATGAAAGAACGCAGCATCCATGCTATTTGCTCATGCTGCTCCATCAAACCTGTGAGAAAGTCAGCCGTACCGCTATCTTTGAGCTTCTCAGTACATTGGTCGATATGACCACGCAAATTCCGCACAATCTGTTCATGATCGCTTAGGAGGTTGGATACCATGCTAGTTGCAGTCGGGACTTTGCCAGCATGTTCTTTGAGAGAACAGATTTTCAAAAATCCTTCCATCGTTCCCACAGGATAACCGCCTAGGGTTCTAATTCGTTCGGCAATCACATCAACATTGATGGTGAGCGATTCATAATGCTCCTGCCATAACTTATGCAAAGTCATGAATTGTGGCCCCACAACATCCCAATGATATTTTTTGGTTTTGACTAGCAGTAGATAAGTATCTGCCAAATCACGATTGAGTAGATCGATCACGCCTTGTCGTTGTGTATCGGTTAGTCCAATGTTAAGAGGTTGCATGAGTAAATATCCTTAAATCAAAGTAGTGAGCAGATTGAATCATTGTCTCGATCTCATTTATGTTGTCTAGGAGATAAATAACAAAATAATACTATTACTAACAAATAGTTTACAGTGGCTTATAGAACCTAGAATCCCTCTTTAGAGATATATTGTACCTAACTTCATCTCAGCCCAAAAGTCATAATAAATCATTTATTGGGATGATACTACTATTATCCCAGTCATCGACTTCCTCCAACTTTTTCTCAATCTGTTTAACTTCTTTAGCGATCGAATCCAACTGAATTCCTCTTCGCGATCGACTCACCAGCCGCTTTAACTCGCTATATCATTACGAATTATGTCGTAATCAAACACTCATACAGGAAATCAAACGGTAGTTGCTCAGAATATTGTAAAAGCAACCAAAAACAATTATTTTTTTATGTCTAAAATCAAGATGACTGATAAAGAAGTTACAGCACAGATCTCGCAACTATCTGATTGGAAAGTAGTTGAGGCAAAATTGCATAGAGAATTCAAGTTCCCAAATTTTGTCGAAGCTTTTGCCTTCATGACCAAAGTGGCGATCGTTGCCGAGAAAATGGATCACCACCCTGAACTTTTTAACGTCTACAATCGTGTGGTAATCGATCTAGCTACCCATGATGTCGATGGAATCAGCACTCTAGATATAGAGTTAGCTAAAAAGATTAATACCCTCCAATCAACAGAATTAATAGGAGAACCTGCGGTTGAGTGGCTCAAATTTCAAGTGCTAGCACAACAGCAAGCCCGTTTCATTGAACAAGATGCAGCTATTTGGACGCCCGTCCAGATGAGTTATTCAGGGTTTCAAAGCAAAGAAATCTGGACAAATCTAGATAGCCCGAACGAGCTTGTAATTATTACCCATTGGGCAAGTTTTGACCAGTGGAAAGCAATTCCTAAAGAGGTTCTCGATCGCACCACTCAAAGCTTTAATCAAGCAATGGGTAAAGAATATACCCCAGAATCAATGAGCTTTCGCTTGGCTTAGCATTCTAATTCATAGGTCAAGCTAACCAGCTAGCTGACAAAATTCAGGAAGTTAGTATCTGTGGAGATTTGACGATGAACGTTCTAGCGAACAACAGCTTATCAACTTGTCAAAGCGAAGCAACGGCAGTTTGAGAATCGAGTGCTGTTGTCAAAGCATTGAGGCAGAACCTTATTGACTCTTATCTATCAGCAAAATTAACGAAAATCACAGAATAGAGCTGACTTCATTCCATCCTTCATACAGGCAATAAAAATAATACGGAGACTCTCATGTCGGCAAAAGTTGCACTCGTAACTGGACAAATCACAATTAATGATGGTGGCTCTTTTCTACTGACTGCCGCCGATGGATCGATCGACGATCACCGTGCCCAAGGGTTGTTTGTGCGAGATACCCGACTAATTTCTTACTACGAATTTTCTATAGATCGACAACCATTGATTCCCCTTACTTCTAGTGCTATCACCCATCGAGTCGCTAGATACGAGTTTACAAACTCAGAACTATTGACCGCGATCGGAACCGTGCCTCCTAAAAAACTGCTTGTAAGCTTACGGCGCGACATTATTGGTGGAATGCATGAAGACATTGATATAACCAATCATCATCAAGAACGGGTTGAAATCCAGTTAATGCTAGAAATCCGCTCCGATTTTGTGGATGTCTCTCGGATTAAGTCACAGGAGCTAATTACCCAAGGCAGGATGGAGACAACTTGGGTGGATGATACGTTGACTAATATCTATCAAAATGGTTCATTTATTAGAGGTGTTCGGATTCATCCCGAAGGAGCGAGTTCGCCCCCGCGCTATTCTAATGGTCGATTGGTGTTTGATATTGCTCTCGATCCCAATGAAACTTGGCACACTTGCATCAACTTCATAGCTTTGGTGGATGGAGAAGAATTAATGCCAAAACATACCGATGCGGCGATCGATGCAACTTCCGCAGGTGAAGCGATGGCAAACTTTTTAGAGTTGGCAACTCAACTACAATCCTCAAATCGAGAAGTCGAGCAGACCTATGATCGAGCTATTATCGATCTAGCAGCCCTGAGAATTCCAGTAGATGAAGCCAGTAAAGTTTGGATACCTGCGGCTGGAATTCCTTGGTTTGTGGCAGTGTTTGGACGCGATCCGCTAATTGCGAGTTTGCAAACGATGTCCGTAACACCAACTCTAGCAAAAGGGACGCTAATTAAACTCGCCCAACTGCAAGCAACCGAAAAAAATGATTGGCAAGATGCTGAACCGGGTAAAATTTTGCACGAACTGCGCCGAGGCGAACTAGCACAACTACATCAAATTCCTTCTGCACCTTATTATGGAGCGATAGATACTACACTTTTATGGATTATTACTCTATCTGAAACCTATCGTTGGACGGGCGATCGCCATTTGCTTGATGACTGCCACGAACCATTAGAAAAGGCTCTGAACTGGATTGATGAATATGGCGATTTCGATGGTGATGGCTTTGTTGAGTATTACAGCCGTTCTAAAGATGGCATTCAAAATCAAGGATGGAAAGATTCAGGGGATGGGATTCGATCTGCTGATGGCAAGATTATCGAGGCTCCGATCGCACTTTGTGAAACCCAAGGGCAGGTGTATGATGCTTGGCTCCGCGCCGCAGATATCTATGATATTCGAGGTGAATCTAAAATTGCTCAGGCTCTACGGGACAAGGCGATCGCACTCTATAAAAAATTTAACGATTACTTTTGGATGGAAGACGAAGGTTTCTACTGTCTAGGATTGGATAGTAATAAAGAACAGATTCGCTCAA